>Ga0209050_1001395_pt1 | contig 26212 bp, 33 predicted proteins | sample Araplavi_mTSA_r2_FD_184276 | JGI IMG/M metagenome (GOLD analysis project Ga0209050, IMG submission 184276) | Arabidopsis root microbial communities from North Carolina, USA - plate scrape MF_Cvi_mTSA_r2 (SPAdes) (version 2) | ecosystem: Host-associated > Plants > Roots > Endosphere | place: USA... | reverse complement strand
AGGTTGCACTGGCACAGGCTAAAGAAGGCCGCCAGCACATCCTGGGCGAAATGCAGAAGGCCATGCCGACTGTGAAGACCGAGCTGTCCGACTTCGCTCCACGCCTGATCACCATCAAGATCAACCCAGAGAAGATCCGTGACGTGATCGGCAAGGGCGGCGCTGTGATCCGTGCGCTGACCGAAGAAACCGGCACCCAGATCGACATCAGCGACGACGGCATCGTCACCATCGCTTCCGTCGACGCGTCCGCTGGCCAGGAAGCCAAGCGTCGCATCGAAGAACTGACAGCTTCCGTGGAAGTGGGCAAGACCTACGACGGCACCGTGCTGAAACTGCTGGACTTCGGCGCCATCGTTCAGGTCATGCCTGGCAAAGACGGCCTGCTGCACATCTCGCAGATCGCCAACGAGCGTGTGAACGCTGTTGCCGACTACCTGAAAGAAGGCCAGCAAGTGCGCGTGAAGGTCCTTGAGACCGACGAGCGCGGCCGCCTGAAACTGTCGATGAAAGCTGCCGCTGAAGAAGCTGCCGCTGCCGCACAGTAATCAGCCAAGCTGGAATAAAAGCCGCCGGTGCGAAAGCCCGGCGGTTTTTTTTGTGCGTTGTATTTTGATAGTTTGTGAAAATTCGAGAGATTCAAACCGCATCAAAGAGGGCATGATGCTGTGCGGCCAAAATGGCGCCGTCCTTATCATTGGAGACTCTAAACTCATGCGTTACGTGTTCGCATTTATTGCTGTCTTTATCCTCGCCGGTTGCTCCACCACGCCAATCGCGCTTCCAGTTGAAAACCTGGCTGCCTCGGCGAAAACGCCTGTTGAAGACCTGCGGCCTGCGGCTGAAAGCACGCGTGAGATTTTCAGCCTGATGATCACCAGCGACCAGTATGGCTACGTCCGCATGGCGCAAGATATTTCCGATCCGACCGGCGCCCGTCTGTTCTCCCATCGCCTGCAGGAAAAGTTTGGCGCCGCCGCCGTCCCACCGACCAAACTGCATCACTTTGCCGTCTACATGAATAACCGGAGTGAGCTGCGGAAGGTTGCCCTTGGCGCGGCCTTTGGCGGTGTGATCGGCGCGACGATCATGAACAGCAGTGTGGTTCGCGAGGGCGACGTTGTTCATACCCTGGTCAGCGCGGACGAATTCAACGCCATGTCTGGCCAGAACGAGTATCAGCGCGCCATCTATACCGAATCGGAATTGAAGCCTGGCACCTCCGCAATTGTGATCTTCATCGAATCCGAATCGGAAGGTCAACGCCGCTTTACCCGAACCGTGTCGCCGATCAAGCCAGCGCAGCCTGGCGAAAGGATTCCGCTGCATCAGGCGATGGAAGCAGCGATCCAGTTCCACCTGAAATCGTAAGTGATACCGTTGTGCGTTCCACTGCCGCCGGCGCGGAAGCCCGGCGGCTTTTATCTTTCGCACGGCAGGGGGCGGATGCCGACACGGATTGGTCAAGCAACTTCGGTTGATTTTCCGGGATGATGCTCTTCTCCGGACATTGGGAGGTTTTATGCTCGCATCAGGTCGATCAGCGGGTACGGAGACTCCTCAAGCGTGTTTATGCGTCGTGTTAAAGTTTGTGAAAACGTCAATATGACTTCTACTTCACGTTCGGCGTATGGAACTCCACATCATTTACACTGATACCGATATACTGCTGTCGAAAGTGCGCTTTGGATCGTGGCGTGAGATACAGGACCAATATGCCGACTATAAGACTTCGCTCGGTCCGTGGCTGGCTGACGCAGTGATTGATTATCTGGCGTTTGACTACCCTGATCTTGCGCCTCCTGCGGCAGCTCAGGTAGCAGCGCTGCTTGCTAGCGAAAGCCCATCCTGTGTACTTACGTTCAAATGACACAGTTGGCCGAACAACTCATTCAACCGGACGCGCTAAAGCGCGCCGGTTAATTCAGGCACGTTAGCCTGAGTATGAGCGACCGCTTGCCACTGAACGAAGAAGAACGAAACGCTCGATCGCGTTTGGTTGCCGCTGCGCGAGCGATGCTTTCTGGTGAACTCTCGTACCATGAGGGTTCCGTCATCGTGCTTCGGCTACGTTGCCGAGTGGGTGGAGTCCTCGACTTCGACGAAGACTTCGATGCGTTCGTTGTGATCGAGTCCGAGACAGACCACTTGCCATTGAAGGCGCAACAACCTCTCTGGGATCAAGCTGCACTGGCACGCATGGCACCGGAATATGAAAGCGTTGAGGCGTGGGCAGAAACTTTTGCGCCATCGGCTTGCGAAAAACTGATTGGACGTTTCGCAAATGGCTAACATTGCAGTCAACTGGACTGCCTCCACGCTGCGCGTTCCGGCAGCCAGTTACTTGTCACGTTGGGCCACTTGAAAGCATGAGCGGTAAATTTCACTTCACCTTTTGACCCTACCCCAATAAATAGTACCGTTTAAAGTTAGAAATTCCGGCATGATTTTCACCTCAAGAAGGGAGGCATGCCGTGAAGAGAAGCAAATTTACTGAACAGCAGATCGCGTACGCCCTGAAGCAGGCAGAACTAGGCACACCAGTGGATGAGGTCTGCAGAAAGATGGGCATCTCGGATGCCACGTTCTACAACTGGAAGAAGAAATTCGGCGGCCTCGGGCCATCGGAGGTACGCCGGCTTAAGCAGCTGGAAGAGGAGAACACGAAACTCAAGAAGCTGGTGGCCGACCTGTCGCTAGACAAAGCCATGCTGCAGGACGTGCTCTCAAAAAAGCTCTGAAGCCTTCCCGCAAACGGCTATTGATCGATGAGTTACTCGGTCGCTATCGGGCCAGTCTGACGCAGACCTGTGCCTTGTTTCGGATGTCGCGCTCACTCTATGCGTACAGGTCCAAGGCGCGCGATGCCACGGCACTGCTCATGCGGATCAAGGAAATCGCCGCCACGCGAGTGCACTATGGGTACCGCCGTGTCCAAGTAATGCTCAAGCGGGAAGGTTGGCCCGACAACCATAAGCGTGTGTATCGCCTGTACCAGGCAGAAGGACTGTCGCTGCGCATGAAACGGCCGAAGCGGAACAAGTCGGCCAGGCTACGGCAGCCAAAGCAAATGGCCACCGCGATCAACGAAATCTGGAGTATGGATTTTGTCGCCGATGAATTGTTCGATGGGCGAAGGCTGCGGGCTTTGACCGTGGTCGACAATTACACGCGCGAGAGTTTGGCCATCGACGTGGGGCAAAGCCTCAAGGGCGAGGACGTGGTCGCCACGCTGAATCGCATCGCCGCGCATCGTGGATTACCGGCCACAATCAAGGTCGACAATGGCAGCGAGTTCATCTCCAAGGTCATGGACAAGTGGGCGTATGAGCGCCGGGTTGAATTGGACTTCAGCCGGCCTGGCAAGCCAACCGATAATGCCAAGGTCGAAAGCTTCAACGGGCGCTTGCGGCAAGAGTGCCTCAATGCCCACTGGTTCCTGTCGCTCGATGATGCGCGAGCAAAGATCGAGGAGTGGCGCCGGTACTATAATGAGACGCGTCCCCACTCTGCATTGCAGTGGGCCACACCATCCGAATTCGCCCGACAGGCCAGGGAAAAGGCCAGCTTGAACTCAGCCGTGAAGCCGGAAATTTCTACTTAAGGCCGGTACTAATTTTGGGGTACGGTCACTTTGAATCGGACTGGCGCTATGTCCCGGGCGCGTTTTGGGTACACCTGCCCGTCGAAGGAAAGCCAGATACGTTTGCGCCGCCAGCTCCGCTGGCGATTCCGCACAAAGGGTTCCCGGTACTGCACGTTGAATTTGAAGACTGCGATCTGCTATTTAGCTCCTCGGCGCAACTTGATCACTACATCGACGTTTTGTCGCGAACTGCCTTGCCCACTTCAAGGCAACTTTCTGAGGCAAGTGGCCTCGAAACTGGTCCCAATCAACACTGGCTAAGCCGCTTGCCGGGTGAGCTAAAATCTCCGAAAAAGCGGCAGGGGTTGGTAAAGGCATTGTCGGCTGCAAAGGTGTTTGCGGCAGATAACGCGCCCAACACTGCATTCAACCCGGACGCGCTAAAGCGCGCCGGTTAATTTGGCACGTTAGGCTTATGGAATCGAACCGCTTAGTTATCTGGATTCTGTGTGCAATCGCTTTAGCGGCGGGCGTGGTCTTTTTCCTTCCCATGTCTTGGTTCATGCCCATTTTCGTTGGCTCTATCGCCGCAACGCTTCTCTTGGGGCTGGTTGCTCGGCTCAGTGTCAAGGACGGTTCCCTTGTCAACCCAATAGTTGACGTCGCTGCTTCAGTTCTAAGCGTGCCTAGTCAGCCTCTCGCAAAAGTTCCTTTCTGTTGGGCACTGTGCTACTTTTTCATCATTGCGGCTTTTGTTATCAGTCTCGCTTTGTCGGTGGTGCTGCGTGCAAATGCCTAACCCTTCAACCGGACAGCTTCCGCGCTGCGCGCTCCAGCCGCCGGTTATCCTGCACTATAAGGGCTTCCCAATTTTTCAAGGCGAAGTAGGTCCTCGATCAAGTCGCTGTAGCTGCTGAAACGGTTCGGCCTGCGAAACTATAAACGGTCTTGTTGGGCGCTTTGCCGCATGCCCGGACCCTGATGCAAGACGCGATGGAGATCCTCAATCGTTGGTCGGGATATGCTGCAATCCCCTTGAAATAACCAGGTCATTCTCCACTCGGTCTAAACCGAAACTTCATCAACGCGTGCAGACTCGTTGGCGGTGCTGCTTGCTGCTAAATCCTACGCTGGTTCAAATGTCTTACCCTTAGCCAAGAGCGCCCACGCAATCCGTGCATTCTTCGCAGCGATCGCCACCAGTGCCTTTCCATAGCCGGCTCGAGCCTGAAGGGCGACCGCCCAGCGACTGATTCGATCATTCTTGCGAGCTGCATTCGCCACATTAATCATGAATCACGAAACATCACAATTTGAAAATTGGCCACATCCTTTGGCTGAAGACTTGCGAATTTGGCGCCGACCAGGCGACGATAGCGACGACTATCGTATGGTCTTGAGCATTTCTATGGACGCGCTGACACCAGTACCAATGGCTGAAATTCAAAAGCTGCTGGCCGTCGGAGTTGCTGAGATCTCGCAGCTTCCGGATTGAAGCGATGGCCGAACTTTGCGAAATTTATGTCCAACCTATAGCTCAACCGGACGGCTTACGTGCTGCGCGCTCCAGCTGCCTGTTAGCATCACGTGGGCGATACAGCTATGACCACAGACGAAATTGAAGTTTTCCGAACCGCTTGCATCGCCGCAAAAGAGCGGAACTGGTTGTGGCGCGCTCCATTTTTCATTAACTTCGATGCAGGTGAGTGGCAAGTTCAGGCTGAAAATGAATCGCTCATACGAATCAACGACAAAACTGGACAGGTCGTGGCCGACCCGGAAAGGCTCGATCCTATTCGAGCATTGATCATCGCTCGTGAATACGCCGATGCTAATTCCTTGCGCTGGAAGCCTGCATTTACTTTGCAAACTGATGACGGAGGTTGGGAGGTTGGGTGTTGCCAGAGCCAGTTCGGTGGCCAAACCCACATCGTAGTTAGTCACGATGGTAGAGTTCTTCGCCATCGAATCAACCCGAAATGAGTACATACCTAATTTCGCCCAACAATTCCGTCAACCGGACCTCCGCATCGCTGCGCGCTGCTGCGCCCGGTTACGTCCGTTAGGGATTACCAGATGCTTCGACTCTTGATCGCTTCGTTACTTTTGCTGACACTCTCCGCACGTGCAAATGAGATGCCGAAGTTGGATATCTATTCGGTGGAGAACAATACCTGTGAAGACTGGAAGAAAATTTCAGTTGATCCCGCTGCCGTGAAAGCCCAATATTTTTGGTTCATCGGCTTCGTTTCAGGAAATAACTTTGCGCTTCCTAACTCTCAAGTTGCATCGAAACGGATGATCGACGAGAGAGGCTTTGTTAGCTTGGTTAACTCGCGTTGCAAAGCTAGTTCCAAATACACAATTACACTTGTCGCGATGGAGTTCATCGAATACAACTCTCCAACTATCAATGCCCAACAAAACAAAAAATAGCCCTGACAATGCGTTCCAGCCGACGCCTTACGGCGCGGCTCAACTTCAACGTTCGGCTATATGACACAAGATTTCTTTGACCCTGACACTGTAAATGATCGCGAAAGCTTTATGCGATTCGCTGAATGGTTGATCGCGGATCGTCGGATTGCAGACGATATGGAAAGTTCTGATCCTCAACTTTATAAATGGGGTGGTGCCAACGGTTGGCAAAATAGCTCCATTGCCAGCTTCTTGGATTGCGCGATTGCGGGCGCTGACGCGCAAGATGACTGGGGTACTGGCTCGTCGCCGTCGTGGAAAGACCTTGCAGTATTTCTCTATCTCGGAAAAATTTATGAGTAAGGGCCAGTCTATCATTTTGGGATGGAGGTCAAAGAGATCATGGACATCCTTGGCATCGATAGCTCGGATGGCTTGCTCAGTTACTATCTTGGTGGCATCTAATGCAGTTTTTGCCCGACCCTGCGGTCAATTGGACTGCCTCAACGCTGCGCGTTCCTGGCAAGGACGGCCTGCTGCACATCTCGCAGATAGCCAACGAGCGTGTGAACGTCGTTGCCGGCTACCTGAAAGAAGGCCAGCAAATGCGCGTGAAAGTCCTCGAGGCCGACGAGCGCTGCGGCCTGAAATTGCCGATGAAAGCCGTCGCTGAAGAAGCTGCAGCTGCCGCTGCACAGTAAAACAGCCAAGCTGGAATAAAAAGCCGCCGGTGCGAAAGCCCGGCGGCTTTTTTGTTACCTTTGGTGAGAGTTTTCTTGCATCTGAAAAGTTATGATACGCGAAATTTTTCAGGAGCCCATTGATGTCTCTACGTCCCATCGTCGCCGCAGCGCTGTTGCTGCAGGCCTGCTTCGCCCATGCTGACACTACTTCCCTGGAAGGGCAGCTGGATAACAGGCTGGCGCCCATGTTCAAGTCCGGCGCCCCCGGCGCCACCGTCATTGTGATGCGGGATGGCGAGACGGTCTTTCGCAAGGCATATGGCTTGGCCGACGTCGACAAAAAGGTCCCGCTACAGGCGGACATGCAGTTGCGACTGGGCTCGATCACAAAGCAGTTCACCGCCGTGGCCATCCTGATGCTGGCGGAGCAAGGCAAACTTTCGCTGCAAGACGACATCACGCGCTTCGTGCCGGATTATCCGACCAAAGGCAAGTCCATCACCATACAACAGCTGCTGCAGCACAAGTCCGGTATCCATAATTACACGGCAATGCCTTCGTTCTGGTCGGTGGCGAAGAAGGATATGAGCGTCGCGCAAATGATCGACTTCTTCAAGGATGAACCGCTGGACTTCGCACCTGGTGAACGCTGGGCCTACAGCAACTCCGGCTACTTCCTGCTTGGCGCGGTGATCGAGAAAGCCTCCGGCATGCGTTATGCCGATTTCATTGCCCGCAACATCTTCGAGCCCTTAGGTATGGTGGACACGGCCTATGAGGGCGCGGAGCGTAGCAGCAAGCGCCGCATTCCAGGCTATCGCGACGGCTTCTTCTCGGGCTACAGTCAGGCCAGTCAAATTAGCATGTCATTGCCCTACGCGGCAGGTGCGCTGGTTTCCACCGTTGACGATCTGGCGCGTTGGGATGCCGCGATAAGCGCTGGCAAGCTGTTGACGGCGGAAAGCTGGAAGCAGGCTTTCACGCCATGCACCCTGCCCGGTGCGGCGGCATGCAATTATGGTTTCGGCTGGACCATTGGCAAGCTGCGCGGGCACCAGCAAGTGGCGCACGGCGGCGACATCCCTGGCTTTAACAGCTACGTAATTCGCCTGCCGGAGGATAAAGTTTTTGTGGCGGTGTTGAGCAATGGCGAACGCACTTTGCTTAATTCGGAAGTGATGGCGCAGCATGCTGCAGCTATTGCCATTGGCGATCCATTCCCTGAGCGGAAAATGATCGCCCTGGCGCCTGATGCGCTGGACGCCTTCGTCGGCACTTACAAGCTGGCCGATAACAGCACACGTACGGTGCGCCGCAAAGGGGCAATTCTGACGTGGCAGCGCGAGGGCCGTCCGGCGATGGACCTTAAGCCATATGCGCCGACCAGTTTCTTCATGGAGGGGACGATGAATAGTGTTGAGTTCCGGCGCGACGCTGGCGGCAAAGTTACCAGCCTGTTGATGCAGCAGACCATTGGCGACCAGGTGGCTGAGCGCATAGCGGATTGAAGCCCGGCGGCCTTTTTGTTACCGTTGGAGAGACTTTGCTTGCATTTGGCAAGCTATGATTCGCCGGTTCAACAAGAACTTTTTTTATGATCGCATCGACGCCACCTTCACAACGCGTGCTGGACCTCTTCGTACCACGCATGACGGACCTTGGCTACAAATACACGAAAAAATGGCATCGCTTCAAAAAGCCATTTGCGCACGGAGTGTTCGAATACTGCGTCTACTTTGATGGCCGTGGCGGCTTATTGACGCTCGATTCGGCATTCTTCATCAACTTCACCAAGCTGGAGGCTCTGTACAAGAAGGCGACTGGAACGGGGTGTGCATGGACGGTTGGCGCCACCTTGTGGAATGCAGGAGCCAAGGAAACGCGTTACGAGGTGTACGAGTCCACATACGGCGGGCTGACTCCAAAAGAGAAATCGCTCATCGACCCGGAACTGGTTCATCCTCAAAAACGCGTGGAGGAGGCGGTGATGTTCCTGCTGGACGTGCATGACCAGTTTGCGCAGCCGTTCTTCGACAGGATGGCGACATACCGGCAACTGTCGGATCTTCTGCTCGATGGCTTGCGAGGAAATCGTGACTCATTCCGGTACTTCTTCATAACGCCTCAAAAGCTGGCAATGGCTTTGTTGCTGGCGCGCGCCCTGGGCGATGATCCGAGTGAGCTTTATGAAATAGCGGCAAAGGATAAGCGCCTTTCGGTTGATCCCGACGGATTGATGCGTAAGACCGCGAGCTTCCTTGAAACAGCAAGTCCCGCCGACCTGTTGCTGGACTAAGCCAGACCGAAGGCTGCCCGGTCTTCCTACTGAGATGCCTCATCACGACTCTTCAAACCAAGTGTACGCCTTTGTTGACCCCATGCCTGCAAGGCGCAATCGAGCTGCCAGCGGAGCCGTAAAGATTTGAAGCAGCGAACGTTAATCGAGGCAGCGAAGACGCTGCAAGAGGCAGGGCGGGTCCTGCCGTTCTCGGTGTACTCGTCGGTCAGCGAGCAGAGGATCGTCAATGTGCCGATCGTCAAGCCGGTGCTGATCTGCGTGCTCGGCGGAAGCAAGAAGCTTGGCAGCCAGGGCGAGATCGATTGCCCTAGTGGCAGCTTTGTCATCCTGTCGAACCATCCCAGCATCACCATGCGGAACATTCCCGGCGATGCCGAATACTTGGCGCTTATCGTCGAATTCGACTACGAGGATTTCAACTGCCTGCCTCCAAAACGAACGCGAACCGTGCCATTTGTCCAGGGCGAGATAGGCTCGGCTTTTCAGCAGACATTGCTGCAGTTTGTCGAATGGTCGGCGTTTGCGCCGCCGGTGATGTGGCCTGCGCGCCGGCGGGAGATCCTGCAGCTCATCTATCACCTGGGCTTTGAGCAGGTAAGTGCAGTCATCGAACCGCCCAGCCTTAGCCATAAAGTACACGGCATTATCCTCGCCGACGTCACCCGTGATTTGCATACGGACGAACTGGCGTCCCAGTTGGCGATCAGTGCTTCGACGCTGCGGCGCAAGCTGGCGGCAGAGGGAATAACGCTGCAGGCGATTAAAGACAGGGCGCGACTTGGCCTTGGACTGCACCTGGTACAGACGACCTTCGCCCCGATCGGACGCATTGCGGAAAAGTGCGGCTATCAATCGCAATCGCGCTTCACGGACAAGTTCAAGCAATTATTCGGCGTGACGCCTACCGAACTGCGCAAAACACGAATGCGCGATTAGGGCGAAAGGTTGGCTGGATTTGGCCTAACCCGAACTGGCTGCGCTGCCTACCATATGGGCTTCCAACCACAGGAGCACATATGCGACCCTTTATCCTTGCAGCACTGCTGGCCTCCAACTCCGCATTGGCAGGCACATTGACACTGACCAGCACCGACATCGCCAACGGCGCCTTCATGGCCAAAGCCCAGGAATTCCAGGGTTTCGGCTGCAACGGCGGAAATAAATCCCCTCAATTGTCCTGGTCCGGCGCGCCGGCAGGCACGGCAGCATTCGCGATCATGGTCCATGACCCCGATGCGCCAACCGGCAGTGGCTGGTGGCACTGGCAGCTCGTGAATATCCCGAAGGATGTGACATCCTTGCCGGCTGGGGCCGCAGCACCGGCCGACAGCCAATCGATGAATAACGACTACGGCGCCAAAGGCTTTGGCGGCGCCTGCCCGCCGCAAAAGCACGGCGTTCACCGCTATCAGTTCACCGTATACGCGCTGTCGCAAAAGCTCGAACTGCCGGAGAATGCATCCGGCGCGCTGACTGGGTATATGGTGAAGGCGCATGCACTGGCCACCAGCACGATCGAAGCCCTGTACCAGCGCGAATGAGGCCGCAAGCGCCAATGCCGGGATCACGCTATGATGCTGGGGACAGTTAAATCGCCTCTGGAGAGTGTGTTGGCTTCCGCATCGTTACTAAGCGCAAATCTGATATTGGCCTATTCAGCCTATACGTTCGGGGCAGCAAGCCCGGGGCCAAGCAATCTAGCGGTGATGGCGACGGCCATGAATTCGGGCCGTCGACATGCGCTGGTGTTTGCGCTGGGTGTCGTCAGTGGGTCGACCGTATGGGGAATGCTTGCAGCCTTCGGGCTGGCGGCGGTGATGGCCCAGTATTCGCAGGCTCTCATCGCAATGAAGGTGCTGGGCGGGCTGTACCTGCTGTGGCTCTCTTTCAAATCCGTGCGGTCGGCGCTGGCCAAGCGGCTACCTGCCGACCTTGAATCGACAGCCCGCGAAGGTTCGATGTTGAGCGTCTATCTGCGCGGCGCAGCTATGCACTTGACGAATCCCAAGGCGATTTTTACCTGGCTATCTATCGTCACGCTGGCGCTGCCTGCCGATGTGCAGCGTACAGATGCGCTGTTGATTGTGGCCGGCTGCGCCCTGATCGGAATTGGTGTATTCGGTGGCTACGCCCTCCTGTTTTCCACTCAGGCGGCACGCAAAGTCTACTTGCGTATGCGGCGCGGCTTTGATGGCATATTGGCTGCCGTCTTTGGCTATGCCGGTATTCGTATGCTGGCATCTGCCAGATAGGGGCGATTCTCACGGAACGAGAATTGGCATCACTCCAAAGATTTGGCCGAGCGGGAGCAGGAGCGCGAGCAAGCGTCATCCGAATGACGGAATTGTTCTAACTATTCCAGCTTAACTGCCACGCCTTGCCGGATGGTGTTATGGACCTCAGCCACGGCATCGGTTTTGCGCAGCAGGTCCGCGATCACATCTTCCGGGGCGGATGACGTAACGCGCACCTTGTAGCGGATACTTGTGGCGGCCAGCCCTGGACCAGGAAAGTCGGCACTGGCTTCGACGAAAACTGCTTCAACAGGGATGCGCAAGCGTTCGGCCTCGCGGTACACATCGTTGCAATAACATGTGGCCACGGCAAGCATCAGGAATTCGCCACCATTGATTGCGGACCCCTTGCCGGAACTCTTCGCCGGCACCGAGAGGGATTGCGATATATTGTTTGTGGCGACGATCGCCTCATGCTCGTCGGCGGAACTGCGAACTGTTGCTGTGATTTCCACGGGGCGCTCCTTCCTGTAGATTCCTCATTCTACGTCGTGAATGGATGCCGGGATCAATATCCGCAATACCGTCGTTGAATCTCGTATTATTCGGAAAGGATTGGTAGATGATTATTCGTGCTGCGACTGCCCCAGATGTTCCAAAAGTCGCGGAAATGGTGGGTGAGCTGCTGGCTGAAATCATGGCCGCCATCGGCGAGCAGGCATTCAATTTTGACGTGACTGCGACGATCGATCGGCTGGGGACATTCATCTCGGAGCAGAAGTATTTTGTCTTCGTCGCCTGGGATGGCGGCGCTCCTGCCGGATTCGTGGCACTTTATGAAAGCTATGCGCTGTATGCGGAAGGGGCTTTCGGCACGATTCCTGAGTTCTATGTTCGCCCGGCATATCGCTCGAAGGAGCTGGGCTTGCAACTTCTTTCCGCGGCTAAGGCGTTCGGCAGATCGCGCGGCTGGAAGCGGCTGGAAGTAACAACGCCGCCTTTGCCGCAGTTCGACAGGACGCTCGCATTTTATCAACGCGAAGGCTTCGCAATTAGCGGTGGCCGGAAACTGAAGGTGACATTGTGATCGAGGGACCTTTTTATCATGGCACCAAGGCGGACCTGAAGGTCGGCGGCTTGATTGAGCGCGGCTTCTCTTCCAATTACGGGACGAGGCGGCAGGCGAACTTCGTTTATCTCTCAGCGACACTGGAGGCCGCAATATGGGGCGCCGAGCTGGCTGTAGGAGAAGGGCGGGGCAGGATTTACATCGTTGAGCCAACTGGCCCGATTGAGGACGATCCAAACCTGACCAACAAGCGTTTCCCCGGCAACCCAACCAGGTCATATCGTTCGCGCGAACCGCTCCGCATTATTGGCGAAGTTGTGGAATGGACCGGCCATCCGCCAGAGCGGCTGCGCGAAATGCTTGACCACCTTGAGAAACTCAAGGAGCAGGGCATTGAAGCGATCGAAGAATAAGGCGCCCACGTTTGCAGAACGGGTGCTGAAAGTGAATCACGCCGGCGAGAATGGCGCGGTGCATATCTATACAGGCCAACTCGTATTCGGGCGTTGGACAGCTCCCGGGATGGTGCCGGAACTGCGCGACTTCAGGATTCACGAGCAGGCGCATCGCGAGATATTCGCCTCCGAGTTGCGCCGCCGTGGCGTAAAGCGCTGCCGCAGCTTTGCCCTGTGCGGAATTGGTGGTTACATGCTTGGCCTGTTGACCGGGCTTTTTGGCCAGACTGCCATTGCCGCGACTACCGTAGCCGTGGAGCGCGTCGTGCTCGCCCATTTGCGTGAGCAGTTGCGGATGCTGGATGGAAGCGATGCGGAAGCGGTGCTTGCTATCTCGCGCATTATCGCAGACGAGCAGGAGCACCACGACCGGTCGGCAACTCAAGCGGCCGGTGGCAAGTTCTGGCCAGCTATCCTGTCGCCCGTCGTGGCGCTTTCCACTGAATCGGTCATCTGGCTTGGAATGCGGCTGTGAGCGTGCGGGGCTGGAGTATCATTTGCGAAAATCAGATAGAGGAGTCGTCATGGGGATCGCATTCTGGATTACACGCTTCCTGGTCGTGCTGGCCGGCGCATTTGCGATTATCAGTGTGGCGCAGGTACTACGGGGCCATTCCCTCGAATACTCGGTATTCCAAGGCGCCATCTGGGGCGTGGTCAGTGCGGCGATTTTCACGGTTGCGCGTTTCAGGCAGGCGCGGAAGGGGCAACATTGCGCACTGTGCCGTGACACGCCGGAAATGAGGGGAGAACAATGAAATTGATCTTGAACGCAATCCTGCTGGGGGCGCTGGCGTGTTCGGCGCTGGCCCAGGCGCAAGTGCAAACGCCGCCTAAGTACGATGCCGAACTCGCGAAGTCGCTTGGCGCAAATGACAACGGCATGCGCAAGTATGTGTTCGTGGTGTTGCGCACGGGGCCGAACAAGGTGTCTGCAGGTCATGAGCGAAGCGAGATGTTTGCCGGGCACATGGCGAATATCCAGCGCCTGGCCAATGAGCGCAAGCTCGCCTATGCCGGTCCACTGGATGGCGTCGATGGCGCGCGCGGCATTTTCATCTTTGCGGTTGAAAGCATCGACGAAGCTAAGGCGCTGGTGGCTACGGATCCGGTCATCATCAAGGGCGAAATGGTTGCGGAGTACCACGCGCATTTCGGTTCCGCGGGCTTGATGATGGTGAACCAGGTCCATTCGCAAATCATGAAGCCGTCTGCGAAATGAGATACTCTACGGTTCGCACGTTTGCCATGTCCCTGCCGGATGTGAGCGACGAGCCGCATCACAACTTTGGCTCTTTCCGCGTGAAGGGGAAGATTTTCGTCACCGTCCCGCCGGGGGAGGAATTCATCCACATCTTCATCCCCGACGAAAAGCGCGATGAGGTGCTGGCGCTGTATTCTTCGTTCGCCGAAAAGCTCTTGTGGGGCAGCAAGGTGCTCGGCGTACGGGTAGAGCTGGCAAAGGCTGATGCGGCGGTGGTCAAGCGCCTGGTGAAGCAGGCATGGGAACATAAGGCGCCGAAACGCAAAGACGCCTGAAGTGCCGCTCTTTGAAGTGACGCGCAAAACACGGTAACTATTCAGTGCATGGAAGTCGAGCGCTTGTCGTCAGTTGGCCGCAAGCCGACATCTGAGTTTTCTTGAAGGAGTAATTACTGGCATGAATCCGGTCCAACTTCACTCTGCTGGTGCGACGGTCGTGCATTCAAGCCCATTCAGCGCACTTGAGGTGCCAGTGGACACTGAAATGCTGCCAGTCGAACTCCGGGAAACCTGGGTGAGGCCACTGTATTTTGGAATTCACAAGATTGATGCCCAGGACTATCTGGCAGAGAACTTTCGCTTCATTTCAGCCGAACTGATATCGCGACTATTTGCCAGCTTCGACTGGCGGCCGCGTTTAGTTGCGGCTTACCTCGTTGCAGTTTCGGGTAAATCAGAATTTACGACCTTGATCGGCCGCCTTTTGCTACGAAGCGATGTGTGTTACGCCGGAACGGCATATTGCGTCGCACTGGCGACCATAAATTCCGACGAGTCAGTTGCTTTTCTTGAGGAATACTTGTCCTATTACCTTACCCAGCCTCACCTTTGGTTCGACCAGGCGAGCGCAATGGCCGCACTTTCCTATCTTGATAAAGTCAATGCCACGGAACGAGCTGCCCGCTTCCATGGTGAATGGACAAAGTTCGTAGCGAACAAGACAAACTGGAATCTTGATGAGAGCATAGTCCGTTTTACGCAGTCCATGAATCACGTCGAGAGCCTCGGGTCGCGCGTCGCTTTTGCTGCCGCCACTTAGGTTTTTCCCCGGTCAGAGAACTGATGACGAGCGCGGGTATAAGCAAAGAATATTTTTCATGCGCTTTCAACCATTCCAAGCAGATAAGGTCCGGTACAAGATCACATACTCGCAATCCAGTTTTCAAATTCCGTGGTCAGACCTGGTGGATTTGCACGGCAGGTCTGCATGGCAATTTCATCGCAATATTCAAGTTCATGCACGACAATGGGGACCGGTTTGGAAAACGTTCGCTCGATCACCCTTGTTGCATTCAATGCCTGCGCTATCCGGACACAGGCGTCCGCGAAGTAGGCAGCAATTCGATCCGCTATCTGCATGCATTGATCGAAGTCTGCTTCTTCCTCTTCATCGGAGTACCAGAGACCGCTTGATTTTAGTTGACCTTCCAGCAGGAGCCTGCCTTGAGTCTCCGGTTCGGCAATGAACTTTAGCTCGTTCTGGAGCCAAAAAGCGAAATTCCATTTCGCTTCTTCAATACCTGATGCTGATGGGGCGCTCGCCATCGCGTGCGCCATAGTGTTATAACCTAGTTGAAGAACGGGATATCGGGGATCGTCGTCGATGTTGAATACATAGAACGAAAGCACATAGATATCGGGATTGACGCTTGTGTCGACATTCGCCAATGCCGTGCAAATTTCATCGTAGGCGAATTTCTCAAATTCATTCATTGAGCATGTGATTGAAGTGTTTGGAAAGCCATGCAAACCGCCTGCTGCAGGCCGTTCTCAGTCGCAAGTGAGTTTATCTCATTTGACTGCTGCGCGGAAAATCAGGCTGGAACACGATACCAGATCGAACCACAGCAAACGTCAAGTGAACCAGTTTGCGTATGACCGCTCCAATCAGCAATGACAGCCGGCTATAGAGAGCGCTTCAAGTTGCTCGGTTCCCGGCTCGAACTGCGGTAGCCTCAGATACAGTCCGGACTTTCAGATGGAAATGAGCAAGGGCACCAATCTGACAAGCAGGGTCGAACCCTAAGATCAAGTTATGTGTCGCCTTGCCGGGTCGCGCCATCTTGGGAACACATTGCCACTGGATCGGCAACTTCAATATACGAGTTCAAGTTTGAGAAAATTCCGCAGATGCTCGTACTCCGAAAGCGACCATTCGCCCCTTCAAATCGACCATTCGTCGGCTCGGCCAACTGTGCAGGGCAGGGCGGCATTAGCATCCAGATTTTTGAGGAGACCAGGCTGTGACGAAACTACCCGCAATTCTCTTCGCATCACTCTCCCTGCTGCAGGTTAGCTGGGCGATGGCGGATTCGACGCTCGAGCAGCGTCTTGATGCCGCGCTGGCGCCCATGTTCAAGCCGAACTGGCCAGGGGCCACGGTGATCGTTACGCGTGACGGCAAGCCGGTTTTCCGCAAGGCTTATGGCTTGGCCAATGTGGCGGAGAGCACGCCGATGCAGCCGGACATGCAACTGCGCATAGGCTCCATCACCAAGCAGTTCACTGCAGTCGGCATACTGATGCTGGCGGAGCAGGGCAAGCTCTCGGTAAAGGACGATGTGCGCAAATACTTGCCGGACTTCCCGGACAAGGGCAGCGCCATCACCATCGAGCATCTGCTGCAGCACACCTCCGGCATTCCAAACTACACCGCGCTGAAAGCCTTTCGCAGCCTGCCGGATGAGGGCGTGACCCTTGCCCAGGTGTTCGACGTCTTTGCCAGGGAGCCGCTGGACTTCGCGCCAGGCGAGCGTTATAGCTACAGTAATTCAGGCTACTTCCTGCTTGGCCTCATCATCGAAAAGCTGTCCGGCCTGAAGTATCACGACTACATCGCAAAAAACATCTTCGAGCCGCTGGGCATGCGGGACACTGCGCATGAAGGTTACGAGCGCAGCGCCAAACGGCACATCAAGGGCCACCGCCTGAACGGACAAGAGATCGTGGCGGTGAAGGACATTGACGTGACACTGGCCTATTCGGCGGGCGCGCTGGTGAGCACGGCGGACGATATGGCACGCTGGGATGCAGCCGTCAGCAACGGCAAGCTGCTCAAGCCAGCCACCTGGCGCCAGGCCTTCACCTCATGCCGCCTGCCGCAGGATGCTCCGTGCAACTACGGCTACGGATGGAATATCGGCACCCTGGCGGGCCACAAGATGATCCACCACGGCGGTTCAATCCCTGGCTTCACCGCGCAAGCCTTGCGGCTGCCGGACGACAAAGTGTTCGTGGCGGTGCTTACCAATGGCAACGGCGGCGCAGTGAACACGCCGGTGATCGCCTACAAGGCGGCAGGCATTGCGATTGGCCAGCCGTTCGTCGACTTCAAGCCGATTGCGCTGGCGCCGGAGGCGCTGGAGGCGTTTGTCGGTACTTACGTTGGCGCGGACAAAGTCAAGCGCGTGGTGCGCCGCGATGGCGACAAGCTGCTGATGCAGCGCGACGGCCGTGATGCTGCGCCGATCATGGCGCATGCGCCGGACAGCTTCTTCATGGAGGGTTCCTTGGCGAGCCTGGAATTCCTGCGCGGCGCGGACGGCAAGGTCCACAGCCTGCTGGTGCGCCAGCCTGGCGCGGACGAAACCGCACTGCGCCAGTAAAAAGAGGCCGCCAGCTTCACTGATGGCTGGCGGCCCAGACGTGCCCGCGGCTAGCGCGTCATGAGGGAGGCATAGGCCAGCGGTTTATCTGGCAGGTCCTCATCTAGATAAGCTATGCTGCCGCTGACATAGCCTTGGCGCGAGATGACGATGTTGAGGGTCATGGACTTATCGACCGATTCGAACATGTTTTCGCCCGTTGCTATGATCTCTCTTTCCCTTTGTTTGCCCACCTGTGCGTACAGGTGGTTGGCGATGCGGTTGATGTACATTTTCTTGCCATTGGAAAGATAGTACTCGCCCTTGTAGGCATGCAGGTCGTCCGGCCAGATGAAGTATGGCTCGGGTTTGGCGGCCGGAACGATCACGCGGCCGACATCGGGTTGTTGCTGCGCCAGGGCTTGCGTACAGCAGACTGCAAGCCCCAGTATCGCAATCATTCTTTTCATGGGCGCCTCCTCTTTTCAGCGTGAGGCGAATTCCACCAGCACAGGTAGTGAACCTGTGCTGCGGCTGCTATCGACATAAGCTACATTGCCGGTGATCTGGCCGTCCCAGGTGTATTTGATGTGGACGGAAAGCTGGCCGTCCCGCGCGCTGAATTTGCGCAAGCCTGTGGCGATCATCTCGTGCTTCGGTAGTGAGCCAATCTGGCCGTACATCCTGGCTCCTTGCCTGGTGAGGTACAAGGTCTTGCCGTTGGCGAGCTGGTAATCGCCAATATATTCAAGGATTTCGTCGGGCCACAAAGTCAGTGGCTTCACGTCCTTCTGGGCCGGCACTACGACTGTTTCGACCGAAGTCTGGCTTTGGGCGGTAATGCTAAAAGCGAAGAAGCCCAGGCCGCACGCGAGCAATAGGCGTTTCACGATAGCCTCCCATTGGGTCACCGTGACGCAAACCGAATGCTGATGACCTTAGGTTCCAGGCCTGCCGTCGCGGGCGCTTCGTCGATATAGTTCAAGCTGCCGCCGACGGAATCGTCATTTGCCCACACGAGTTCCATCCACATCTTGCCATCGAGTGCCTGGAATTTGCCGTTGCCGGCGCGCGTGATTTCGTGTTCGCTCTGTTCGTCGACCCGCGCATACATCCGCGTTGCTTTGCGAATCAGGTAGAGCGTCTTGCCATTCGAGAGATCGTATGCGCCTTTGTACTTGCTGAATTCATCAGGCGACATATAGCTGCGTTGAACCTCTTTCGAGGCGGGGATTAAAACTGTTTGATCGGATCCTTCTGCGTACGCCGTAAGGGCGAGCGCAAACAGGCAGCCGGTAGCCACTAACCGCTTCATGATTGCCTCCATTTTTTTGGTGTGGCCAGGTCTCTAAAATTGCCTGGCTCTTTCAATATAATGCCCGGTTGGGCAGGTTGCTACCCCTGCGTCACCCTGATTTGTGATCGAGGCGCGTAGGCATTCGCTCGCGTTCAACGCGAGGCTATTGAAAGGGGCGCATGCGCCGGCTGCTGGCCGGCCACGCTAGGCGAAAAGTTCAGTTCACCGGTGGCGGTATCGTCGTTGATCCAGACGATGTTCATATCCAGGCTGCCGTCGGCTGCAGTGAACTTGCCGTCGCCTTGCCAGAAGATTTGCTGCCGTGGGTGCTGGCCGACTTGCGCGTAGAGGCGGGCTGCGCCGCGCGACAAAATGAGGGTCTGGCCATTGGACAGGGCATAGGCGCCCTGATATTGATAGAACTCTTGCGGTGAGATGAGCTTGCGTTCCAAATTCACTTGCTTCTGCGCGGGCACAACCACCGATTGGTCAGCGCCGGTGCTGCTTTGTCCTGCTGCGCTAGCAGCGAGCACAAATAGCCCGGCGGCAGCGAAGTATCGCTTCATGACTGCCTCCATTCGTGGACCAAGGGTGCCAGTTCTAAATTGTTGTCTGGCACTTTTCAATATAGCCTTGGCAGAGGCCGACGGAAGTTCAATATTTTGATGAAACCATCTGTGGCGATACCTTGCGCATATGCCCCATCAGCGTTGGTAGGTAACGCGATACACCTTGTGCGCGTGGTCGTCGGAAACCAGTATCGAACCATCGGGCATCACCGCGATATCGACCGGGCGGCCGCTGACTTCTTCGTTCTGCAGGAAGCCGTCGATGAAGGCGGTATCGCTGACCAGCTTGTTGCCATACAGGGTGATCAAGCGTACCTGGTAACCGATCTTGTTGCTGCGGTTCCATGAGCCGTGTTCCGCGACCAGCAGCTGGTTGCGGTACTGCTCGGGGAACTGGGTGCCGGTGTAGAAGGCCAGGCCTAGCGGGGCTACGTGCGGGCCAAGTGCCGCCACGGGCGGGACGAAGGCCTCGCAGCTTTTGCCTTTGCCGAATTGCGGGTCGGGCAGCACGCCGCCGTGGCAGTAGGGGAAGCCGAAGTGCATGCCGGCTTTCGGCGCTACATTCAGTTCGCAGGAAGGCATGTTCTCGCCCATTTCGTCGCGGCCGTTATCGGTGAACCAAAGCTCTTTCGTTACCGGATGCCAGGTGAAGCCGACCGTGTTGCGCACGCCGCGCGCATACAGTTCCCAGTTGCTGCCGTCGGGGTTCATGCGCCAGATCTTGGAGTAGGCTTCGTCCTCCTTGTCGCAGACGTTGCAAGGCGCACCGATCGGCACGTACAGCTTGCCGTCCGGGCCGGCCTTGATGTACTTGGCGCCATGCCAGGTTTCGGTTGGCAGGTCGTTCTTGATGACTTTGTAGGCCGGCTTGCTGGCGTAGGTCTTTTCGATGTCGTCGAACTTGATGATGCGGGAAATTTCGCCGACGTACAGCGCACCGTTCAGCAGGGCGACGCCATTGGGATTGTTGAGGCCTTCGGCGACGGTGACGACTTTTTCGGCGACGCCGTCCTTGTTGGCGTCGACCAGGGCATAGACCTTGCCTGCTTTGGTGGAACCGACGAAGACCAGGCCGCTTTCAGTCACGGCCAGCTCGCGTGCGCCTTCAACCTTGTCGGCATAGACCGAGATCCGGAAGCCTTTCGGCAGCTTGAGCGCGGCCAGGCGATTGGCTGGCGCGGCTGGTGCCGCGGCGGCTGATGGTGCCGCGCCAGGGTTGGCAGCGGCCTTGCGGGCGGCGGCATTGGCTGGCAGCAGGTATTCGGCCAACTGGTTGAGCTGGGCGCTGCTCAGTTGCTTGTCCCAGGCAGGCATGCCTTTATCGACTACGCCCTTGCCGATTACCCGCACCAGGTTTGCTTTGGTGGGCTGGCCGTGCAGCCACGTGGCATCGGCCAGGTTGGGGCCTGCGGCGCCTTCCAGGTCCTTGCCATGGCACTGGGCGCAGTTGGCCTGGTAGAGCTTATGGGCGGCAGTAAGGTCGGGGGCGGCGAAGGCAGGGGAGGAGAGCAGGGCGACGGACAGGGCGGCAGCCAGCGCCAGGATTTTTTTATTCATTGTATTTCCCTCGGGAATGTCGAAAAGGCAGGCGGATTATCCGCCTGTTCCCTGTTTTTTGCATTTCGTCGCATATGGCAGGACGGGGGCTGGGGGCCCCGATATGATGAAACCATCGAAAAACCAGTCATTTCGGGGAGCGCAAAAATGAACATCGCTAAAAACATGGAAGCCATCTTCCTGGCCACCCTCCTGGTCCTCGTTGGTATTAATATGGCAACCATCATTGCCACCAGCGCGGTTCCCGAGCTGCCCTTTGTCCTCGCGGCAGCCAACCTGTGACCATGCGCTGATGACTTACCAAGGATTCATGATGAAGAAACCATTCCAGATTGGCTTGCTGTTCACCGCATTCTGCCTGTTCCTGGGCTTGGCCCAGGCCGATGACACGACGACGGAAACGCGGGCCATCGACGCGCGGGTAGTGCGCGTCAAGCTCGACGGCGTGATCGACCTCAAGCTGCGCCGCGGCGATACCCCGGCACTCAACATTACCACCGACAAGCGCTATGTCAACAAGGTGACGGCCGTGCAGACCGGCGACACGCTCTACCTCGATACGGAAAGCCGCGGCGTCAAGCTCAAGTCTGCGGCGGTGAAGGTGGAGCTGGTGCTGCCGCAGTTGCGTGAACTGGTGTCGGAGGGCGTGGGCAGCACGGAGGTCAGCGGCTTTAGCGGCGAAAACATCGACCTGACCTTGGATGGCGCGGGCAGCATGAAGGTGGTCTGCGACTACAAGAAGCTCAAGGCCAACCTGGGCGGCGTGGGCAGCATGCATGTGTGGGTAACGGAGAACGAGAACGTCGACCTCGACCTGCAGGGCGCTGGCTACATCACCATCGGTGGCCGCAGCAAGAACCTGAAGGCGACGCTGGGCGGCCTGGGTGGCCTGAATGCGCAGCAGTTCAAGGCGGAAGACGTGAGCCTGGACTTGAGCGGCTTGGGCAACGCGACCATCAACGCGTCCAACAACGCCAACCTGAATTTGAGCGGACTGGGTTCCGTCACTGTGTACGGCAAGCCGACTACCCGCAACGTGAGCGTGGATGGCCTGGGCAAGGTGAGCTGGAAGTAAGAGACATTCTGCAGTGCATAAAAAGAGATAAATCTAAAGCACCATGAAAAAACTACGAGGCGTGTTAATCGCGCTCAGCATCGCACTAGGGCTTCAGGCCAGTGCGCATGCCGGGTTCGCGGAAGGGGCCACGGCGTATAACAACAAGAATTATGCGCTGGCCTATAAAGAGATCCTGCCGTTGGCCAAGGCGGGTAATACGGATGCCGAGCATTTGCTTGGCTTGATGTATTACATGGGCCGCGGCGTGCCGCAGGATTACAAGCAGGCGCTGACCTGGCATCGCAAGGCTGCCCTCAAGGGCAAGGCGGATGCGCAGTATGTGGTCGGGGCGATGTATTACACGGGCAATGCTGTGATCCAGGACCATAAGGAGGCGGTGACCTGGTTCCGCAAGGCGGCGGAGCAGGGGCATCCTGATGCGCAGCAGGTGCTGGGGCTGATGTACCGGTATCACATTGGCGGGATGCCGCAGGATAATGTGATTGCTTATATGTTGTGGAATCTGGCGGCGGCGGGCGGGTCGGCGAATGCGGCGGAGCAGAGGGCGGCCGTGGCGAGGGGGATGACGCAGGAGCAGATCGAGGAGGGGCAGGCCTTGTCGTCGGCATGGAAACGGGGGACGCCGTTGCCTAGGTCGTCGCGGACTGGGGGCGGTTAAAACCGGTAAACCAGGGTCTGACCCGCAGGGTCAGACCCGGTCTGCTCATCTGCAGGCGGTTTGGGTTCGAAGCTTTTGACTTTCGGCGAAGATCAACAGCGCACAACCGCCCCCCGGGCCTCAAGACTGTACAGGGTCTGACCCTGCGGGTCAGACCCAGGTTTACCGGGTTTGTTGTTATAATGCGCCCCGTCATTGGGGAGTAGCCTCTCCTCCACTCCCGGAGGAGGCATATGTCAACACACTTGGCCCACAGGCCATGGCATATGCGGTCCCATACTTGGCAAGACCTTTGACCACAGCGCCGCCGATTTAGGCCGGGGGCGAGCTGTGGTCATTCGTCCGTGCCCGGCCTGGATTAAAACAATGGAATCCCTCCTCGTCTCAACCGGCGTAGTCGCCCTGGCCGAAATCGGCGACAAGACCCAGCTGCTGGCCTTCCTGCTCGCCGCCCGCTTCAAGAAGCCTTTGCCGATCATCGCCGGCATCTTCATTGCCACCATTTTCAACCACGGCCTGGCCGGTGCGCTCGGCGCATGGATCACCTCCTTGCTGACGCCCGAAGTGCTGCGCTGGGTGCTTGGCCTGTCCTTCCTCGGCATGGCCGCCTGGACGCTGGTGCCGGACAAGATCGAGGAGGATGAAACCAGCGTCGCAACCCGCTTCGGCGTCTTCGGCGCCACCCTGGTCACCTTCTTCCTGGCCGAAATGGGCGACAAGACCCAGGTCGCCACTGTGGCCATGGCTGCCCATTACCCGGACCCGCTGATGGTGGTGGCCGGCACCACGCTTGGCATGCTGATTGCCGACGTGCCGGCCGTGTTCGCGGGCGACAAGCTGGCCGCGAAAATCCCACTCAAGCTGGTGCATGGCATTGCCGCTGCCATGTTCGCCGCGCTGGGCCTGGCGACCTTGTTTGGCATGGGCGCTCGCTTCGGCCTGTAAGCGCTACAATCGCCTCTTTCCCATAGAGGTGATGCCATGATGCGTGCGATCGAAATCCAGAAACCCGGCGCGGCCGATGTGCTGCGCTTGTGCGAGCGTCCGCTGCCGGTGGCGAAGGAGGGCGAGCTGCGCATCCGCGTGCACGCGGCCGGCGTCAACCGGCCGGACGTGTTCCAGCGCATGGGCAGCTATGCTCCTCCGCCGGGCGCGACCGATATCCCGGGCCTGGAAGTGGCGGGCGAGATCGTCGATGGCGACCTGGCGGCCAGCGGCTTCAAGATCGGCGACATGGTGTGCGCGCTGGTGCAGGGCGGCGGTTATGCGGAGTACGTGACTGCGCCGGTGCAGCAGGTGCTGCCGGTGCCGCGCGGCCTGTCGCCGCTGGAAGCCGCTTCGCTGCCGGAAACCTTCTTTACCGTCTGGAGCAATGTGTTCGACCGCGCCGGGCTTGGCAAGGGTGAGACCTTGCTGGTGCAGGGCGGCACCTCGGGCATCGGCGTGACGGCGATCCAGCTTGCGCGCGCGCTGGGCCACCGCGTGTTTGCCACGGCGGGCAGTGACGAGAAGGCGAGGGCGTGCGAAGCCCTGGGGGCGGCGCGCGGCATCAACTACCGCACCGAGGACTTTGCGGCCGTGGTGCGCGAACTGACCGGCGATACCGGGGTCGACGTGATCCTCGACATGGTGGGCGGCGATTACCTGCCGCGCGAAATCAGCTGCCTGGCCGATGACGGGCGCATCGCCATCATCGCGCTCCTGGGCGGCGCCAAGGGCACACTGGACATGGGGCAGGTACTGAAACGCCGCCTGACTATTACCGGCTCGACCCTGCGCCCGCGCTCCGTCGCCTTCAAGGGTGCTATTGCGCGCCAGCTTCGGGAAAAAGTCTGGCCACTGATCGAGGCCGGCGACATCAAGCCCGTGATCTACGAAAGCTTCCCGCTGGAGCAGGCGGCCAAGGCGCATGCACTGATGGAAAGCAGCAACCACGTGGGCAAGATTATGTTGCAAGTATTGTAAGTTCCCGGCGCATTCCTTGCCCGAGGGCAGCGGCCCGAGCTACAATTACGGGTTATTAAAAATTAAGCTACTATGCGCCGCAAACTCGTCATCGGTAACTGGAAAATGAACGGCAGCCGTGCCGCCAACACTACCCTGTTGGCAGGCATCAAGGCTGGTCTGGGTGATGCAAAGGCCGATACCGCGGTCTGCGTCCCGGCCCCATATCTGGCACAATGTCAGGCTGAACTCACTGGCAGCGCAATTGCCTGGGGTTCACAAGATGTGTCCGCCCACGCTGCGGGCGCCTACACGGGTGAAATCTCGGCAGCGATGCTGCTGGATTTCGGCAGCAAATTCGCCATCGTCGGCCACTCCGAGCGCCGCTCCTATCACAAGGAAAGCAGCGCCCTGGTCGCCCAGAAGGCGCTGGCCGCCGTGAATGCCGGCCTGGTGCCGGTGGTTTGCGTAGGCGAGACGCTGGACGAACGCGAAGCAGGCGAGACCGCCGACGTGGTCGGCGAGCAGCTGGATGCCGTGCTGGAGGTGCTGGGCGCCGAGCAGCTGGCAAAGATTGTGCTGGCGTACGAGCCTGTATGGGCAATCGGCACCGGCAAGACCGCCACCCCTGAAATGGCGCAGGAAGTGCATGCACTGCTGCGTGCCCGGGTGGCGAAGAAGGATGCGGCGTCTGCCGCCGGCATGCAGATCCTGTATGGCGGCAGCATGAAGCCGGAAAACGCCAAGGAGTTGTTGGCCCAGCCGGATATCGACGGTGGCCTGATTGGCGGTGCAGCGCTGAAGGCGGCGGATTTCCTCGCCATCATCCATGCTGCATAAGCAGGGCAATTTTATTATTTAAGGAATAGCATGAACACTTTGTTCAATCTGATTATCGTAGTGCAGGTCATCTCCGCTGTGGCGATTATCGGCCTGGTATTGCTGCAGCATGGTAAGGGCGCTGACATGGGCGCGGCCTTCGGCTCGGGCGCTTCCGGCAGCCTGTTCGGCGCCTCCGGCTCCTCGAACTTCCTGTCCAAGTCGACGGCACTGGCGGCGGCGATCTTCTTCGGTGCCACCCTGGGCCTGTCGGTCCTGGCCACCAAAGGCAATGTCTCGGCGGGCGCCGGCGTGATGGATAACGTCAAGGCTCCGGTCCAGGCTCCAGCGCCAGTAGGCGGTGCGGCAGCGATCCCTTCGGCTGCTCCAGCTCCTGCTGCTCCGGCGGCTGCAACCCCAGCGCCTGTTGAGGCTCCGGCCGCATCCGTACCAGCTGCCTCGGCCCCTGCCGCGGCCGCTCAAGCTGCTTCGCCAGCGAAGTAAAACTGGCAACTTTGAACTTTTTGCCGTTTTTCTTCTTGATTATGCGCAATTTGCATTAACAAAGCGATGATCACAGTGTAGAATAGCGGCCTATTGCCGACGTGGTGAAATTGGTAGACACGCTATCTTGAGGGGGTAGTGGCGCAAGCTGTACGAGTTCGAGTCTCGTCGTCGGCACCAAAAAAGATCAAAAGC
>Ga0209050_1001394_pt1 | contig 26226 bp, 26 predicted proteins | sample Araplavi_mTSA_r2_FD_184276 | JGI IMG/M metagenome (GOLD analysis project Ga0209050, IMG submission 184276) | Arabidopsis root microbial communities from North Carolina, USA - plate scrape MF_Cvi_mTSA_r2 (SPAdes) (version 2) | ecosystem: Host-associated > Plants > Roots > Endosphere | place: USA... | reverse complement strand
AGCCCTGGTTGATGATGTAGGCGCGGTCGCAAATGCCGAGGGTCTCACGCACATTATGGTCGGTGATCAGGACGCCGATATTGCGCTCCTTCAGGAAACGCACAATACGTTGGATTTCGATCACGGCAATCGGGTCGACGCCGGCAAACGGTTCGTCGAGCAGCACGAAGCGCGGGTTGGTGGCCAGGGCGCGCGCAATCTCCACGCGGCGGCGTTCGCCACCGGAGAGCGACAGGGCCGGGTTCTCACGCAGCTTTTCGATCTGCAAGTCAGCCAGCAGCGCGTTCAGGCGCTGGTCGATTTCGGCCTTGGGCAGCGGCTTGCCGTTGACCTTCTGCAGTTCCAGCACGGCACGGATATTCTCTTCCACTGTCAGCTTGCGGAACACGGAAGCTTCCTGCGGCAAGTAGGACAGGCCCAGCGTGGCGCGCTTGTGGATCGGCAGGCTCGACACGTCGGTGCCGCCGATATCGATGGTGCCCGCGTCGGAAGCCACCAGCCCCACGATCATGTAGAAGGAAGTGGTCTTGCCGGCGCCGTTGGGGCCCAGCAGGCCGACCACTTCGCCGCAATCGACTTGCAGCGAGACGTCGTGCACCACCTGGCGTTTGCCGTATGTTTTCTGGAGGCCGCGCACGACCAGCGTGCTGGCGCAGGTATTTGCTTGCATGCTTACTTTTTCTCCGATGGCGGCGTGGCAGGAGGCGTGGCAGGTGGTTCGGTACGGGTCGGCTGGATCACCATGGTGCCGCGGCCACCGCCCGGCTTGCTTTCGCCGCTGGCGGTATTGCGCACGCTGAAGAACTCCTTGCGGCTGTCGTAGGAGATGAACTCGCCCTGCACTTCATCGTTCTGCTTGCCGCCTTCCAGGCGGCGGATGGTGGCTTTGTTGAACATCTTCACCAGTTCAACCTGCTCTTCGTATTCGATACGGTCGGCATCGCCTTCCACCCACTGGTCGCCGGCGCCGTCGCGCTTCTGGCGGAAGGTGGCTTTCTTGCCGTCGCCAAACAGGGTCACCTGCTGGAATCCTTCCGGGGTCTGCTTGACGTAAGCGCGTTCGGCCGTCATGGTCAGGGTGCCGCGGGTCAGCTTGACGCCGCCGAGCAGGATGGTGATCTGCTTGACGTCATCGATGTCCATCGAGCCGTAGCTGATATTGGTCGGCTTGTAGGAGTCGGCTTTCTCGGCCAGCGCCGGAGCCGCAACTCCCAACAGCAAGGCTGCCGACAAGAGTAGTCGTTTCATAGTCAATCCTCAGTTATTGTTCTGCTGCCTTGGGCGGAAGCTGCAGCGTGCCATTGCCGGCCAGGTGCATTTCGCGCGTCGCGTTATTGGCGCGCATGCTGTTTGCCGAAGCAGTCGTATTGCCCAGCCGCAGTTTCACCGGGTGGTCGGTTTCCATGCGGTCTTCATCCGGGTAGATCACCAGCTTGTCCGATTCCAGGTGCATCAGTTGCGAGTCCGGCGAGGCCGCGCGGTCGATCGTGACGTTGCCGTTCAGGGTGACGCGGCTGTTGGCGTCGTCGACGCGCGCTGTTTTGGCCACGATTTCCATCGGCGGCTTCTCGCCAGCGAGGCTGTGCACGCGCGGATTGTCGACCTCGGACGAATCGTCGATCGGGCGGTGCGTCAGCTTGTCGCCGGCAATGATGTAGCTGGGCTTGCCGTCCTTCGTCATGCGCACGAAGGAGAAGTTATGGATGATGTAGTCCGGCTCGTTCATGCGCTTGTCGGCCTGCATCTGTTCGCCCGCGCGGTTCAGCAGCTCGAGCAGGTAAAAGCTGCCGAGCGCCGCCAGCAGCACCAGGATCATGCCGATCGACAGGCGGAAGCGGTGGGCTGTCCTCTGGTTACGCATTGCTTGCCCCCTTACACCAGGAACTGGGCCATCACGCGGTCATAGTTGCCGCTGGCACGCAGCACGAACTCGCAAGCCTCGCGCACGGCCCCGCGGCCGCCCGCAGCCTCGGTGATGTAGTGGGAGCGCTCGTGCGCTTCCTTGCGCCCGTTCGGCACGCTGACCGCAAAGCCGACGCGGCTCAGCAGCGGCAGGTCGACCACGTCGTCGCCGATGAAGGCAACCTGTTCTTCGGCCAGGCCCAACTCGGCCAGCAAGGCCTTGAACGGGGTCAGCTTGTCATGGCCGCCCTGGTGCACGTAATCGATGCCCAGGTCCTTGGCTCGCGCCAGGACGATAGGCGTGCGCCGCGCGGAAATGATCGCGGTCTTGATGCCGGCTTCCTGCAGCAGCTTGATGCCAAGGCCGTCGTGCACATTGAAGGTCTTGATCATCTCGCCGTCGGCGCCATAGCTCAGGCTGCCATCGGTCAGCACACCGTCCACATCGAAGATGAACAGGCGCACCTTGGCTGCACGGGCGACGAGGTCTTCGCGTTTGGCTGCCATCAGATCACCTTGGCGCGGGTCAGGTCGTGGATGTGCAGCGCGCCGACCAGCGTGCCGTCCGGGTCCACCACCAGCATCTGGTTGATGCGGAATTCTTCCATCACTGCCACCGCGTCCACCGCCAGCTGGTCAGGGCCGATGGTGCGCGGATTCAGGTGCATCACGTCCTTGATGACGACCTTGCTGAAGTCCTGCACCTTCTCGATCATGCGGCGCAGGTCGCCGTCAGTGAATACGCCCACCGGCTTGTTATCGGCATCGACAATCGCGGTCATGCCCATGCCCTTCTGGGTGATTTCCAGCAGCGCATCCGGCAGGCGGGTTTCCAGGCCCACGGCCGGGATGGCGCCATCCTTGCGCATGACGTCGCGCACATGGGTCAGCAAGCGGCGGCCAAGCGCGCCACCTGGATGGGAGCGGGCGAAATCTTCTTCCTTGAAACCGCGCAGGTCGAGCAGGGCGACGGCAATCGCATCGCCCAGCGCCAAGGTAACGGTAGTGGAAGCGGTCGGCGCCAGGTTCATCGGGCAGGCTTCCTTGGCCACGGACACGTCCAGGTGCACGTCGGCCAGCTTCGCCAGGCTCGATTGCGGCTTGCCGGTCATGGCGATCACGTGGCCGCCCATGCGCTTGACCACCGGCAGGATGGCCATCAGCTCGGCCGCCTCGCCGGAATAGGAAATGGCGATCACCACGTCTTCCGGCGTCACCATGCCCAGGTCGCCGTGCGCGGCTTCGGCCGGGTGCACGAACAGGGCCGGGGTGCCGGTGGAAGCGAGCGTCGCTGCAATCTTGCGGCCGATATGGCCGGACTTGCCGATGCCGGATACCACAACGCGACCTTTGCATTGCAGCAACAACGATACCGCCTGGCCCACGGTCTCGTCGGTTGCCAGGCGCGCATTAAGCGCTGCCAGGGCATCCGTTTCGATCTGCAGGGCCTCGCGCGCCAGTTCCAGGGCACGAGTTGCGGTCTTGGCATCAAAAGATTTCAGCATTGTTTTTTCATGGGTTACACTCATGCCCGAAGTATAGCCGAATTAGATAAGCAAAAAACTTGCCAGACAAAACAAACAACGGATGTTCTCCCCGCTTGAACTGACCCTCCTCCTCCTCGGCAGCGCCGTTCTTGGCGTGGTTGCCTTCCGCATGATGCATTTGCCGCCGATGCTGGGCTACCTGGCTGTCGGCATCCTGCTGGGGCCCCACGCGATGGGGCTGGCCGAGCAAAGCCATGCGACCGAGTTGCTGGGTGAATTCGGGGTGGTATTCCTGATGTTCTCGATCGGGCTGGAATTCTCCCTGCCCAAGCTGATGGCCATGCGCTCGATCGTGTTCGGGCTCGGCATGGCCCAGGTGGGGCTGACCATTGCCGCCACCATGCTGTTCGGCTGGATCATCCATTTCCTGTTGCCGCCCTCGATCCAGCTTGGCTGGCAGGCTTCGTTCGCGCTGGGCGGCGCACTTGCCATGTCGTCAACGGCCATCGTGGTCAAATTGCTCACGGAACGGCTGGAACTGGAGAGCGAGCATGGCCGCAAGATCATCGGCATCCTGCTGTTCCAGGACCTGGCGGTAGTGCCGCTGCTGATCCTGATCCCGGCCCTGGCGCAAAACCCTGCCGACCTGCCCAAGACCCTGGCGCTGGCCGGGCTGAAAGCGGCCGTGGTGCTGCTCCTGCTGCTGTTCGTGGGGCAGAAGGTGATGCGCAAGTGGTTCACCATCGTCGTGCTGCGCCGCTCGCAGGAGCTGTTCATGCTCAACCTGCTGCTGGTGACGCTGGGCGCCGCCTGGATCACCGAGCAGGCCGGCCTGTCCATGGCGCTGGGCGCTTTCGTCGCGGGCATGCTGATTTCCGAGACCGAATACAAGCACCAGGTGGAAGAGGACATCAAGCCCTTCCGCGACGTGCTGCTTGGCCTGTTCTTCATCACCGTCGGCATGCTGCTCAATGCGCGCGTGGTGCTGGAGAACTGGTGGCTGGTACTGCTGTTGCTGGCCGGCCCCGTGCTGCTTAAATTCGCGCTGATTGCCGGCCTGGCGCGCCTGTTCGGCGCGTCCACCTCGACCGCCATGCGCACCGGCCTGGCGCTGGCGCAAGCGGGCGAATTCGGCTTCGTGCTGCTGAACGTGGTGGGCGGCATGAAGCTGGTCGACCCCTTCGTGGTGCAGGTGGTGCTGGCTTCGATGGTGCTGTCGATGCTGCTGGCGCCTTTCCTGATTGCGCAATCGGACAAGATCGTGCTGAAGTTCTCCGCCAACGAGTGGATGATGCAGTCGCTGAACCTGACCAATATCGCGGCGCGCACGATGTCGGCCCAAAAGCATGTGATCGTGGCTGGCTTCGGCCGCTCGGGCCAGTCGCTGGCCACGCTGCTGACCGAAGAGAAGATTCCTTACCAGGCACTGGACCTGGACCCGCTGCGGGTGCAGGAGGCGCAGGCAGCCGGCGCCAACGTGTCCTACGGCGACGCTGCGCGCCGGGAATCGCTGGTGGCAGCCGGCATCAAGCGCGCTTCCGCGGTGGTGATCACCTACGCTTCGACACCTTCCGCGCTGCGGGTGCTGCACCTGGTGCATGAGCTGGCGCCGGAATTGCCGGTGATCGTGCGTTCGCACGACGATTCGGACCTGGACCGGCTGAAAGAGGCCGGCGCCGCCGAAGTGGTGCCGGAACTGATGGAAGGCTCGCTGATGCTGGCCTCGCACGCGCTGGTGATGCTGGGCGTGCCGCTGCGCCGGGTGGTGCACCGCGTGCAGCGTGCGCGCGAAGAGCGCTATGCCTCGCTGCGCGGCTACTTCCACGGCGCCAGCGACAGCGGCGAGGAAGCGGAAATGGTGCGCCTGCATTCGGTGCCGCTGGGCGAGCAGGCATCTTGCATCGGCAAATGCGTGAAGGACTTGGCGCTGGAAACGACCGGCGCCGAGATCTCCGCCATCCGCCGCGGCAAGGTGCGCCTGGAAGCCGAAGCCGGCACCACGCTGGAAGCGGGCGACGTTGTGGTCCTGCGCGGAACGGCAGAGGAAGTGGCACGCGCTGAAAACGACCTGCTGGCCTAAAACCGGGAAACCAGTGTCAGACCCACCGGGTCTGACACTTGCCTGCGGCTGCCGCATATTGGTGTCTGACCCTGCGGGTCAGACATCGGGCTACCGGTTTTCAGGCAGCGTAGCGGATCACGCGGTTACGGCCGCCTTCCTTGGCCTGGTATAGCGCCTCGTCGGCCTGCTCGATCAGTTGCGTCGCCTGCTCTTCCGGCGTAGCGCCCGCCGGCACCTGGGCCAGGCTGGACACGCCCACCGAGGCGGTGATCGACACCTTCACCCCGTGCGACAGCTCGATCATGCTGGCCGCAATGCCGGCACGGATACGCTCGCCGACGTAGGTCGCGCTTTCCAGGTCCGCATCGATCAGCAGCACAACGAATTCCTCGCCGCCGAAACGCGCCAGCGCATCCGACAGCCGCAGCTCGGCCTTGATGCGGTTGGCCACTTCGCGCAGCACCTCATCGCCGCCGCCATGGCCCACCGTGTCGTTGACGCGCTTGAAATGGTCAATGTCGATGTACATGAACGACACCGGGTACGACTGCCGCCGTGCGCGCGCAATCTCTTCGAGCAGGCGGCGGTCCACATAGCGGCGGTTGAACACACCGGTCAGCGCATCGGTCAGGCCAAGGTACTTCAGCATTTCATTGGAGATCACGTTCTCCAGGCAGATGGCGATGATGGACGCCATGTGCTCGACGAAATCGGTGCCCAGGCTGGGCGAGAAACGCGTCGGGTCGGCACTGCCCAGGTTGAGCGAGCCAATCAGGCGCTTGTTGCGCAGCAGCGGCACTACGCCCACGCTTTGCAGGCGCACGCCCGGCTGCGGGAACTGGCGAGTGTGCCTTTGCGCGTCGAACATGCCAAGGTAGGGCTTGGGCGCCTGTCCGGGCTCGGTGTCGACGGCCAGGCTTGCCACGTCCGGCACGAACACCAGGTTGGGGAAATCGGCGAAGTCCACGCCCAGCTTTTCCATCACGGTGCGGATATCGTCATCCACGTCGACCAGCGCCAGCGTCACCGCATCGAGGTCGGAAATCACCGGCAGTGTGCGGAAAATGGTGCCAATCAGCTCGGGAAAGCTGGCCGCGCCGACGATCTCCAGGTCAAACGCCTGGTGGCGCATCATGATCGCGTGATTGCGTTCGGCCTGCTCGATCAGGTAGGCAAGGCGGGCGCGCAGGGACTGGTTTTCTGCCGCCAGTTCCGCCTGGGTGGGCTGCTTGCCCGTGATTTTCTGCGTGATCTCCATCGCCCTGCCGATATTCACTACTAAAACGACAGTGTAACCTCGATTGGGTCGCCCACCGATAGTTTTATGCCATCACCTGTTGTTACGATTGCATTCATGCCGAAGCAGATGCCGCCATCGACTTCCGCCTTGGCGCGGTAGCTTTGCAGGATGTCCAGCGGGTCGGGGCCGAATTCGCCGGTGGACTGGTCGACCGAAGGCATGGGGCAGCGCGCGCAAGGCTTGACCGGCTTCAGGGCGGCCTCGCCGATGCGGAATTCCTCGGTGTAGTCCTCTTCGAAGGCGTCCAGGTCGCCGACCACCAGGTTGGCGCGGAAGCGGTTCATCGGCAGCGCCTGGCGGCCCTGCTGCTGCAGCTTTTCGTTGAGGTCCTGCAGCGAACCGGTACCTATTACCAGGATCGGGTAGCCGTCCGAGAACAGCGTCGGGTGCTGCTCGCCATTGGTCCATTTGCCGCTGGTCAGGCGCTTGGCGTTGGCGTGGAAGCGCGCCAGCCGGCATTCGATGCCGAGGAATTTGCTGAACCAGGTGGCGGTGATTTCATCGCAATCGTAGGCCAGCACGGTGTCTTCCCACACCTGCACCTGCAGCGTCGGCGCAGTGTCCGGGTCGGGCAGGCCAAGCGGGATTTCCAGCTGCAGCATGCCGGGGGCACGCAGTTCCATGGTTTCCGATTTCAGGCGCGGCACGATCAGCGCCATGCGCGGATGCTCGCGCTGGGTCAACGCCACGCCGTTGCTGTCGACCACCATCCATTCGCGGTCGTAGATCTGCTCGGTCATCAGGCCGGCGCGGGTCAGGGTCGCCTGCTTCAGCGACAGGCCGGCGCAGGACTTGATTGGATAAAGGGAGAGTTCGGAGATGAAGGGCATAGTGCCCGTGAGTATGGCAGAAAAAACATCGCCGCGCGGTGCGCGGCGAATCGTGAACCTTAAGCTTCTGCTTTCGGCTTCTTCGGCAGCTTGCTGCGCGCGGATGGTTTATGCATGCCCGGCTTCCTGGCGCGCTTTGCCGCCGCGGGCTTGGTTTCGGCCGGTGCTTCGGCCGCCGCCGCGTCCACCGCTGCTGCTTCTGCCACCACCGCCGTTTCCGAAGCGGCCGCCAGCACGGCTTCCGCCTGCTGTACCGCTTCCGCCGCATCGGCGGCAGCCTGCGCTACCTTGCTGCCGCGCGAGCTGGCTTTCTTCGCCGCCGGTTTCTTGGCAGCTGCACGGGTGCGCTTGGCTGGCGCCTCGGCCGGAACTTCTGCCGGAACTTCGGCTGGCGCCTCCACCACCGGCGCAACCTCCTCCACCGCCGCCACGGCAGCGACTTCGGCATCGGCTGGCACTTCAACGGCAGCGCCGGCTGCCGGCGCGGCATCACTCTCGCCACGACGGCCACGGCCACCACGGTTGCCGCGATTGCGGCGGCCATCCCGGCCTTCGCGCTCGCGACGGCCTTCAGCCGACGCGTCGGCAGGTGCTGCCGCTTCCTCGGCGCCTTCCTGCGGCTCGATAGCAGCATCCACAACCACACTGCCATCCTGTTCAACCGGCGCCTCAACAACCGGCAGCACAACCGGCTGGCTGCTGCGGTAAACATACGCGCCAGATTTCTCGTCGCGGCCGAATTCCAGCAAGCCGCGCGCTTTCATTTCTTCCAGCAGGTTGCCAAATGTACGGAAACCGTAATACGACTCGCTGAAGTCCGGCTTGCGGCGCTTGATCGCTTCCTTCAGTACGGAAGCCCAGATCTTGCCCTCGCCACGTTCGGCAGCCAGCGCATCGAAAGTCGTGTAAGCGATCTCCACGCACTGGTTGCGGCGCTTATCCATCTCTTCGCGGCGGCGCTTCTCCTCTTCCGGCGTACGCTTTGGCTGCTGCTCGCGGTCATTGCGCGTCGCCTGGCGCTGGCGGCGCGATTCGCGCACCAGGTCGTCGTAGAAAATGAACTCGTCGCAGTTGGCCACCAGCAGGTCGGAAGTCGAATCCTTCACGCCCACGCCGATCACGCGCTTGGCGTTCTCGCGCAGCTTGGAGACCAGCGGCGAGAAATCGGAGTCGCCCGAAATGATGACGAAGGTGTTGACGTGGGATTTGGTATAGCACAGGTCCAGCGCATCGACCACCATGCGGATGTCGGCGGAATTCTTGCCGGACAGGCGCACGTGCGGAATTTCGATCAGCTCGAAGTTGGCCTCGTGCATCGGGGCCTTGAAGCCCTTGTAGCGGTCCCAGTCGCAATAAGCCTTCTTGACCACGATGCTGCCCTTCAGCAGCAGGCGCTCCAGCACGGGTTTGATGTCGAATTTCTCGTAGTTGGCGTCGCGGACGCCCAGTGCGACGTTTTCGAAGTCGCAGAACAGGGCCATGCTGGCGTTTTCGTTGGGTGAAGCCATTTTTTTATGGGAAGCTGTGCACAATCCGACGATTATACTATTCCGCCAACATTGACCCTGGAGACAAGAAATGAAACGCCTGCTGATCGCCGCCGCCACCGCCCTCATGATGCACAGCGCCCTGGCGGCCGACCCGGACAGCGAATTCCGCCAGCAGGTCAACGCTTTCGTCGACAGCTGGCACGACGACGCAGCCAACACCCGGCCCGGCTACTGGGACAAGTTCACGCCGGAAGCGGTGTTCATCGGCACCGACAAGAGCGAAGTATGGAGCTACAAGGAATTCAAAGCCTGGGCCAAGCGCTTCTGGGACCGCAAGAAGGCCTGGAGCTTCACCGCGCAAAAGCGCAACGTTTACTTCTCGCCGGATAAGAAATACGTGTGGTTCGACGAGCAGCTCAACACGCAGATGGGGACTTGCCAGGCCAGCGGCGTGCTGCGCAACACTGGCCAGGGCTTTTTGATCGAACACTACCAGCTTTCCCTGGCAGTACCCAATCCCTTGATGGATAGCTTCAGCAAAGCCATCCGGGAACACGAAGGGAAGGCGCAGCCTTAACCCGCGCCGTGATGAGGCGTCCAAACCACGGCATGGCAAGGGGACCTATCCCCAAAATTGATTTTGTGCAACAATTCCCCTTTGCAGAGGGGAAAAATAATTTAAGCAGTTGATCCCTGATTTATTTTTCGAGAACCCTGCCCGCCGCCTAACCATTAAGAAATCGAATTATGAATCGTCCGCATGTGACCGCCGTGATGCCTTGCCTGAATGAGGAACGCACGGTAGGCCAGTGTGTCGAGAAGGCTGTCGCATGTTTTGCCCGCTTGGGAATCCAGGGTGAAGTGCTGGTGGCCGATAACGGCTCTTCCGACCGGTCGGTCGCCATTGCGCAGGCCGCCGGCGCGCGTGTGGTGCACGTCAGTACAAAGGGCTATGGTGCGGCCATCTCCGCCGGGGTGCGTGCCGCGCAAGGCGAGATCATCATCATGGCCGATTCCGACGAGTCCTATGACTGGTCCCAGCTTGACCAGTTCATTCAGGCCATTGAAGCGGGCAACGATTTGGTCATGGGCAATCGCTTCCGCGGCGGTATCGAACCTGGCGCCATGCCGCCTTTGCACCGCTATCTGGGCAATCCTGTACTGTCCTTTATCTCCCGTATTGCATTCAGGGTACCGGTTGGAGATTTCCACTGCGGGATGCGCGCCTTCACGCGCGCCGCGTTCGAACGTATGGAGCTGAGCCTGCCAGGGATGGAATTTGCCACCGAAATGGTCGCCAGCGCGGCCCGGCATGGCTTGCGGATCGCTGAAGTGCCGATCAAGCTCTACCCCGACAAGCGGGGCCGGCCACCACACCTGCGCTCGTTCCGGGACGGTTGGCGGCATTTGCGCTTTATCATCAGCCACTGCCCTGATTACGCCTATATCTGGCCCGGCGGCACCATGCTGCTGCTGGGACTCCTGTTGATGGCGGCCTTGATTGGCGGCCCGCTGACAATTGGCTCCCACTATATCGGCGTTCACTTCATGGTGCTCGGCGCCATGCTGGCGCTGATCGGCGCCAACGTCATTTCGATGGGTGTCCTGGGCAAAGTCCTTTTGGCGCCCAGCGTGCCGGATCGCCTCGGCTTCAACCTCCTGCGCGAGATTCGTCCACATGCACTGGAGATCACGCTGGCGGCCAGCGGCGTGATCTTGCTGCTTGGCCTGATGGTTGATGCCACATTGCTGGTGCGCTGGCTTAATTCCTCGACGGGCATGGAGGACACAGTCCACCTGGCCATTGCTGCATCCACGGCCATCGTCATTGGCCTTGAGGCCATGTTCTCCGCATTTCTGATTTTTCTGGCAAAGACGCGCATGGAACCGGGCAGGCGGGAGGCGCACGACGATGAAAGCACTCAGCAAAATGCCGTCACCTCCACCAAACCATAAGACACACTGGCTGCGGACCAATTCTGCAATCTATCTGTAGCTACCAAGAAGAAATACGATGACAGCGTATAGGAACAATATTCTGGCATTGGCCCAGCCCATGCTGCAGAACATCGAGTGCGAATCGGTGCTTGATTTTGGTTGTGGCGACGGCTTTTTTGCAAAGAACTTCGCGGCAAGCCTTTGGCCAGGGAGGATCACCCCGCTCGATGTCTATAAGCGCCCAAACTGCCAGGTTGATCCCGTCATCTATTCGGGCGACAAGATTCCATTCAACGACCGGCAATTTACGCTCAGCTACGCAATCGACGTGCTGCACCATTGCAGTTCGCCGGAAGCAAGCTTGTTGGATTTGATCCGCTGCACCGACCGCTACCTGTTCATCAAGGACCATACCTACAGCTCGCCGCTGGGCTATGCCGCCCTCTGTATTTTGGATGAACTGGGCAACCGGCGCTTTAGCATCCCCTCGCTTTATCACTATCAGCGGCGCTGGGACTGGGTCAAGCTGATCGAGGCAAATGGCATGCGCCGCGTCGCGCTGCAACCAGCCGTTCCAGTGCACAGCGGGGTGCTGGGGGCGATGACCAATGGTTTGCAGTTCATTGGCATGTGGGAGAGAACCTGATGCTTCCTGGCGCCAGGAGGCCGCTCCGGTACATGATGGTCGGGCTCTTTTGCGCCGGGCTGAATTTTTTGATACAGAACGGTGTTGTCCTGGTGCTTGGTTTCAGTTATGTGGCAGCGAGCCTGATTTCCTTCCTGATCCTCACGCCACTGGCTTATGCCTTGCACGCGACCATTACCTTTAAGCAGAAGGAGCGCCAGTCGCTGGCGGCCCTTGCGCGCTATGCGCTGCAATGCACCGCCATGCTCGGTGTGAACATCCTGCTGATGGCACTGCTGGTGGACGTGCTGGGACTCAATATCAACCTGGCGATATGCGTGGCCACCGTCTTGCTGCATGTGATTGGATACCTGTCCAGCCGCCACTTTGTTTTCGGGCGCGCAAGGTTGGGCCGCTCAAATTCTTGATGAGAAGTCGGATGGGACGGCAATTCCGCATCGTCAGCGTCACCCATTTTTTCCCCTCGCGTCGCGGTGGCATCGAGCTGGTGGCAGCCGCCATCAATCGCCGCCTGGCTGAGCGCGGCCATGAGGTCGCCTGGTTTGCCAGTGCGGACGCGGAGACGCACGGGCCAGAAGCCGGCTTGAGCTATCACCCGATGCAAACCTGCAACCTGGTCGAGCGCTTGGCCGGCCTGCCGCTGCCATTGTGGATTGGGCGCGGCATTCCTGCGCTGTGGTCGGCCATCCGCGACTGCGATGCTGTGCATGTTCACGACTTTATTTACCCTGGCTCGCTGCTTGCGCTGGTTTTCGCGCGCGTCCATGGCAAGCCAACGGTACTGACCCAGCACATTGGCGAAATTCCCTACCGCAGCAAGCTCCTTGCAGCGACCCTGTCCGCCGTCAATCGCACCGTGGGCAGCCTGGCCTTGCGTTGCGCATCAAGGGTGGTATTCATCAGCAACGTTGTCGAGGCATACTTTCGCGCCAGGATTGCGTTCCCGCGGGCGCCGCTGTATCTGCCGAATGGCGTGAACACGCAAGTGTTCCATCCCGTACCCGGCAATGAACGCATGGCCATCCGCGCCCGCCTGGGAATTCCTGAAAACGCCCCCGTATGCCTGTTTGTGGGCCGCATGGTGGAAAAGAAAGGCTTGCACCTGCTGATACCGTTGGTGGCACAACTGCCAGGCATTTTCTGGATCTTTGTCGGGCAGGGGCCTTTACGGCCGGCCGTGCCCCCCTCCAGCAATGTCATGATTTTCGACGGACTGGGTCATGCGGACCTGGCCGATTTGTATCGTGCTGCCGACCTGCTGGTACTACCCAGCCGGGGCGAGGGGTTCCCGCTCGTGGTACAGGAAGCCTTTGCTTGCGGACTGCCGGCCCTGGTCAGCGATGAAACGGCCGCCGGCTGCGAGGCCGGTCGTCCCCTGCTGTTTGAACTTCCTGTCACGGCGCCCGATGCCGTTGGCCAATGGCATCGACGCTTGTCCGACTTGACGGCGGATCGGGCTGCCCTGGAAGCACGGCGCAGCGCAGTAGCTGAGTTTGCTGGCCGGGCCTGGAGCTGGGACCATGCGGTTGATGTCTACACCAAACTCTACCAGGGTGGCGTCGAATGAGCGGTAAGCAAAGCGCCATCACACTCCCGCGCTGGCAATTGGCCACCGTTCTGCTGGGACTGGCCTGCATGGCTGCCATCCTGGCGTTTCCCCTCTATGGCGGCGGGCTTTCACCGATATTTGCCGATCTGTTTGTCAACTTCGATGGCCCTGCGTGTGCTTTGTCCTTGCTGCTGGCGGCGCTGGCCCTTCCCTGCCGCGACCGCAGTGGCCGCCTGCAGAGGATGTTCGCGGCCATCGCTCGCCGCCCCGGTGCGCTCGCCTGGGCGACCTTGGCCGTCGCCGGCACGGGGGCAGCGCTGGCCTACCACCAGCACCCGCTCTCGATGGACGAATATGCCTCTTACCTGCAAGCGCAGATCTTCGCCAGCGGACATCTGTCGGGACAAGTTCCGCCAGCGCTGATGGATGCGCTGGTGCCAGCGGGTTTTCAGAGATCGTTCATCAATGTTTCCCATGCCAACGGCGCGATCGCTTCCGTCTATTGGCCCAGTTTCGCCGTGGTCATGGCGCCGTTCAGCGCGCTGAACCTGGCGTGGCTGTGCAATCCCGTGCTGACCGCCTTGACCGTACTGGGCCTGAACAAACTGCTCAATGAACTGGTGGATGATGCAGCCGCACGCGGCTTCGCGCTGGTGGCAACGGTCGCATCGCCAGTTATTCTGGTCAACGGCATGAGCTTCTATGGGATGCCCCTGCAGTTATTCTGCACTGTCATGTTCACGCTCTGTTTTGTGCGCGGCACGACGGCTGCGATGTTGGCAGCCGGCGTTTTCCTGTCCATCGGTATAACCACCGTCAATCCATTTCCGGTCGGCTTGTATGCCTTGCCGTGGATCGCGGCCTTGCTGCGTGGTCCATCCCGGAGTTGGCGCAAGTTGGGCTGCTTGATCGCAGGCGCCCTGCCCCTCAGCCTGTTATTCGGTCTGGGATGGCGTCTTTACCTGATGCACAATGTATCCGATATGCAGGCGGCTGCACTGGGCGCCGATGCGAGCCACATGCTCGGCAATTTCTCCCTGCCGAACGCCAACATATTGGCCGCCCGCCTGGTGGGCGTAGCCAAACTGCTGGTGTGGGCCGTGCCAGGACTGCCTGTCCTGGCCTGGATCGGCGGCCTGGACCAATCTGGGCGCCCATGGTGCAAGCTGCTGGCTGCTTCGGCCGGACTCAGCCTCATCGGCTATCTGATCGTGCCATTTGACCAAGGGCATGGATGGGGGTATCGCTATTTCCATGCCGCATGGTTGAGCCTGCCAATCCTGGCTGCAGTGGCACTGCAGCGGCTGGCGCTGGCGTCACCGGCCCAGCATGCCAGGGCGATTGGTTTCGGCTTTGCGGCATGTGCCGGGATGCTCGCGCTAGCGTTGCCCTTGCGGATGGCGCAAGTGGAAGGCTTTATCCAGGCCCATTTACAGAGGCTCCCTGAACCTGTTGCTTCGGCCGGCCGCCAGGCCGTCTTCATCGACGTCAACTGCGCCCCCTATGCCGCCGACCTGGTGCAAAACGAGCCATTCTTGCGCTCGAACGAGATACGGCTGGTCAGCGGCAATGCCACGCACAACGCCAAACTGATGCAAAGCCTGAGCCAGCATCCACGCCTGGTCGCCAGCACCAGCTGCGCCAGCCGATGGCTGCTTGACTGAGTGGCTTAAGGTTGCAGCGGGACGCGGACGAAGGTAAGGGTGGCGTTATCGCAGCAATCGCCCGGTTTGATGGTGAGCTCGAACGAAGCGCGGCTCACCGAAAAGCGCAGCAGCACCCTGGCCGGATAGGTATCGTTCAGCTCGGTATGGAGCGAGCGGTAAAACGTCGTGTTTTCTTGCGCAAGCAGGTATAGCTGCTCGTCCCACACCGTGGTCTTGGACGACAAAACCTTGAGCTGGTCGTCGAACGGCGCCTTCAGGCCGTATTCCATGCCATTTTCCCGAAACGGCACTGTGAGCAAGGTCTTGCTGCCAACGGACAGACGCACCGACAGGTCCGGTAGCACTTCAATCACGCTGCTGGCGAGAATATTCTCATCATGCTTGCTCAAATTCGGCGAGTAGCCTTCGCGCGTGCCCCCGGAGATCGAGGAACCGTTGCCGCTCCAGCGTCCCTTGGCATCGCGGTTCATTTCCCACATGGTGTTGGCGCCGCCAAATCCTTCGACGGTGGACAGCAGGTACTTGCCGACGGCGCTGGACAGCAGCGCCTTCTTCGAGGGGATAGTGACTTCGGAAACCTGGTGCGCCACCAGCGGCAGGCTCTTGCGGCCATCGGGCGATTGCCAACTCCCCTGCAACCTGCCGTCGTGCAGCACTGCGTGAAGGCGGCCGGTGACCTTGGGGTCGAACGCGACTTGCTCGTCCATCGTCAGCGAACCGTCCGGCGCCGCCTTGCCCTTCAGGTAGAGGTCGGATCTTTTCCCGGCATAACGGTAACTGCCAGTGATGACGCCATCGACGTTCTTCAAGTCCATGCTGAACTTGAGCTTGTCGCCGATGGTGCCTTCGAATTTCTTATGGAAATATGCGCCCTGCTGCGCCAGTGCCGGCGCCGCCGTAAGCAGCGCCACCAGCATGGCGCCAAGGGCGCGGCCCTGCATCAGACGTTGAACAGGAAGTTCAGTACGTCACCATCCTTGACCACGTATTCCTTGCCTTCAGCGCGCATCTTGCCCGCTTCCTTGGCGCCGGTTTCGCCCTTGTAGGCGATGTAGTCGTCGAAGGCGATAGTCTGGGCGCGGATGAAGCCGCGCTCGAAATCGGTGTGGATCACGCCAGCAGCTTGCGGTGCGGTGTCGCCAACATGGATGGTCCATGCGCGCACTTCCTTCACGCCTGCGGTGAAGTAGGTCTGCAGGCCGAGCAGCTTGAAGCCGGCGCGGATCAGGCGGTCCAGGCCCGGTTCTTCCATGCCCATGTCGGCCAGGAAGGCTTCCTTGTCGGCGTCGTCCAGTTCCGCGATCTCGGCTTCGATGGCGGCGCAGATGGCCACGATCGGCGCGTTCTGCGCTTCAGCATACTTGGTCAGCTGGTCCAGCAGAGGGTTGTTGGTGAAGCCATTGTCAGCCACATTGGCCACGTACATGGCTGGCTTGGCGGTGATCAGGCACAGCGGCTTGATCAGGGCCATGTCTTCGGCGCCCAGGCCCATGGCGCGCACCGGCTTGGCTTCGTTCAGGTGCGGCACCAGGGTTTCCAGCAGGGCCACCAGCTTGGCCGAGTCCTTGTCGCCGGAGCGGGCTTTCTTCTGTTCGCGGGCAATGGTCTTTTCAACGGTCGACAGGTCGGCCAGCGCCAGCTCAGTCTGGATCACTTCGATGTCGTCCAGCGGCGAAACGCGGCCAGCCACGTGCACCACATTGTCGTCTTCGAAGCAGCGCACCACGTTGACGATGGCGTCGGTTTCGCGGATGTGGGACAGGAACTGGTTGCCCAGGCCTTCGCCTTTGGACGCACCGGCCACCAGGCCGGCGATGTCGACGAATTCCACGATCGCAGGAAGGATGCGCTCCGGCTTGACGATTTCTGCCAGTTGCTTCAGGCGCGGATCAGGCACTTCCACCACGCCGACGTTCGGCTCGATGGTGCAGAACGGGTAGTTCTCGGCCGCGATGCCGGCCTTGGTCAGTGCATTGAAAAGGGTGGACTTGCCGACATTAGGCAGGCCGACGATGCCGCATTTGAGACTCATGGAAAACCTTTAAATGATATTGTTCTGCTACGGAATTTTCCGCAAATAGACCGAGATTGTACCCCAGATCATGTCACGAACCGCCCATATCACCCTGCTGGCCCGCTACAACGAGTGGATGAACAACAAGCTGTATGAGGCGGCGGCATCTTTGCCCGCGGAAGAACTGGCGACAGACCGCGGGGCATTCTTCGGCTCACTGCTGGCGACCCTCAATCATATTGCGGTGGCCGACACCATCTGGCTCAAGCGCATCGGCAACCACCCGCGCTTTGCGGCTGCATTGGAGCCTGTGGCGGCCCTGCCGGCACCGGGCGCGCTGGACCAGCCACTGTTCGATTCCCTCCCCGCCCTGCGCGAGCGGCGCGCCTGGCTCGACCGGCTGATCCTGGATTGGACTGCCGGCCTGGACGAAGCCGGCCTGGATGCCGTCATCACCTATCGCCGCTTGAATGGCGAAGCAAACAACCGGCAACTCGGCCTGCTGCTGCTGCATTTCTTCAACCACCAGACGCATCATCGCGGCCAAGCCACCACCTTGCTCTCTCAGGCAGGCGTGGACGTGGGCGCGACAGACTTGCTGTTGCTGGTGCCGGACGTGGCGATGTGAGCAGGATCAAATCCTGATACGACTTTGGGCAAACGGCGATACGGGTATCGCTGGTGCTTGTAATATTGTTACCGATGGAAAATAATGCCATTAGAACAATATAGGGAGCATTCATGGATTTGCTTTGGTTTATCGTGCTGGCAGTTGTTTCGCGCTGGGCCTGGCTTGCCCGCCGCGATGCCCGCCAGGCACGCGAGCAGGCCCTTCAGTTGCAGCGCGACTTTGCTGCAATGGAGATTACCCTCGACGGCCTCGCTCGCACCGCCGCCGCCAGGATGGCGGCTGGCGCAGCGGAAACGCAAGCCGCACCCGCGCCTTCCGGCGCTGCGGCCACTCCGGTCACTCCGGCAGCACCAGCCACGCCATCCAAGCCCGCCGAGCGCGAGCCGCTGGTAGCGCGTGCCGCAGTGCCGCCACCGCCGCCCGTGCCGCCCCAGCCAGCAGCAGGAACGCCGGCCCCCGCAGCTGCGGCCCCGGCTGCCGCCGCAGCAACTCCTGTCGAAGCAGCCAAGCCTGCTGCCATACCGCATCCGGAAGCGCCTGCCAGGACAGGCGATACGGCCGACCAGGCCTGGGCCGCCGCCAGGGAAGCCGCGCAGAGCAATGCGCCATCGCGCACCACTGCGCGGCCAAGCCTGCCACCGAAGCAGCCGCCAGCCTGGTTCATCGCCGCCCGCAACTGGCTGTTTGAAGGCAACCTGGTCGCGAAAATCGGCCTCCTCATCCTTTTCATCGGCGTCAGCTTCCTGCTGAAATATGCGGCCGCCCGCGTCACGGTGCCGATCGAATTGCGCCTGGCCGGCATCGTGCTCGCCGACCTGGCCGCGCTGGGTTGGGCCTGGCGCATCCGCATCAGCAACAAGGGCGTCAGCCTGCCGCTGCAGGGCACATGCATGGCCGTCCTGATGCTGGTGGTATTCGGCGCTTTCCGCATCTACCACCTGATCCCCGGCGGCATGGCCTTCGCCATGCTGTTCCTGCTCACGTTTGGCACTTGCCTGCTGGCCGTGCTGCAGAACGCGCAATGGCTGGCCATCTTTGGCATTACCGGCGGCTTTGCAGCGCCGATCCTGGCTTCCACCGGCCAGGGCAGCCACGTTGCCCTGTTCAGCTACTACGCCCTGCTTAACGCCGGCGTCCTGGCCATCGCGCTCAAGCGCTCCTGGCGTGCACTGAACCTGCTTGGCTTCGCGTTCACCTTTGCCATCGGCACTGCCTGGGGCGTGCTGCGTTACGAGCTGCAGTTCTACCTGTCGGTGCAAGGTTTCCTGGCCTTGTTCTTCCTGTACTACGTGGGCATCGCCATCGCTTACGCCCACCTCGAAGCGCCCAAGCTGAAAAGCTATGTCGACGGCACCCTGGTCTTCGGCACGCCGATGCTGGCGGCCAGCTTGCAATTCGGCCTGGTCAAAACCTTCGAATTCGGCATGGCTTACTCCGCCCTCGCGCTCGGCCTGTTCTACGGTGCGCTGGCCATCACGCTGGCGCGCCGCCGCGCCACCTACGGCTTGCTGGTAGATGCCTTCACTGCGCTGGCCGTGGTGTTCGGCACGCTCGCCATTCCGATGGCACTCGACGGCCGCTGGACTTCCGCCGCCTGGGCACTGGAAGGCGCCGGCATCGTCTGGATCGGCTTGCGCCAGCGCCAGCCGCTGGCCTGGGGCTTTGGCCTGCTGGTGCAACTGGGTGCTTGGGTCAGCTTTATTGGCGCGGTGTCGGGCCTGGACCAGGAGGCAGCAATGCACTCCAACCTGTGGCTTGGCTTCCTGCTGCTGGCGATCAGCGCCTGCAGCATGGCGACGCGCTTCCGCAGCCATGCGAGTGAAGAAGGGCTCGGCGGGCTGCAGATGCTGGGCGCCCTGTTCCTTGCCGGCTCCGCCATCTGGCTGGTCGGCGGCGCCTGGACCGAAGTGATCCTGCGTACCAGCGGCAAGCTGCAAGCCAACCTGCTGGTGGCCAGCGCACTCGGCGCCGCAGCCGTGATGGCCCTGATCGGGCGCCGCCTGGCGTGGCCAATGGCGCGCGGACTGGCCATGGCCGCACAACTGCTGGCAGGCCTGGTGCTGGCCTTCCTGTTGGCCCTGAACTGGCACGTCGCACCGGTCTCGCCCGACTTGTTCGCCACGCCTTTCCTCGGCAGCGTAATGCTGCTGGCCGGCGCCGTGTTCAGCGCATGGACGCTGAAGCGCTACGGCTCGCAATACCCGCCGTCATGGTCGAACGCAGTGCTGGCGTATTCCGGCGTGTGGTGGCTGCTGGTGATCGTGCCAACCATCGCCAACTGGCTGCTGGCCCATTATGAAATCGCCACTACCGGCAATTTCGAACCGCACAGCCCTTTGCGCGCCAGCGCCTACAACCTGATGATCGTCGCCACCACGCCGCTGTTCGTCAAGCTGGCACAGCGCCTGTCGTGGCCGGCCCTGCGCGCTGCGGTGCTGCCGGCATGGCTGCTGTTCGGCATGACCACGCTCGGCATGCTTGGCGTGCTGTACAGCAGCATCAACATGCCGGCCGGTGAAGTATGGTTCGCCTACGCCGCGCTGTGGCTCTTGTCCGAATGGCTGATGCGCGGCACCAAGCTGGGTGAAGCGCCACTGGTGATCCTGCACACGCTGCGCAGCACTGGCCCATGGCTGATGATCTGGCCAGTTGGCGCCTACTGGATTTCGCGCGGGCTGGAAGGCAGCGGCGCCGATCCGGCCTGGGCCAACTTCCTGCCGGCGTGGCTGATGATGGGCGGCCTGGCCTGGGTGATGCGCCGCGTGCGTGCCGATGCCTGGCCGGTGAAGCCTGTAGCTGCCTGGTACCGCGACGTGCTGCTGCCGCTGGGTTGCGGCTGGTCGCTGCTGCTGGTCGCGGTGTGGAACCTGACGCAAAACGGCGCCATGGCGCCACTGCCTTACGTCCCGCTGGCCAATCCACTCGACCTGACCAGCATCTTCGCGCTGCTGCTGTCGGTGGCAGCTTACCGCCTGCTGCAAGACAGGCTCTCGCCATACCGCCCTCAATTGCAGGCTGGCGCAGCACTGGCCGCCTACGCCTGGTTCAACCTCGCGCTGCTGCGCACCGTCTCGCATTACGTCGGCGTTCCTTACCAGTTCGAAGACCTGTTTGCATCGCAGTTCGTGCAAGCCATGCTGTCGCTGGTATGGAGCGTGACCGCGCTGCTGCTGATGCGCTTTGCGACACGCAAGCAGCAACGCAAGCTGTGGATTGCCGGTGCAGTGTTGCTCGGGGTCGTGGTGGCCAAGCTGTTCCTGGTCGACCTGTCCAATGTCGGCGGCGTTGAACGCATCGTATCCTTCCTTGGCGTTGGCGCGCTGATGGTCGGCATCGGCTACCTCGCCCCCTACCCGTCCACTCGTGGCGGCGAAACTGAAAAGGAAGCAGCATGAGCGCGCTACTCCTGGCGGCGGCTGCCGCCGCCACTGCGGCGAGCGATTTGCCGCAGGATTACACCCACGTGATTCCTCTGACGGTCAATGGCAAGCCAAGCGTGGTCCAGTTGCAGTTGCCGCGCGACGCCTACCTGAACGCGCGCTCGGCATCGCTCAATGACTTGCGCGTGTTCGATGCGAACGGCGCGCCACAGCCCTTCGCGCTGCGCCAGCCGGAAGCGGTGCCCAACATCACGCATCGTGAACTGCCGGTGCGTATTTTCCCGCTGATGGCCGAACGTGCCGACGTTCCGCTGGCCGGGCTGGAAGTCAGCACGGCAACCGACGGCCGCGTCCTCTCCGTGCGCCTGCCGGCGCAACAGGCTGCTGCATCAACTGGCCATGCGCCCGAGCGCCTGGCCGGCTTAGTACTCGACCTGCGCCAGGAAGGCATGCAAGAGCCCCCGACGATTGATGCGCTGCATTTCAAACTGCCGCCCGGCCGCAATACCTATACCGGCCAGGTATGGCTGGAGGCCAGCGACGACCTGAAACGCTGGGACCCCATCGGCATGGCGGAATTGAGCTGGCTCGCCAATGCCAGCGCTGAAACCCTGGCCAACGACAAGCTGGAATTCGCGGCACGTCCGATGCGCTATGCGCGCCTGAGCTGGCGCAGCGGCGAACCACTCCCATTCGCCAGCATCAGCGCCCAGTCGCCAGTGCGTGGACTGGCGCCGGCGCCAAGCGAATCGCTGCTGCTGCAGCCGCAGCCTGGCCGCGACCCGCGCGACCTTCAATACAGCAAGCCGCCAGGCGTTACGCCAAGGCGCATCGGCCTGCAGATCGACAGCGGCAATACGGTGCTGCCTGCGATGCTGGGCAACTATGTCGAAGTGCAACGCAGCGGCAAGTTCCGCTTCGAGCCTGCCGTGCGCACCACGTTCTATCGCCTGGAAAAGGATGGCCAGACGCGCATACCGGACGACATCGCGGTCCCGGCCTGGCTTGGTGACCGCTGGGTGCTGCGCTTCGATCAGCCACCGCAAATCAAGCCGGCGCTGCGGCTGAGCTGGGAGCCAGCCACGCTGGTGTTCGTTGCCGGCGGCACGCCGCCCTATAAGCTGGCCGTTGGGCGCGACAAAGCCGCATCGGCAGGACGCGATATCGACGAGGTGGCGCCGGGCTTTACCCCGGCAGAATTGCGCACGCTGGACCGTGCCACGGCAGGCGCTGCGCAAGAGCAAGTCGAAGCGCTGGCCAACGCCGCCAAGCGCGCGAGCGCAGACAACAGTGCAGCCCAGAACCGCCTCCTGATCCTGTGGGGCGTGCTGGTGCTGGGGGTTGCGGTGGTTGCAGGGATGGTGTGGCGCCTGTTGCGGCAGGCAGGCGCCAGCAGCACTTAATTGGTATGCAGCTCCATCGTCGCCTTGGTGAAGTCGCCGGCGACGGCGGTGGGGATGATACGCAGGGCTTTTTCAATCGCTTCTTCGATCAGCAATTGTTCTTCGCGGCGCGGACGGTGCAGCACGAAGTCGGCCACGGGCTGGTTCAGGTTCAGGGTGCGCGGGTGGCCAATGCCGATGCGCAGGCGCCAGTAGTCCTGGGTGCCGAGCGCGGAGGTGATGTCCTTCAGGCCATTGTGGCCGCCCGATGAGCCGCCCTTTTTCAGCTTGGCTGCGCCTGGCGGCAAGTCCAGTTCATCGTGCACCACCAGTACTTCGTCCGGCTGGATCTTGTAGAAGCGCGCGATCGCGCCGACCGACTGGCCGGAACGGTTCATATAGGTCTGCGGCTCCAACAGCCAAAGCTGGTTGCCGCCGATGGTGGTCTTGGCCACCATGGCATTGAAGCCCGATTCGCGCTGCAGGCGCGCATTCGGCAGCGAATTGGCGAGGTTGTCCACCAGCCAGAAGCCGGCATTGTGGCGGGTTTGTTCGTATTCGGCGCCGGGATTGCCGAGGCCAACGATCAGGCGGATGGGCATAGTCTTGCGGTTGCGAGTGCAAAACCGCAGATTATACCCGTGCCCCCTGCCGAAGAATCAGCAGGGCTATTTGGGCGGTGCGCCGTCGGCGTTCCAGGTATCGCGCAGGTACAGCCACTTGCCGTTGACCTTCTTGCTCACCGACAGGAACTTGCCGGTCTCGACGACCTTGCCATCCTTGTCTTTTACTGTGTAAGTCCCGGACGACCAGCCCAGGTTGCCGCTGGCGCCGCCATCGCTCTTGCCGCTGAAGGCGAAAGCCATGCCGGACTTGTTCGCGTCCTGGGCCTGCTTCAGCAAGAAGTCACGGATGGCCGCGCGGCCCGTGACGGCAGGCGCGCCCGGCGGCAACAGCACCGCTGCCCCGTCGTATAGCCCGGCCAGTGCATCGCCATCGGCGGCACTGAAGGCCTTCAGCCAGGCCTGGTCGGCCGCGTGGATGGCCGCCACGTCTGCCCTGGCGTCAGCTGCAAACGCCGGAGCCGCGAACATCGCTGCCACCAGCATCCCCCCTGCAAATTGCGCTTTCATCGCCTTGCCCTCCAGTGGTGAATTCGTCCTACCAGCATAGAACACTTGACAACAACTTCTACCTGTAAGATATTTATTACACGTGTCTTTAATTTAAAACAGAAAGGACGTGCCATGAAATACCTGACTACCCTGCTGCTTGCGGCCAGCCTGGCTGCGCCAGCCTTCGCCGCCGACGCGCCCATGACGGACAAGGAGCGCATCGACCAGTTGATCGAGCAAAACAAGATGCTGATCGCCCAGAACGCCCGGCTGTCCGAGCAATGCGATCGCCCCAAGACCAAGGAAGAAGCTTTCGCCCAATGCATGCAGGCTGCGCGCGGCGAAAAAGGCGCAATGGCGACCGAATCGGTCAGTGCAAACTGCCGCCTGCTGTTGAAGTGAGTGGAATGCAAAAGCTGTTACCAGTGCTCGAAGCGCTCGCCAATCCGCACCGCTTGCGCATCATCGCTGCATTGAAAACGGACGGCCGGAACTACGTCAGCCAGTTGGCGCGCGACGTAGGCATCAGCCGCCCGCTGCTGCACCTGCACCTTGCCAAGCTGGAAGCGGCTGGCCTCGTCACCAGCAAGCACGAGTTATCCAGTGACGGCAAGGCGCTGAACTACTTCGAAGTGGCGGACTTCTGCCTGACGCTCGATCCTGCTGCGATCGTGGAAGCCGCAAAACATCTCAACCTGGAAGAGGAATGACCGTATGTCCGAGCACATTTACCTGCTGACCCTGGGCCTGCCGCTGGCCACCGTACTGGTTGTATTTGGCATGAAGTACTGGTCCGCCGCGCACAAAGCCCGTGCAGAAGCGGCCAGCGCCGAGGCTTACCGCGAGCTGGCAGCCAGGTCGGCTGCGGCCCAGGCCGAAAACGCAGCCGCATTGGCCGCCATGCAGGCCACGCTGGCCAATATGAACGGCCGCCTGGCCGAAGTCGAAACCATGCTGAAAGAGGTGGGCTGATGCTGGCCCGCCTGTGGGAGCGCGATCCGCGGCATGAAGGCGTCATGCGCATCAACATCTACTTGCTGCGCTTGCTGTACGCGCTGATGTTCTTCATGCTGGGCCAGACCACCTGGACCGAAATCCTGACCCACCAGGGCCAGTGGGAGCCGAACAAAGCGGTGGCATGGACCGTATGGACAGCCTTTGCCACGCTGGCCGGACTTGGCCTGCTGCGGCCGGTGAAGATGCTGCCCATCATCCTGCTGGAAATCTTCTACAAGGTGATGTGGCTGGTGATCGTTGCCTATCCACTCTGGTCGCGTGGCGAACTGGTTGGCTCGCCGGCAGAAAGCACGACGTATGCTTTCCTGGGCGTGCTGCTTGCCATTATTGCCGTCCCCTGGGGTTATATTGTGAAGGCTTATTTCACCTGGCCATCCAAAACCAAAGCTGCCTGAATATGCCTTTCCTTGCCAGCATCGTACTCGCCGCCGCACTCACTGCGGCGGCTGAACCGAAACAGATTTACCAGATGTCGCCGCAGGAAGCCGGCGCGTTTATCGCCGATGTGCGGCGCGCCGAGCCTGACCTGCGCAAACGTATCGCCATCATTGGCCGCCGCAATATCGGCCAGCCCTACAAGCTGAACCTGCTGGGGGAATTCCCATACGAGCTGCACGACACGCTGCCGATCTACAGCCTGTCGGCCAGCGATTGCCTGGTATTCGCCGAGCATACGTATGCGATGGCACTCAGTTCATCGTGGGAGGAATTCTTCTGGACGCTGCAGCGCATCCGCTACAAGGATGGCGTGATCGGCGTGGCCAGCCGCAACCATTACATGGAAGTGGATTGGAACATCAACAACCGCTGGCTGCTGTCCGATGCCAGCGCCGGCGCCAGCTATACGATGCGGGTCGACCGCGCGCAATTCCTGCTGTCCCAGCACCACGTGCAGCGCGACATCCCGGTGCAGGATACGGTGGAGGCTTTCCTGCCAGTAGAGGACGCGCAGAAGGAATTCAGCACGCTGGCTGAAGGCGATATGGTGGAAGTGGTATCGGTGCGCAAAGGCCAGCATATGGTGACCCACGTCGGACTGGTGGTACTCGATGCACAGGGCCAGCGGCGCTTCCTGCATTCGTCCGCACCGGAGGTGCGCGAAGAGCCGTTCGAGGCCTTCATCGCGCGCGCGCAGGCGCGCGCCAACAACGGCCTGGCGGGCTTCAAGTTCATGCGCCTGAACGAGGCCATCGCCGTGCCGCCGGCGGCACCGCAACCGCGGCCTGGCGCGTAGAAAACAAAAAACCCCGCCGAGGCGGGGTTCTTCATTGCAGCAAAAGAGAATTACTCTTTGGCAGCAGCGGCTTCAGCAGCAACAGCGCCGGCTGGCACGGATGCGGTAGCGATGGTGGCATCGGAACCGTGGGTCACGATGGTCACGCCCTTCGGCAGGGTCAGCTGGGAAGCGTGGATCGACTGGCCGACGTCCATCTTCGACAGGTCAACGGTCAGGAACTCTGGCAGGTCAGCTGGCAGGCAGGAGATCTCGATCTCGTTGGCCACGTGGCTGATGGTGGCAGCGTGCAGTTTCACAGCTGGGGACACGTCAGCGTTTTCGAAGTGCAGGGCAACTTTCACGTGCAGTGGCTTGTTGGCGTCAACGCGCTGGAAGTCAGCGTGCAGGACCAGCTGCTTGAATGCGTGCATCTGGAAATCGCGCAGCAGCACTTTTTCTACTTTGCCGTCAACTTCCATGTCCAGGATGGACGAGTGGAAAGCTTCTTTTTTCAGCGCGTGGAACAGTGCGTTGTGGTCCAGGGCGATGGTCACAGGGGCTTCGGTGCCACCGTAGATGATGCCAGGGGTCTGGCCGGAA
>Ga0209050_1001387_pt1 | contig 26398 bp, 24 predicted proteins | sample Araplavi_mTSA_r2_FD_184276 | JGI IMG/M metagenome (GOLD analysis project Ga0209050, IMG submission 184276) | Arabidopsis root microbial communities from North Carolina, USA - plate scrape MF_Cvi_mTSA_r2 (SPAdes) (version 2) | ecosystem: Host-associated > Plants > Roots > Endosphere | place: USA... | reverse complement strand
GCAGCGGAATCGGCAGCCGACGCAGGAGATCGGCCATGAACATGAACGAGCCATTGAGCACGGCGACGACGGTGAGGTCTTTGCCGTCGTAGTCGGCCTTGATCTCGTTGGCCAGCGCATCGAGGCGGCTGAAGATCGTTTGTTCGTGGAAGAGGATGCGGTCGATGTCGTCTACCATGCCGGTCTTCTACGCCGCTTTCTCCAAAGGGGGGAAGCTCGGAATCCGAGTGACGCGGAGCCGTAACCTGCGGGGGCAGCTCGGTAGCCGAAGAGTGCCGGGTGGAGCACCCGACTCGGTTACGCTGTTCGGGGACTCGCTGAACAGGAGACGAAAGACGGTCTTCTTTTGGGAGACGTTCGATTTGCAGCCTCCCCCCTCACGGGGTTCGCGGCGAGTCGCCGCGAACGGCATGCGGGTCGCATGCTCCACCCAGAAGACACTTCTGACAGCCAGTCCCTTTCTACGCCTTTCTACGCTCCGTGCTCCTGCACCCACTGGGCAGCGCGACTGTAGAGCTCGGCGGCGTTGCGGAGCTGGAGCTTGTCTTTGATCCGGGTGCGGTAGGTGTCGACGGTGCTTTCGCCGAGGTGCAACTGCTCGGCGATCTCGCGGGTATTGAAGCCGCGGCCGATGAGCTGGAAGACCTCGAGTTCGCGATCGGCGAGGAGGTCCATCCCCGTGGCGACGGGACGTCCACCGGCGCGGGTCATTTTTTCCAGCACCGAAGATGTCATCGCGTCGCTGAGGTAGACCTGGCCGCTGAGCACGTGGCGGATGGCTTTGGCGAGAGTCGAGGTGGCCTCGTGTTTGGTGATGTAGCCTTTGGCGCCGGCGCGAAGGACGCGTTCGGCATAGAGGGCTTCCTCGTGCATCGAGAGCACAAGCACGGGGACCTCGAGGCCCTGGGCTTTCATGTCCTTGATCAATTCCAGGCCGCTCGAACCGCGCAGCGTGATATCGACGATGGCGATGTCCGGCTGGGTTTCTTTCATCAGGCGCAGGGCGTCGCGGATGTTGTCGGCTTCGCCGCAAATCGTGAAATCGTCGCTTTTGGCCAGCATTTGCCCGAGCCATTCCCGGAACATTTGGTGGTCTTCGACGAGGACGACTTTGACGGTCTGAGGTTCAGGTGCGGAGGTCATGGGCAGCAGAGAGTTGAGGTGTAAGGGCCGCAGTGGGCAAAGCGCACCGCACCATGGTTCCCCCAGCGGAGAGCGGGACGAATTCGAGTTCGGCTCCGATCTGCCGCGCGCGATACGACATGGTCCGGAGCCCCAGGCCGTTCGACTTTTTCCCGGAGTCGAGCAGCCCGCACCCGTCGTCGGCGACGGTGAGGGTGAGTCGTTCCGCTTCGCGGTGCAGGGAGATCGCCACGTGGCGGGCGCCCGCATGCCGCACCACATTGTTCAGCGCCTCCTGGGCGATGCGGTACAGATGCATGGCGATAGCGGGTTCGGGCACGGCCACGTCGCCGGTCGTATCGAACGTCGCACTGAGCTCGCGCAGGCGGTTGGTATTGGAGACCATTTCCTCCAGCGCGGCGGGCAGGCCTTCGGCGTCCATTTGCACGGGAAAAATCCCGCGAGCGAGGCTGCGAGTTTCGACGATGGCTTCTTTCAGCATGCGCTGAATGGTCGCGGCGGAAGCGGCTTCGGACGGGTGTTTGCCCTGGAGCTCGGCCTTCAAGCAAGCGGCGGCGCAATCGATCGCAGCGAGGCGCTGGCAGATGCCATCGTGCAAATCCTGGCCGATGCGCATTTGTTCGCGTTCGCTGACGCGCACGATTTCCTGCTCGAGCTCACGCGCGTGTTCCATGGCCTCGACGCGGGCGCGCATTTCCTCGCGCTGATCCTTCAAGGCGCGGGCGCCGATGGCAACGAAGATGAAATAGACCAGCCGGTTCACGCCGATCCAAAGGTAGGCGTTCGGATCGAGGAAAGGGTGGGAGTGGTAGTTCGCCCAGAACCACGTGCCCGTGGTGGCAAAGGCCATGAAGATCGGCGCCTGCCGGTGGCCCTTGAGCACCACCATGAAGATCGGCAGCGCGTAAAGAATCAGCAGCGTCCACTGCCAGGGGGTCAGGTAGTCGAGATACCCGATCCCCGCGCAAACGATCAATGCCTCGGCCAAAACCAATCCTTTGGATTGGCGCTGGAATACGGCGAGGAGGGACATGCTGCCAGCTATACGAAAGCTTCCTCGCAACGCAAACCCGCAGACTGGGTGGGAACCAGTGCCGACCGTTACAAAACCGCCCACATGTCGCGTCATTATTTTTATGGCAAACTCATTGTCCCAAACGCGGCGGCTGGTGCGATTCCCTCCAAAGCTCTTTGCCCTTTTTGTTTATGAAAGCCTGCTCGCCGCCGCACTTCTACGCTACGGCCTTCGCAGGATCAGCGCTGGAACGGCGACCCCAATCGCCAAGCCGGGAAGAAAGGCAAACAGACCGACCCGGAATAACGCAGCGTAGTTCACCGCCAAGACGCCAGGGCGCCAGGAAAGCAAATCAGTCATTTGTTCCGATCTTTGCGTCTTGGCGCCTTGGCGGTGACGTTGCGTTTTCCCCATGCCGATGGGCGGTTGAATGAACGGCGGCCCGAACCAATAGCTCCCCACCCCATTTCCTCTCTCGATGAAAGCTCTGCTCGCTCTCGCTCTTCTCTCCGTGACCTCTCTCGCCGGCGCGGCGGATCGGCCCAATATCGTGGTGATCCTCAGCGATGACTATGGCTGGGGCAGCGCCGGGTGTTATGGCGGCACGGGTTTGAAGACGCCGAATCTCGACCGGCTCGCGAAAGAAGGCCGCCGCTTTACGCAGGCCTATGCGCCAGGCAGCGTGTGCTCGCCGACGCGGTATGGACTGATGACGGGGCGCTACTACTGGCGCACGAGTGTGAAGGATGGCGAAGTGCTACCGGGCAACGCGCCGCTGCACATCGAACCCACGCGGCTGACCCTGGCCTAGCTGTGCCAGGGCCAGGGGTATCGCACGGCGGCCTTTGGCAAATGGCATCTCGGGCTCGGCACCACGCGTACGACGGAGTGGAGCCAGCCGCTGACGCCGGGGCCCCTCGCGGTGGGATTCGATCATTTCTTCGGCCTCGCCGCCAATCCGTGGAATGGGCCGCACACCTTCATCGAGGACGAAAACGTGCTGGGGAAGGTGCCGGGGCAGCCGGTCACGATCACCGGGAATCGCGAAGGGGCTACGACGACCGGGATTTTGAAACAGTTCGAGGTCGATCACATCATGGAGACGCTCACCGGGAAGGTGACGGGGTGGATCGAGGAAAATCGGGCGAAGCCGTTCTTCGTCTATTTTGCGCCGAACGCGGTGCACGAACCAGTGGCGCCGAATCCGAATTTCACCGGCGGCGCGTACGGCAAATATGGCGACTTCATCCAGGAGCTGGATTGGAGCGTGGGCCAGGTGCTCACGACGCTCGACCGCCTGCAACTGACCGACAAGACGCTGATCCTTTTCACCAGCGACAATGGCGGGGTGACCAATGAGAAAAACGAATCGGTTTCCGTGGCGATGAAAGCGGGGCTGAAAATCAACGGCGACCTGCGCGGCGGCAAACACAGCGAATGGGAGGGCGGCTTCCGCGAACCGTTCCTCGTGCGCTGGCCCGGGCGCGTGCCAGCCGGCACGGTGAGTGATCAAGTCGTCTGCCACACCGACGTGCTGGCCACCCTCGCGAAGGTACTCGATGTCCCGCTGGCCAAAGGCCAGGCCGAGGACAGTCTCGATACGCTCCGCGCGTGGACGGAAGAAAAGCCGGGCGCACCAGTCCGGGAGAGTGTCGTCCTGCAAGCGGCCGACGCGACCTACACGGTGCGAGTCGGCGACTGGAAACTCGTCGAGCGAATCGATGCGCCGAAGATCGAGTACCGCAATAAACAGAAAGCGCAGCAGGCGGAACGCAAACGCGAGAACGGCCCGAAACACGACGAACTGTACAATCTGAAGGACGATCCCTCTGAGACTCGCGATGCCTACGCAGGGAACGAAGCGCTCGCGGCCAAGCTCAAGCGGACGCTCGTGGAGACGCGTGATCGCGGAGCATCGCGACCAGGGGCCTTGTAGCGGCGGTCTATGACCGTCGCCGACTTTTCCCGCGGAGCGGGCATTATTCGAAAGAAGAATGTGACGGTCATAGACCGCCGCTACAGAGAATCTATTCCGCGATACCGATCACAGGGCCCAGATCCATCTTCCGATCAGCACGGTTCAGCGAAGGCGCGTAGAGGCTGGAGATCGTGCCATCGAGAAAGAGCGCATCCGGGCAATGCAGCACATCGCGAAAGAGCGTGGCGAATTCGTAAAAAGTCACGGGCTCTTCGCTGATCGCGAAGATGGCGATATCGCGCGAGGGCACTCCGACGCCATTGCGATAGAGGCGCGAGGTGGAGGCGGCGTTGAAAGCCGGATGGATCTTTCCTCGCTGCACGAGCAGTGGCCCCGACTGCGTCGCGAGGGTCACCTTCTCGCGCAATGCGGGATACTTGGAGGTCTCAACTACTCGCGCGCCAAGGTCGGAGATGAGGAACACGCCGTTCGGCTGGAGGAAAAAATTCCCGTCCCCTTTGTCCGTATTCAACGGTGCCATTTCGCGGCCTTCCGAGACGAACAATCCAACCGGCCCGAGGTTGCCGTGATACATTCCGGCATTCATGGCGAAGCGCAGTTTGCGGCCATGCAGACCGAGCCACTGATTGATCCTCTCAAATGATTTCAGCGGCTGGCCCGCGTCGTCGCGCAGAAACAGCTCCAGCTTCTCCTCCCGCACTTTCACCCGGCAGATCGTGACTTTCTTCCCAGCGATCCGGACCTCGCTGATTTCCGCACCCGGGGCGGCAGCGATCAGCGAGAGGAAGCCGAGGGCAGAGGCCAAAGCGAGGAAGAGGAAGTTCATTCGAGGGAAAGCCAGACGTTCAGTACGGTGGGAATAGTCGCCGCAGGCCGTGCAGCAGGACAATGGCGAGGAAGAAGACATTGCGTAACGGAATGGTGGGCCACGCGTACTTGACCGGGCCGAGTGGAGGGGTGTCGGGCGCCTGGCGAGCAAGCCGTTCGGCCAGGGCTTGGAGCACGGCTGCCGACCGCGGATAGTCGATGATCCCGGTTCGCCAGGAATCCGGGATGCCAACCGCGCCCAGCCGGGCGCCGACCAACGCTCCGGTGATCGCCGCCGTCGTGTCGGTATCGCCGCCGCATGAAATGACGGTTTCGATCGCAGTGGGAAAGTCATCCGCATGGCGGAGTGCCGCGTAGATGGCCACTGGAACAGAGAGGAAGGCGTAGCCGGAGACGCCGTCTCTTGCGCCAAATTCCTGCGCGAATTCCGCGACCGATTTTTGCTGGGCCAACCCCGCGCTCAACCGGTCGATCAGCGCCGACCATTCGGGATATTCACTCACTGCACGCAGGCGCCCGACCGGATCGCTCTCGCCATCTTCCGTGCTCATCCACGCCGCAGTCTCCGCGACGGCGAGCGCGGCGATCTGGGCTCGCGGATCGCAATGAGTGATCTCCGTACTCGCCTCGACAAAGGTTCGGCGCCGGATGGCATCTTCCCGAAAGAAGACACCGAAGAGTGCACTGCGCATCGCCGGACCATTTCCAGCAGACCACACCCCGCTGCGTTTCGGTGAGATACCGAGCCAAAGCTTCAGGATCGATCGCAGTGTGGCGAGGCCAACGCCAGCCGGCAAAGCGGCCAGCCACCAGCGCAACCGGCGCGCGAGGCGGCGCTGAAATTTTGCCACGTCGCCCGGCGCCTCCAGCAGCGATTGCGCGACCATGAAGGTGTGCTCGGTATCGTCGCTGATCATCCCGCAACTGCCGACCAAACGATGCCGCAACGGGGACGGGAAGAGCCTGCCTTGACGCCGGGCCGACAGCCCTTCCATCGGCAGGCCCAAGGCATCCCCCACCGCGGTCCCGATCAAGACACCCTCCAGCGCCGTCCGCCGCCGGTCGCCGGAGTCCTGATTCACAGCTCGAAATGGAAGCCGTGCTTTTTCAGCGCGGTGTATTTTTTGGCGTCGAAGCGGAACAATTGCGCGGGACGATGGGCGCCGGTGCGGAGCTGTTCATCGAGCGGGATGAGCAGTTCCATGCCGAGGATCTTTTTGCGGAAATTGCGTTTATCGAGCGCGGTCTGCAGGACGGTTTCGTAAAGGTGCTGGAGCTGGGAGAGGGTGAATTTCTGCGGGAGTAGCTCGAAGCCGATCGGTTCGTAGCGCACCTTTCCCCGGAGCCGTTCGAGGGCAGTCTGAAAGATGGCTTCGTGATCGAAAGCGAGTGCCGGCAGCGCGGAGACAGGAAACCAGCGTGCGTCGCTGGCATCGGTGGCGCCCGTGGCGGGATGTTCAGCCTGCTTGACCAGGGCGTAGTAGGCCACGCTCACCACCCGCTCGCGTGGGTCGCGTTTCAAGGTGCCGAAGGTGTAGAGCTGCTCGAGGAAGACTTTGCTGAGGCCGGTTTCCTCGGCGAGCTCACGGCGGGCGGCTTCGTCGACGGTTTCATCGACGCGGACGAAGCCGCCCGGCAGGGCCCAGCGGCCTTTGAACGGGGGCAGGCCGCGCTCAATCAAGAGCACTTTCAGTTCGCTTTCATCGAAGCCGAAAACGACGCAATCGACGGTGAGAGCAGCGCGCGGATATTCGTAGGTGTGAGGCATGAAGGGTCAGGCGGGCTCGGGGTGGAATTCGGCGGTCACCTCGATCAGGCCGACGATTTTCTGATTCATCGCCGCGAGGTCTTCGGCGGGGATCCAGAGTTCGCGATGGACGGACGCGCCGACCACCTGCTCGGGATAGCGGCCGAGGAATTCGCTCTCCACCGCGAATCGCGTGACGTAACCCGCACCGGAAGCTTTCACGTTCCAATCCCGCGCAATCTGGGCAGCGTATTCCTCATTCATCACCGGATAGAAGATCGGCTGATCGGGCAGGCGGGGTGGAAACTCGCGATAACCACTTTCGGCGATCAGGCGCAGTTCTTCGGGGCCGACTGGACGATAGAGAATGGTAGTTTTCATCGGATTGCAGCCGCGGTGATCTGTCGCTCATTGATGACCCCAGCACCGGCGGCGCGCATGGCGGCGAGGGCGCGGTCGACGTCGCCGGGTTGGAGGTTCACGCCGCGGCAGGCGTCTTCGATGAGGTGGACGCGGAAGCCGAGTTCGAGGGTATCGAGCACGGTGAATTTCACGCAGTAATCGGTGGCGAGGCCGGCGACGTAGACGTCGGTGATTTCCTGCGCGCAGAGGTAGTCGCCGAGGCCGGTGGCCTGGCGGTGGCCATTGTCGTAGAGGCCGCTGTAGCTATCGACGGCGGGGTCGGTGCCTTTGGTAAAAACACGAGCCCAGCGGGTGCGATCGAGGCCGGGGGCGAAATCGGCGCCGGCAGTGTCCTGCACGCAGTGCACGGGCCAAAGAATCTGCGGCAGGCCGTGGAGGTCGATGACCTCGCCGACTGCGCGGCCGGGATGATTCGCGGCAAAGCTGCCGTGATCCGCGGGGTGCCAATCCTGCGTGGCCACGATGAGATCGAAGTGCGGCTGGAGGCGATTGACGACCGGAATAATGCGGTCGCCTTCCGGGACGGCGAGAGCGCCACCGGGCAGGAAGTCGTTTTGGATATCGATGAGCAGAAGAACCTTTTTCATAGGGATCAGTCCTTGTTGGGAAGAGGTGCGACGGCGGGTATTCCACGCGCGGCGATGACGAGTTGAGTGCGGCGGTCATGCAGCGCGGGGGACAGGCCGACGGGGTATTCGTGCGGATTGAGAAAACGCTGGTGGCTTTCGTGGAGACTGGCGAGTTGGGCCTTGGTCCGCTCGCGTACGGTGGCCAGCGGAGGCACGTCGTAGACGAGTTTGCCGGCGCGGAAGATGGGGACGAGCAGGTCTTCGGTTTCGGCGGTCTCGGGGAATTGTTTGCGACGAGTCGGGTCGATGCGGTCGACGAGCACGCGCTCGTTTTCCGCCGGGGCGTCGAGATCGAGGATCAGGTCGCCGAGGAAGAGGCCGTCGCGGCGGAAGCGGCGGACCTGCTGGAGGCCGGGTGTGGAAATCTTCGCGGTTTGCTCCGAGAGCTTGATTTTGTGGACCCACGGGCCACCGGGATCACGGGTGGCGGCGAGTTTATAGACGCCGCCGAGGGCGGGTTGATCGTAGGCGGTGACGAGCTTGGTGCCGACGCCCCAGACATCGATCCCGGCGCCTTGCTGGCGCAGGCTGGCGATAGTGATTTCGTCGAGGTCGTTGCTGGCCACGATGGATGCTTTCGGGAACCCGGCGGCATCGAGCTTCTTGCGGGCTTCGATGCTGAGCCAGGCGAGGTCGCCCGAATCCAGGCGGATGCCGCCGAGCTCGTGGCCCTGCTCGCGCAGCTGGCGGCCGATCTCGATCGCACGGTCGACGCCTTTGAGGGTGTCGTAGGTATCGACGAGGAAGATCGTGTTGTTCGGCAGGGCGGCGGCGTAGGCGCGGAAGGCTTCCTCCTCGGTGTCGAACGACATGACCCAGCTGTGAGCGTGGGTGCCGCGGACCGGGATGCCGAAACGCTGGCCGGCGAGCACATTCGACGTGGCGCTCACGCCTCCCACATAGGCCGCGCGGCTGGCGGCGAGGGCTCCATCCATGCCTTGCGCGCGGCGCAGGCCAAACTCGATGACCGGCTGGCCACCGGCCGCGAGACAGACGCGGGCGGCCTTGGTCGCGACGAGGGTTTGGAAGTTCAGCAGGTTCAGCAGCGCGGTCTCGATGAGCTGGCATTGGAGTAGTGGCCCCTGGACCCGCATGAGCGGTTCGTGCGGAAAAACCAGGGTGCCTTCGGGCACGGCGTCGATGTCCAACTTCCACTCCAGGGTGCGCAGGTGCTCCAGGAATTCCGGCGTGAAAAGCGGCTGACCGTCGCGCCCGGTCAGGGTCGCGAGGTAGGCGAGGTCAGCCTCCTCGAAGGTGAGGCTGCGCAGGTAGTCGATCGCTTCGGCCAGGCCGCAGGCGATGGTGAAGCCGCCCTTGAAGGGGTGGTTCCGGAAGAAGAGATGAAACACGGCCTCCTTCGCTTCCATCCCGGTTTTCCAGTACCCATAAGCCATGGTGAGCTGGTAAAGATCGGTCGCCAGGACCGAATGGCGGTGGCCGGTTGGCGGCGGAGTGGTGTTCATAGTTCGTGTTTATATCACACGAACAGGGCCTGTCAATGAATCTGCGGAGGCCGCTATTTTTCGCGGCGCTCGACTTTGATGCCGTGGCCGGCGGCCCACTGGGCAATGTCGCGGCGCTGGATGGCGCTGGCCATCAGGTCGGGGAACAGGTCCGGCGTGCAGGCGAAGGAGGGCACGCCGAGCGAGGTGAAAGTGCCGGCGACTTCGTGGTCGAAACAGGGGGCGCCGGAGTCGTCGAGCGCAAGGAGGGTGATCATGTTTACGCCGCTGCCGGCGATGGAGGCGACCCGCTGGTAGAGGTTCTCTTTCGAGCCGCCTTCGATGAGATCGCTGATGAGGACGAAGATGGTGTCTGTGGGCCGGGAGATGAGGCTCTGGGCGTAAGTGACGGCGCGGTGGATATCGGTGCCACCCCCGAGTTGAGCGCCGAAAAGGACGTCGACGGGGTCGGCGAGTTTTTCGGTCATATCGACCACGGCGGTGTCGAAGAAAATCAGCGAAGTGCGGACGGCACGCAGCGAGGCCATGACGGCGGCGAGGACTCCGGAGTAGACGATCGAGCCGGCCATCGAGCCGCTTTGATCGACGCAGAGCACGATATCGCGGAGGGCGGAGGTTTTGCGGCCGAAACCGATGCGCGTGTCGGGGATGATGGTTTGGTACTCGGGCTGGTAGTGCTTCAGGTTCGCGCGGATGGTGCGCGGCCAATCGATCTCGCTGTGGCGGGGACGCCGGTTGCGCAGGGAGCGATTGAGGCTGCCGAGAATGGCCTGGCGCAGCGGGTTCGCGAGGCGACGCTCCAGGTCCTCGACCACGCGCTGCACGACCATGCGCGCGGTGGCTTTGGTTTTCTCCGGAATGACGGAGCCGAGCGAGAGCAGGGTGCCGACGAGATTGATATCGGGCTCGACGGTTTCAAGCATCTCGGGCTCGAGGAGGAGGCGCTTCAGATTGAGGCGCTCCATGGCGTCCTTCTGCATGACCTGCACGACGGACTTCGGGAAAAAGGTGCGAATATCGCCGAGCCAGCGCGAGACATTCGGCGCGGAAGCCCCAAGACCGCCGGAGCGTTTGCGACTGCTGGCGGTGCCGTCTTCCCGAGCGTCGTAGAGCGCAGAGAGGGCCGCATCGATGCGGGCCTCATCGGCGGTGAGGGTGCAGCCGGTGCCGTCGGAATTTTCCGCTCCTCCCAACACGAGACGCCAGCGACGGAGTTGTTCTTCGGTGGAGAGAGTGCTCATGACTGGGAGTCCTTTGCTGCAGGGCCGAGGAGCAGAGCCAGGGTGGGCAGCACGCGGTTGGCACGGGCTTCGTCGATGGACTCGTCGGCCGGCGCCACGAAGCGCGGGCCTTGGTTGCCTTGCTTGGCGAGTTCGCCCATCTGACGGCGTTCGGGCGCGGCGAAGGTGGAAAAGGTGCGGCGCAGGAGCGGGAGGACTTCGGTGAAATGGTCCGCAGTGAGGGCGCCAAGCCAGTCGTCGAGCAGGCTCCAGAGTTGCGGCTGGTGGAGCAGGACGAGGCCGCTACCAGCGAGGAAACCTTCGACCCAGGCGGCCGACTGCGCGGGAGCATTCGCGCGCGACAGGTTGCGGGAAAGCCGCAGGGCGGCTTCCTCGGAAGTCATGAGGCCATCATCGAGCAGGAGCCGGGTCGAACGGCCCGCGAGCAGGCCGTGCAGGTTCGGATCGTCGGCCAGACGGGTCAGTGCGGTGCGCCATGGTTCGCTGAGGGAATCATCGGCGAGAGTGGCCAGAGCGGTGTGCGTGGCGTTGATGTGGGTCAACATCTCGGACGCGGCTTCGTCGTTGAGGGAAGCACAGGCAGATTGCAGGCCGATACAAATGCGGGCGACGAGACCGGTGACCACGTGACCGACCATGGAGGCATCGGTCTGGCGGACGCTACCGTAGCGGAGCACGGCGACGAGCGGCGGCAGGGCTTCCATGAGGTGCCGTACGTCGCTGGTCACTGCGGCCTGATTTTCCAGCCGATGCATGACCCGCTCGACGGCTTCGGGGAGCTCGGCGAGGAGAAGCGTTTCCACGAGGCCAGTCAGCTCGGGCAGCGTGGTGGCCTGGGTGGCGCGATCGACGGTGAAGCGGGTGGCGGCTTCGGCGATGGTATTGCCCCAGGGGGCGCTTTCGATGAGGGCGACTTCGAGTTCCGGTTCCCAGCGCAGGCGCCAGGCTTCCTTGAAAGTCCCCTTCCCGCTCGCGGTGCCGGGGGTGCCCCAAGTGACGCGGAGCAGGCGCAGACGGTGCAAGAGGCGGCTGCGGTCGAGGTCGTTCGGCTTGCGCAGGTCGAGCTCAAGGGTGCGGTCGAGCGCTTCGGGCGGCAGGCGCAGGCGTTTGGTTTCTTTCTGGAAATCGCGCTGCAGCGGGACCTGGGGGGCTTCCTCGGGGACTTCGCCGAGCACGTCGCCCACGATGAGACGGTCTCGGATGAGCCCCATGGGGGTCGACGACCCAAAACAGAAAACGGCCTGGGCGGCTTCGTTGAACTCCGCGAGGCCAGGCAGGCGCGCACCGCGCAGGGCGGCGGTGGTTTCGGCGAGGCGGGTCGCCTCGATGATGCTGGCGGGAGAACCTTCGAGATCCTCGGCGCGGAGCAGCTGGGCCACGCGGGTCATCCAGCGGATCGAGAGATCGCGCGTGTCGGCCGGTCTCCAGAGCTGCTCGTAGTAGCCGGGCGAGGTGATACCGGCGCCGTAGCCGCTGGCGAAAGTGAGACGGCGATGCGTCCACGGCAGCCACGTGGCGGCGACGGTGACTTTGGGCAAGCCGCGCAGGATTTCGGCGTCGCTTTTGGCGGTGGGCAGCGTGGCGAGAGCCGGGGCGTGCCAGGCGCCGCAGACGATCGCGATGTGTTCGTGACCTTCCTTTTGCGCCTCGCGCAGGGTCTGGCGCATCCAGGCTTCGCGGCGCGCATCCATGGCCCCGGTGGGCTGGTCTTCGCGCAGCGCGGTCATGAGTTCGAGCACGGCCTGGAAGACTTCGGGACCGGAGAAGCGCTTCTCAAACTGCTCCTCCCACCAGCGTTCGCTGTCTTCGCAACCCGCCGCGCGGGCGGCCAGGGCGAGTGGGTCGCGGCGCAACTCTTCGGGCGCGATTTCCTCACCAGCACCCTCTTCCTCCAGGGCGAGGCGGTGCCGCTGGGGCAGGTCCATAAACCGCACGGGCACTTGATTTGCCAGAGCCCAGCGAATCGCCTGCCACTCGGGTGAAAACACCGCGAGCGGGAAAAACACGGCGCGCTTCGGCTCATCCGGGCGATAGACCAGCAAGGCCACTGGCGGTCGCATGGCTTCATTTGCAGCGAGGGTGAGCAGTTCCTCCGCATCGGGCGGGCCTTCGACGAGGACGACCTGCGGACGGATCGCTTCCAGCGCGGCGACGACACTGCGCGCCGAGCCCGGGCCGTGATGGCGAATGCCGAGGATGTGGACCGTCGAACTCATGCTTCGGCGAGATCGTAGATGGCCTTCGTGCTCGGGATGTAGCGCTGGCCGGCACCGGGCTCGATGGATTCGAGTTCGCGGATGGCGCTGGAGCTGAGGTGCTGCAGCTCGGCTTCGCAGCTGATCCAGACCACATTCGTTTGCGGGCGAAGTTCGTTCAGGAAACGGACGAAGCGCAGTTCGGCTTCGAGGTCGGTACCATCGCGCACACCGCGGACGATCGTCGTGGGGAGCGTGAGTTCGGCGACGAAACTCGTGAGCAGGCCTTCGAAGGTCGCGACCTGGTGAAAGCGAAGCTGCTCTTGCAGCGCGGTGAAGCGGGCTTGCGCAGAAGCGACCGCGCCGGGCTTTTGCCGGTTCACTCCGACTGCGACGATGACTTGATCGAAGACCATCTCCGCTTGGCGCAGGATGGAAAGGTGGCCGTGATGAAACGGGGCAAAGCTGCCGGGATACACGGCGAGACGCGGGCGCAGGCCAGCGAGCAATTCGAGGCACTCCCCTACCCCGCGCTGATGCTGCGGGAAACGGCGGGCCCAACCCTCGAGGAACTCGCGCCGCTTTTCCCGATAGGTCGACCAGCCGGCCCATTGGTACTCGCGAAAGATGGCGCGTTCGTAGGCGAGCCGCTCAGCGAGCGAGCAAGCGTCGGAGAGCTGAAAGGTATCGAGGGCGAAGAATTTTTCGACGTCGAGATTCGCGGGCGCCTCGGCCCATTTGGAAGCGAGAATGATTTCGACGGCTCGCTGGATGATGGGGCTGTGCGGATCGGCGGCGTGGGTACGCAGGAGGGTGGCGCTGGCTTCTTCGTTGTCGGCCGCGCGCGGATCGTAGATCGCGTCGTGGTAAAGCGCGGCGAGAGCGAAGACGTCGCGGTCTTCCCCGGCGGACCAGGCGGCGATTTCCCGGAGCATCTGGAGCAAATGCTCCGGGCCATGCCACGCGCGCTGCCGCTCGGACCAATGCGCAGCGAGCTCGCTCAGCAATGAAGCGGAGTGGAGGTGCTGGACCGGGACCATTTCCGCGAGGACGGCGGCCAGCGTAGCGACGCGGTTCGACATGGGAGATGGTGGGACGATCATGCGTTCAGCTTAGGTCAGCTCAAGGCGCGGCAGGCGCGGTAGAGGTCTTTCCAGCCGTCGCGTTCCTTCACTACGGTTTCGAGGTATTCCTGCCAGACGACTTTGTCCTGCACCGGGTCTTTCACAATGGCGCCGACGACTCCGCCGGCGAGGTCGGCGGAGCGCAGCGTGCCGTCGCCGAAATGCGCGGCGAGGCTGAGGCCTTGATTCACCACGGAGATCGCCTCGGCGGTGCTGAGCGTGCCGCTGGGGGATTTGAGTTTGGTTTTGCCGTCGGTGGTAGTGCCGGCGCGAAGCTCGCGGAAGATGGTGACGAGGCGGCGGATTTCTTCGAGGGCCGGCGGTTCGGCGGGAATTTCCAGGGCGCGGCCGAGACTGGCCACGCGGGAGCGCACGATCTCGACTTCTTCTTCCACGGTCTCGGGCAGCGGGAGGACGACGGTATTGAAGCGGCGCTTCAGCGCGCTGGAGAGGTCGTTGACGCCTTTGTCGCGATCATTCGCGGTGGCGATGACGTTGAAGCCTTTGCGAGCCTGCACTTCATCGCTGAGTTCGGGAATGGGCAGGGCTTTTTCCGAGAGGATGGTGATGAGCGAATCCTGCACATCGGCGGGGATGCGGGTGAGCTCTTCGACGCGAGTGAGGCGGCCTTCGCGCATGCCACGCATGATGGGGCTGGCGACGAGGGCATCGAGCGAGGGGCCCTTGGAGAGCAGCTGCGCGTAGTTCCAGCCGTAGCGAACCGCTTCCTCCGGCGTGCCGGCGGTGCCTTGCACGAGCAGCGTGGAATCGCCACTGATCGCCGCCGCGAGATGTTCCGAAACCCACGACTTCGCCGTGCCGGGCACGCCGAGGAGGAGCAACGCGCGATCGGTCGCGAGGGTGGCGATGGCGATCTCGATGACGCGGCGCTGGCCGATGTATTTCGGCGAGATTTTCACCCCGCCGGCTTCGCCGCCGAGGAGGTAGGTGGCCACGGCCCAGGGCGAGAGTTTCCAGCTCGGCGGGCGCGGTTTGTCGTCGTGCTGCACGAGGGCGGCGAGTTCTTCGGCGAATTGATGTTCGGCGTGGGCGCGGAGGACCGGCGTGGACATAGCGGGATCAGGGTTGGTTCAGAGCGGAAAGGGCATCCTGGCGGAAAGTGATGACTTCGACCAAGGCGGCGATGCCTTCCTGGTCGAGCGGCCAGCCGCTGGCGGCTTCGGCCAACATCGCCGGAGGGAGACGGAGGAGCCAGCCTTCGGCGGGGACGCGGAAGTAGTGCGGAAGGCCATTGGCGACACTGGTGCGGAGAGCAGTGAGCGCTTCGCGAATGAGCGAGGCGGGCGCGCGGTCAGCGAGCACGGTGAGTTCAGCGAGGCTGTGAAGCCATTCGGCGGACCCGGCCTTTTTCATGGCGCCGACGCGAATCTGGGCCGCGAGCCGACTGGCCCGCTCGGCCTCGGGAAGAATGGCCAGGAGCGGTTCGGCAGGGAGGAATTCGCGGTGGGCTTCGATTTCGCTATCGAGCAACGCTGCGGCCCAGGCCGCATCGCGCTGGCGCAGGGCGGCCCAGGTCCAGCCGGTGGTGAGAGCGCGGGCGAATTCGCTTTTAGCCGAGGCCTTGAGCAAGATGGCCGGGGATTGCTGGAAGGTGTCGGTCCAATGCCGCAAAGGCACGGCGGAAAGGATCAGCACGAGGTGAACGGCTTTTTCGCCGAGGATTTTTTGCGCGCCGAAGGCTTTGGATTCGAGGCCATCACGAGTCGCGGCGGCATCGGGGTCGCCGGGGAGCGTGACGTCGAGCGACGTGCGGGAGAGCAGGCCGCCCTTCTTAAAAGTGAACAATGGGGTGGCCCGCGCGATCATGCGGGCGACGAACGGCGACGAGGGCAGGCGGGCGAGGAGATCGATCGCGGCGCGGCGGGTTTCCTTGCTGCGGTCGTCGAGCGCGGCTTCGAGGAACGGGATGTCCTCGGGCGAAAGGCCGGTCGCGAGTTCGGCGGTGAAGGCGGTGCGGGTGTCGGCGGGTTCGGTTTTCCAGACGGCTTCGATTTTCGCGCGGGCCTCGGCCGGCACGGTGGTGCGGAGGGCGCGAAGCAGGGCGACGCGTTGTTCGCGGCTGCCGGTTTCCCAGGCGTCCGGGACCTCCGCCGGTGCAAAGGACCAGTCGGCGTTTTGGGCGATGAGCCAGTGAGCGCGGCGGCCCCCAGCGGCGAGGACGAGGTCGCGGAGACTGCGTTCGCGCTGGGCACGGTCGAGCAAGGCGGGGAGGGTTTCTGGCGGGACGTGGCGCTGGCGGCGGACGACTTCACCGAGCCACTCGGACAGCACGGCAGCCCAGCGGCCGGAGAGCATGGTGTGCAGATGGCCGGCGCTGATTTTGTCGAGCGGGGCCGTGGTTTCCGGATCCGCGGCAAGGATCTCAGCTTCGTGGCGAGCTGGCTGCCAGCCAGCCCGGTGCCAAAGCGCGAGGGCGCCAGCCTGGGTGAGAAAACGCGCTTCTTCGGCGATGGCGGCGGCTTCACCGAGAACCGGCTCGACCGTGGCGGGCAACGGAGGCGGCGCTCCTTTGCTCGCACCCAGCAACGCAGCAGTAACGTGATCCTGCCAGGCGCTCATGACACCAACCCTCCGAGGGAAATGAAGCGCTGATCCGCCAGCACGGCCAGCGGGTGCAAAGTTTGGCCATTCCACTCGCCGAAGACGGTCAGCGGCCGGCCACCACTGAGCGCGAGGAGCGACCAGCCCTGCGCAAAGGAACGCGCCAGCGGCACCACGGCGCCTTCGGCATCGCGCAGGGACCACGCGTCGTCGCGCCGGAGCGGCAGACAATCGCTCACCCACCAGGGCGTGCGTTCGAGCCAGGGGTCCCCGGCGAGCAATTCCGCGTTTTCAGCAAGCGCTTCGCCAAAGCTGGCGTGTGCGCTGGCTTGCCGGAGCGGCTGGGCTTCGCCGTGGCGATCGCGGACCATGGCCCGAAGTGGCGAGCCGGAGGGATAAAAGGCGAGCGTGGCGTCGATCACGGTGCCGACGATGAGACTCACATCGAGCGGCTGGCCCATCGCCGCGAAACTCAGGCTCAGCGCGGGGCGGTGCGTTTCCTGGCCGATGAGCCAGGTGCGCTGGGCGCGCAGTTTCTCCTCTTCCTCCATGACCTGACCGACGACTTGCCAGCGATCGCGAATGCCAGGGACGGCGGCGAGTTCCTGCTCGGTGACGGTCCAGCCGATGGCATTGCGCACACTGGCGCGGAGGCCTTCAGGAAGCGTTTCCAGCCGCTCGAAACCGTGCAGGAGAAATTGCAGCGCACCGGCTTCGGCGAGGGCACGATCGGCCCAGCCATCGCCGGAGGCAAAGACGCTCGGCCATTCGCGCAAGCGGCGGGCGATGCCGGGAGCCTGGGCATCGATCATGCGCGCGGCCATGGTGTCGAAGAACTGCGCGGGCTGCTGCTTCGCGTGCGCCAGACCCTGGCGGGCGAGATCGCCGAGCCAGGTCTGCAAATCGGCGAGGCCAGTGCGGACGCGGTCCTCGCGTTTGGCAGCGCGCTTTTCGCGATCGGCCTCGCGCTTGGCTGCCGTCTCGGGATCGACGGGCGCATTTTCGGCTTCGCCTTTGGCGGCCTTCTTTTCCGCGGAAGCATCGCGTTTCGCGAGCCACTCGGCTACCCAGGCCGGCGCAGCGGTCTCCCCTACCCGGCCGGGATTCGCAGCCAGCAGGAGCAGGAGGCCGAGGCCGTGTTTGCAGGGAAATTTCCGACTCGGGCAGGAACAGTGAAAAGCGGGGCCGCTCAGATCGGCCTGCGTACGGTACGGGAGCTTGCCGCTGCCCTGGCATTCGCCCCAGGCGGAACGCGCGTCGCGGCCGAGCGAAACCCACTTTCCGGGATTCGCGAGACCCTGGCCGGCTTTGATCGACGCCGCATCCGGCGCGAGCGCGAGCACCTGCTCGGTCGTCAGAATGGGCATGCGGGGGAGGGAACCATCGGCGTGGAGAAAAAGTCTGGCCTGCGCAGGGCGCAAGCCGGGAAATCAGGCGCCCGGCATAGGACGACCGATGGGGCAGAGCCAGAGCGGATTCGCAAAATTTGTGCGTCGAAGCGCGGGCCCCTTGAGCAGTTTCCGGCATCCCGCGGAGCAATAGAATCCAAGCCGGGAGGCTTGCGCCGGGGGGAGGCCGCGCAGTAAAGGCACTGTTCCCGCCAGTTCTCCCACCCAGCTTCATCGCTACAACGCATCACTTTCATCATGCCTGAAAAAATCGGATTTGTCGGAGTCGGCCGTATGGGCGCCAATATGGCGCGCCGGCTCAAGGAAGTTGGTTACCCGGTGACCGCCGTCTACGACGTGCGGGCCGAGGCGGCCGAAGAACTCGCCAAGGAGATCGGAGCCGAGGCGACCACGAAACTCGCCCGTGTAACCGAGCTCAGCGACGTCGTCATCACCGTGGTGACCGACGACAAGGCGCAGCTCGCCATCTTCACGAACAAGAAGGACAACCTGCTCCAGGGCGCGAAAGGCCGCACCTTCATCAACTGCGCGACCATCTCGCCGAAGACGCACGTGGAGGTGGAGAAGCTCGCGAAGAAAGCCAAGGCCGCCAGCCTCGAAGCCTGCATGGCTTCGTCGATCAACCAGGCCCGCGCCGGCACGCTGTATCTCATGTGCGGCGGCGAGAAGGCCGTCTTCGACAAAGTGAAAGACCTGCTCGTGCAGCTCTCGGACGAGGGCAAACTCCTCCGCTACATCGGCAAGGCCGGCCAGGCCGCGCAGGTGAAAGCGCTGGTGAATATGGTGATGAATATCAACACCGCCGGCCTCGCGGAAGGTCTCGGCCTCGGCGCCGCGCTGAAGCTCGACCTGAAGACGCTGATGGAAGTTTTCTCCCAAACCGGCGCGAACAGCCGCGTGCTCGTCACCGATGGCGAAGACATGGTCAATCGCGACCACTCCTGCTTCTTCAGCGCCGATCACGCGGCGAAGGACAGCGGCATCGCCCTCAGCCTGGCCAAGGAACAGAAGCTCAATCTCCCGCTCGCGACGGCGACCCTCGCGCAATACAAGAAGCTCTCCGGTCTCGGCCTCGGCGGCCTCGACAAGAGCGGCATCGCCGAGCTGACCTTCAAAGGCCGCGGCCAGAAGAAAGCAGCGCCGAAAAAGAAGGCTCCCGCGAAGAAGAAGAAATAATCACCCCACCCCTTTTTGACCGCTCCTCCCGGCGCGGCCAGGAACCCAAAACCACAAACCACATCACTATCACGATGAGCACCTACGTCCCGCTGATCTCCTCCGGCACCGCTGGCCCCCTCGGCGCCCTCCATCTCCCCCGTCTCTGGCAGAAGCTTTCCCTCGAAGCCGCCGGCAAGCTCGCCCCCGGCTACCCCGGCTGCGGCAAAGGTTACGACGGCATGACCCTCGGCGCCCTCGGCCTGAGCGAAGAAGCCACCAAGGCTTTCATCAAGTCGAACAAGCCCACCTATCCGCAGTTTGAAGCGTGGGTGAAGCAGAACGGCACCAACGTGAATGCCGACAGCATCGCCAAGCACAATGCGGCGATCGCCGGCTACATCCACGACGACGAAACCCGCGCCGGCATCTTCGCCGCGAACGGCCTGACCGACGAAGGCTGCGCCTTCCGCGACGCGGTGAATCTGAACAACATCGACGACTGGTTCGAATTCCACCAGGCGGTGCTGAAGTAGTAAGCCCTTTTCGGTTTACCACCACCCTCTCCAAAGCGCGTGCCGTTTCATCGCGGCACGCGCTTTCTTTTTTGGTCCACGGGACCACGGAAGGACACGGCGGCATCGCAACGCGAAGCCCTCCAGGGGCGCGTGTTTGCAAAATACGCGCAGCGACCGGGAGGATCGCGCGCGACGGCTAAGAGACTTGGTGCGCGGGGCTTGGTGAAGTGCCCCATGCACCTTTCGCTTTTTGCTGCTTTCGCCCTCGTTGCTTTCACTCCCCTGCTCCCCGCGGAGGAAGCGGCCAAGTCCGGTCCGACTTTATGGATTGCGCCGCCGGGAGTGGAGAATGGGCGGGCGTTGCGGGCCCTATTTGAGCATCCGGATGAGTGGAAGGAAGCGCGCTCGCAAGTCGACGTGCTGTTTTATACGGACCTGAATTTCCAGCGGCAATTCAGCGACGACGAGCTGCGCAATTGGTTCGCACAACTGCGCACGTGGAAGATCCGGCTCGCGCTGGAAGTGGGCGCGGTGAAGGAGTGGGGCCGCACGGGCGAGAAGACTTTTGCGGCGGAGAAACCGATCTGGGATCGGCTGCAGCGACTGGGGGTGGATCTCTATGCGATCGCGATGGATGAGCCGCTGGTGAATTGCCGGGAGAAGATTCACGAATCGGACGAGTACGCGATGCGCGAGACGGCCAACTACATCGCGCTGGTGCGGGAGCATTTTCCGAATGTGCTGATCGGTGAGATCGAGGCCTATCCGTCGATCGGCGTGGAGGAGCACCAGCGGTGGATCGATGGGCTGCAAAAGGTGCTCGCGGAGAAAAAGGTGCGCGGGCTCGACTTCTACCGGCTCGATGTGGATTGGGTGCGCTTCACCGTACAGAACAAGGGCACGTGGCAGGAGGTGCGGCAGATCGAGCAATTTTGCCGGCAGAGGAAGCTGCCCTTCAGCCTGATTTATTGGCCCTCGGGCTTTCCGGAATTGCAGAAGCGCGGCATCGGCGACGACAGCACGTGGTACACGGGGATCATGCAACAAGCCTACAACTATGGGCGGATCGCCGGGGCGCCGGATCAGTACGTGATCGAGAGTTGGGTCGGGGCGCCGGAGGTGACGGTGCCGGAAAGCGGGGACTTTACCTTCACGCGATCGGTGCGGGATTTTGCGCGGAAATTTGTCACGCCACGGAAAGTGCCCGCGACCGTAGTTCATTAGGTGCACCGGAACTTGTCTTCCGGGCAGTTGCCCGGCGGCGCGCTCTGGCTTCCACTTTCCTTTCCATGTCCTCCCGATTTCTTTCCCTGCTGATTCTTTTCGTCGCCGTGTGGGCACGCGCCGCGGATGATGCGCGCAAACCGAACATCATCGTGGTGATGGCCGATCAATGGCGGGCGCAGGCGTTTGGTTACACCGGCGATCCGAATGTCCACACGCCGGCCTTTGATCGTTTCGCGAAGGAAAACGTGCGCTTCAGCGAGGCGGTGGCCGGGATGCCGGTTTGCACGCCGACACGGGCTTCGTTTCTCACTGGCCAGCGACCGCTGACCCACGGGCTTTTTATGAACGACGTGCCGCTGAACCCGGAAGCGGTCACGCTGCCGAAGGTGCTTGCCGCTGTGGGCTACGATACCGGGGCCATTGGCAAATGGCACGTCGACGGACATGGACGGTCCTCCTTCATTCCCAAAGAGCGGCGGCAGGGATTTACCTACTGGAAGGTGGGCGAGTGCACCCACAATTATAACAAGTCGCTCTACCACGCCGATCTGCCCGAACGTCTGTTTTGGGACGGGTACGATGCGGCGGCGCAGACGGCGGACGCACAGCAGTACGTGAAGGATCACGCGAAGACCGGGAAACCGTTCTTCCTCTATCTCGCGTGGGGGCCGCCGCACAATCCCTACGAAACGGCGCCGGAGAAATATCGCGCGATGTATTCGCCGGAGAAAATCGTGCTCCGCGGGAATGTGCCGCCGGAAGCGGAGGCCGCGGCGCGCAAGGATCTCGCGGGATACTATGCACACTGCACGGCGCTGGATGATTGTTTCGCCGGGCTGCTCCAGACGCTGCAGGATACGGGAGTGGCGGACGATACGATCATCGTTTTCACCTCGGACCACGGCGACATGCTCGGCTCGCAGGGGCAGGTGCGGAAGCAGCGGCCTTTCGATGAATCGGTGCGGGTACCGCTGATCGTTCATGTCCCGACTGTGCTGGGGGTGAAACCGGCGGAGTTCGATGCACCGATCAGTTCGGAAGACTTGATGCCGACCTTGCTCGGCCTCAGCAAAATCGCGATTCCGCCGAGTGTGGAAGGGCTCGATTTCAGCGGGCAGATTCGTGGTGGGGCGAGCCCGTCCGATGGCGCGGCGATCATTTCGTGTGCGGCGCCTTTCGGCGAGTGGAAGCGCGGCAACGGCGGCAAGGAATACCGGGCGCTGAAAACGGCGCGTTATACCTATGCACGCGATCTAAACGGGCCGTGGCTGCTCTTCGACAATCAGACGGACCCCTGGCAGAAGAACAATCTCGTCGGCCAGCCGGAGCACGCCGAACTCCAGGCCAGGCTCGATGCGTGGCTGAAGCGGAAGCTGGCGGAGCGGCACGATGAATTCCGTCCGGGCGAAGAATATATCAAGAAGTGGGGCTATCAGACCGATGCCAGCGGGACGGTTCCGTACTCGCCTTAATTTTTCCCTCTCATGCGTTCCCTCGTTGCTGCTCTCGTTTTGTCGTTCGGCGCTGTCGCCTTGGCCGCGCCGGCCAAGCCTAACATTCTGATCATCCTCACCGATGATCAGGGCCGGGGGGACTACAGCGCCTATGGCACCAAGGATCTGCGCACGCCTCATATCGACCGGATTTTCAAGGAGGGCATGACCTTCGAGAATTTCCGGACGAACAGCCCGGTCTGCTCCCCCACCCGCGCCGCGCTGCTCAGCGGCTGCAACCCGGATCGGATCGGCATTCCCGGACTCGTGCGCGAAGAAGACCCGGATAACAATTGGGGTTACCTCGCCAAGTCGGCGGTGCTGCTGCCGAAGCTATTGCAGGCGGCGGGTTATCACACGGGTATCGTGGGCAAATGGAATCTCGGACTGTCTGCGCCGAATATTCCCAATGATCGCGGCTTCGATTTCTTCCGCGGCTTTCTCGGCGACATGATGGATGACTATTGGAAGCATCTGCGCCATGGGGAGAATCTGCTACGCTTCAATCGCGAGCCGATCACGCCGGAAGGCCACGCGACGGATCTCTTCACCCAGTGGGCGTGCGACTACATCACCGAACGCAGCAAGACCGAGCAGCCCTTCTTTTTGTACCTCGCGTACAATGCGCCGCACGATCCGATCCAGCCGCCGCCAGCGTATCTCGAAAAGGTGCAGCAGCGGGAACCGGGCATTGATCCGAAACGCGCGAAGCTTGTGGCCTTGATCGAGCATCTCGACGATGGCATCGGCAAAGTCCTCGCGACGCTCGATCGGATTGGGCTCGCCGGCAATACCCTCGTCGCCTTCACCTCCGACAACGGCGGCAACCTCACTACCGGCGCGCAAAATGGGCCGTGGCGTAGTGGGAAGACGCATATGTATGAAGGCGGCTTGCGCGTGCCTTTTGCCGCACGCTGGCCGGGGCACATCGTGGCCGGCAGCCGCTGCGAATGGCAGGCGATGTCGATGGACCTATTCCCCACGGCGCTCGAAGCGGCAGGCGTGGCGATTCCGAAAAACATCGATGCCACCAGCTTTCTCCCCGCCCTGCTCGACCCGGCCAACCCGGAGCCAACGCGAGATCACTACTACGTGCGACGCGAAGGCGGTCCGATGTACGGCGGGAAGACGATCGAGGCATTGCAGCGCGGCGACTGGAAACTGCTCCAGGACAGCCCATTCGCCCCGCAGGAGCTTTACAATCTCAAAGACGATCCGCTCGAAACGGCTGACTTGATTAACAAAGAGAAGCTCAAGGCGCGGGAACTCGGTGCGGCATTGCGGGCGCAGGTGCAGCGATCCGGCTCGGTGCCCTGGCAGAAGCCGGCAGAGTAAAGTTAAGGCGCGAACTTTAGCTCGGCGACCACGGGCCGGTGGTCGGAGCGGAAGGTGACTTCGTGCCAGCAGCGGACCGGTTTTAAGCCGGCGCCACACCAGACCTGATCGAGCGAGAGCACGGGAAAGGGCACCGGCCAGGTGGCGCCGCAGCCGAAGCCAGCGGCTTCGAAGGCATTGGTGAAATGGGTGCGCATACCGCCGATATGCACCGAGTCGCGCGGGGCATTAAAATCGCCAATGACGACCAGCGGGCGATCTTGCAGGGAATCGGCAAGGGCAGTGAGCTGGGTGAGCGAGCCGCGACGGGGCGTGGAGGGGTTGGCATTTCCATCGACTTGCAGAACCCGGAAATCGCGGTCGCGAATGCGCACGTCGTAAAGCGCGTAAAAACTCGCCGGACCGTAGAATCCAGTCTGGAGCAGCTTCGCCTCGCCGCGGATGAGGCAGAGGATGTTGCCCGGGGCGAAATTGGCCTGGTAGCCAGGAAACTCGCGGCGCCAGCGCTCGGGATCCTCGGGTCCACGCTTGGGGAACGGCTCGGAGACGGCGAGGATGTCGGCGTTGTACTCACGCAGGCGTTTGGCCGCGGCGGGGATGCCCGCGACGGGACGATTCACATTCCACTGCACGACGCGCAGGTCGGCAGGCTCTTTTGAAGGTTCACCACTCCGCCAGTCCTCCAGAATCCACGCCGCACCAAAGAGGTGCACGAGCACGATCACCCCGAAGACCATTTTCGGCTGGCGGCGAAAGGTCCAAACGAAGGGGATCGTCAACACGGCGAGCACCGGCCAAGGCGTGGCGTAGTAGAGCGGCGCGACCAGATCGACCGAGTCGCGCACGGTGGTGCGGACGATCAGGCCATTGATCCAAACGATGACCCCCAGCGGATAAAGCTGAGCACCGAGGAAGCCGAGGATCGACCACCACAGGCTGCGCTTTTTCGGGGACGCGGAATTGGGGCTCGGTGAATCGTCCGGCACGTCTAGCGTCTCAGCAGGGGCGTGAAGTAGGCCTCCAACTCCGCGGCACCTTTGGCAAAGCTCAGCGTGGCCCGGGCGTTTTCCACTGCGCGGACGACGTAGTCGGTGCAGTCGTGCGGATGCTCGAAGAGGCGCGCGGCGAGATTGAAAAGCGTTTCGTGATTGCGGCCCACGCCGCAGAGATCGGGGAAGACGAGGCGCTCGGTGGTGCCGTGGCCACCCAGGCACGGCACGCGGGCGAGTAAAGCATCGCCAGCGACCTGGCCGGGGACGGTGCTGGAATCGAGTTGGAAAACGAATCGGTGCTTGGAAACCGCGCGCAGGTATTTCGGATACGGGAGGCGCTCTTCCACGACGCGGAGCATGCCGTCCTGATAGCCGAGTTGCTTCAGCAGCTTCCGGCCTTTCCAGCCATCGGGATTAAAGACTGTGACCGGTTCGCCCATGCCTTCAGCCAAACGACGGATGAGCAGCAGTGCCGCGGCGTGATTGCGTGTGGGGGTGAAGAACTCGCGGGTGCCGATGAGCACGCCGCGCTTTTCTTCCTCCGGGCGGGTGAAGTCCCAGCGCGCGTCTTCGACCGGGTACGGCGTGGGGATAAACTCCGCGCGCTGGCCGCCAGCCCAGAGAAAGAGCGGGAGCAAATCCTGGGTCGTGGCGATGGCACCATCGGCCATTTCGCAGACCTGCCGGAAGAGGTCGAGATTGCGGCCCTTGGCCAGCTGCTCGGCGACCTGGTGTCCACCAGCCTCTTTCCACGCGACGACGATCACCTTCTTTTCGCGACGGAGGCGGGTGATGGCTTTGGCCGCACGGGAAAGGTCGCGGGTAAGCAGCAGAATCACCGCGCGCTGGTCCTTCGGGATCGCATCGTAATCACTGGCGAAGACGCCGCCGGTGCACGCGGCGAAGGCGTGGTAATTGACCGGCGCGTGGATCTTCTCATCCGGCGCACCGGCGAAATCGGGGAAGGTCTGGTCGGGATCGCGCCCACCGGGATTGAGAACTGCGACTTTGAGCATGGAAACAGGACGCGCACCCTGCCCCTCGATGCGCTGTAGGGCAAGCGCTCCGCTTGCCAGCATTTATAGATGGGTGACAGGCGGGGCGCCGGCCCTACCGGTCCATCAATTCGTCGACTTCGCGGCGGTCGCGTTTGGTGGGGCGGCCGGTGCCTTTGGGGCGGAAGCCGGGGGGCAACAAGTTGGCTTCGCGGCGGCGGGCGTATTCCTCGGGAGGGGTGAGGTCTTCGGCGAAATTGGGGACGAGTTTGGCGGGGAGGCGGGATGGGGGGGCGTCGATGACCTTGAGGGTGCGGGTCATTTGGTTGACGCGGGCGGTGATCGTGTCGCCGGGGCGAACTTCGCGGGCGGGTTTGACGGGGTCCTCGTCGATTTTGACGTGGCCGCCGCGGATGGCGGCGGCGGCGAGGGTGCGCGTTTTATATATGCGGACGGCCCAGAGCCAGGAATCGATGCGCATTGTGGGAAGATGCCATTTTACCTCGATTTATCCAGCATTTGACCCACATGGGACCACTTTTACGCCGGAATTGGCAACGGTACGCAACAGGGCGCGGTGTTCGGGGGCGGGGCTGGTGAAGATGTGGCCGAGGGTTTTGGTGGGGCAGAGTTCGCACATCGCCGAGCGGCCGAGTTTGGTGTGGTCGGCGAGGAGGACGAGTTTGCGGCTGCGCTCGATCATGAGGTGTTCGCTGGCGAGGACGGCTTCGTCGTAGTTGGTGACGTGGGAGGCGTTGACGCCGGCGCAGCCGAGGAAGAGCCAGTCGGCGCGGTAGCGTTTGAGGAAGGCTTCGGCGGCGGGGCCGGCGACGATGCCGCTCTCGGGCTGGAGGGTGCCGCCGCAGAGGAGGACTTCGGCGCCGCGGCGGGCGCCCTGGAACTGGTCGATGGCCTGGGCGATGACGAGGGAGTTCGTGATGATGCGGAGGCGGCGGCCGGCGAGG
>Ga0209050_1001386_pt1 | contig 26411 bp, 14 predicted proteins | sample Araplavi_mTSA_r2_FD_184276 | JGI IMG/M metagenome (GOLD analysis project Ga0209050, IMG submission 184276) | Arabidopsis root microbial communities from North Carolina, USA - plate scrape MF_Cvi_mTSA_r2 (SPAdes) (version 2) | ecosystem: Host-associated > Plants > Roots > Endosphere | place: USA... | reverse complement strand
CAGCCGCATCAGAACATGATGCCTTACCTCTGCGTCTCGTTCATCATTTCGCTCTTCGGCATCTTCCCGACCCAGAACTAGCGCGTCCCCGCCCACCTTCATCTCACCGACTTATGTCTTCACCTTTCGTCGCCGAAATCCGCATTTGGGCCTGCAACTTCGCACCCACCGGCTGGGCTCAGTGCAATGGTCAACTGCTGCCCATTTCGCAAAATACCGCGCTCTTTTCCCTCCTCGGCACCTTCTACGGTGGCGACGGTAAATCGACTTTCGCGCTCCCAAATTTCCAGGGCTCTGCCGGGATGAATCAAGGGCAGTCCACCACCGGCACGGACTACTTCCTCGGCCAGCAATCGGGCTCGGAAAATGTCACCCTGCTGATTTCCGAGATTCCCAGCCACATCCATGTCCTCCAGGGCAATCCGAATGTAGCTGAAACGCCGGATCCGACCGGAAACAGCCTGGCTCGCAATTCCAACGTGAATTTCTACCAGAACACGGTCACCGGTAACCGGGTCAATATGAACTTCCAGGCCTTGAGCGTGACGGGGAGCAGCTTCCCGCACAACAACATGCAGCCGTACCTGGTCCTCAACTTCTGTATCGCCCTCCAGGGAGTCTTTCCGCCGCGCCCGTGAGCAGCGCCGCGCCATGCGCACCCCGGCTACCAGCGGAATCTGGCGAAATCCACCTGCGGCCGGTGGAGACGGGCGATGGCGCGCTTTTGCGGGCGATTTACGCCAGCACGCGCGCCGAGGAATTGGCGCTCACCAACTGGAGCGAGGAACAGAAAGCGGCGTTTTGCGAACAGCAATTCACTGCTCAGGATACCTTCTATCGCCAGGAATATCCGGCGATGGCCTCCCACATCATCGAACGAGCCGGAGTTCCCGCCGGCCGTCTGTACGTCCACCGCGGCCAGACGGGGATTCTGATCATCGACATTGCTCTGTTGCCCGAGCACCGCGGCGCCGGCATCGGAACCCGGTTCTTGCGCGAACTGCAGGAAGAAGCCCGGGCCAGCCAGTGCCCCCTCACCATTCACGTCGAAAAGTTCAATCCGGCCATCCGCCTATACTTACGTCTAGGTTTCGTCGCGAAAGAAGACACAGGCGTCTATTTCCTGATGGAGTGGCAGGCATAAAGGCCACCCTTCGAAGTGTTTCCTACTGTGGCCGCCGCGGATTGAATCACCCGTTACCCAAGGCTCACTCGTCGGGCCCTACCTTAAAATCAGGTTCAAATTTCCACAATCTGGCGGAGAACCTGAGAGACGAGGAGCGCATTTTGACTTGGAATTGACCCGCGTTCCCTCCCGGTTCGAAGGCCCCCATTGTAAAAAGCACTCGTCTAAAACTTTCTTTTCTAGCTTTTAGAGTCTGTCCCGTTTGGAAAACCTGCCCACTGCTGTCATGAAAACCCGTCGCCGCTCCCGCAAGAATCTTCTCGGTCGTCTCTCGGATATGATCGCGCCCAGCCCTACCGCTGGCCGCATCAATCCCCCGAGACTGGTCGAGCGCCTCGAGGATCGTATCGCCCCCGCCGCGATCATCTCCGCCACGCTGACGGATAACACCGGCTCCCCCGTCGCCGCGGGTGGCACCATCCACTATACCGAGACCGTTTCCAATTCGGCCGTTATCGGTGCGGGCAATGAAGCGCTCCTGCTCCAGATCACCCACGGGCTCGATCCGAATCTCACCATCGTCCCTGGCTCGCTGAATATCTCGCCGCTCGCCTTCGACGACAATTTCACCGCGATCGGCAATACCCAGCTCTTCGTCAACGGCACCGGCGCCATCACGGGCACCACCCCGTCCCGAGGCATGGTCGGCAACATCCTCGCCAACGACCTCGAGTTCGCCAACGACCAGGGGGTGATGGATACCTTCACCCTCACCACCACCGGCACCTTCACCACGTCCGGCGGCGGTTCCGTCACCGTGAATTCCGACGGGACTTTCGTTTACACCCCGGGGGCTGGTTTCACGGGCAACGACACCTTTACCTACACCATCCGCGATGACGGCATAGATGGCATCGCTGGCAACGCCGACGACCTCACCGGCACTGGCACGGTCAATATCGCGGTCGCCAACAAGGTGTGGTACGTGGACAGCGCCGCCGGCACCAACGGCGACGGCCGTTCCAATACTCCTTTTAACACCCTCGCTTCGGTCACCGGCGCCACGGGCCTCGATGCCGCGGGCGACATCATCTACCTCCACTCCAGCGCCACCGACTACACCGGCGGCATGGGCCTGCTCGCCAACCAGACCCTCATCGGCGGCGGCAGCGCCCTGGTCGTGGCCGGCTACACCCTCAAGAACGCCGGCGCCGCCCCGCAGATCGTCAATAGCGGTGGCAACGGCGTCACCCTGAACAGCGGCAACACTCTGACCGGTTTCAAAGTCGGCACCACTTCCGGCACTGGCATCCTCGGTGCATCCGTCGGCGCCCTCACCGTGGACAACGTGCTGATCAATACGACCGGCGCGGCGCTGAGCCTGACCAGCGGGTCCTTCTCCGGTACCGGTTTTACCTCCGTCACCGGCAAGAGTATTTTGCTCAACGGCATTACCAGCACGGGCACGATCAATCTGGGTAGCGGCGCACTGAGCAATAATAGCGGCGACATCTTCTCCGTCGTCAACGGTGCCACCGCCGGCATCACTTACACCGGCTCCATCACCGCTGCCTCCGGTGCCGGCCACTCCGTCAGCATCACCGGCAAGACCGGCGGCACCGTCGCTCTCTCCGGCGCCATCTCCGACAGCGGCACCGGCCTCCTCTTCAGCAGCAACACCGGCGCCACGATCAATCTGACCGGCGGCGTCGTCGCCAGCACCGGCGCGAACAAGGCGTTCTCGGCCACCGGCGGCGGCACCATCAATGTCACCGGGTCGAGCAACACGCTCACCACCACCAGCGGCACCGCGCTCGAAATCGTGAACACCACGATCGGCACCAGTGGCGTGACCTTCCAGAGCATCTCCTCGAACGGTGCGGCCAAGGGCCTCATCCTGAACAACACCGGCACCGGCGCCTTCACCCTCACGGGCACCGGCACCACCGACAACTCCGGCGGCACCATTCAGAATGCCAGCACGCGCGGCGTGGAAATCATCAACGCCTCAAACATCAGCATCAGCAATCTGCGGCTGATCAATGCCAGCACCACCGATGGCACCGTGGACGACCTCACGACCACGACTTCGAATGCCGCCATCTCCCTCAATACCGTCAGCAGTATCACACTGACTAACGTCGATATCAGCGGCACCAACCAGCAGGGCATCAACGGCAATACCGTCAGCGGTTTCTCCTTCATCAACGGCACCATCACCGGCGCCGGCGACGGGGTCGAAGAAGGCGCGATCAAGATGCGCGGCCTCACCGGCGTCGCCACGATCTCCGGTTCGGACTTCTCGTTCTCCGCGGCCGAGACGCTGGAAATCGTCAATACCACCGGCTCCCTCACGCTGAACGTCAACAACAGCACCTTCCGCGATACCCAGTCGTCGGGCGTGGGTGGCACCGGCATTCAGCTGCGCAATTCCGGCACCGCAACGGGCATCGTCAATGTTACGAACAGCTCGTTCCTGCGGATTCGCACCGTCGGCATCAATGTCCAGGCTCTCGGCAACTCCCTCGCCGACGTCGATATCAGCACCAGCACGCTCGATCCCGGCACGGGTACCATGATCGGTATCGACCTCGCCGCCGACAATAGCGCCACGCTGAAATTCAACATCCAGAACAACACCAAGATCTGGTCCCGCAATGGCCCCGCGGTGAACATTTTCGGCGACAACAACGCCGTTGTCGATGGCCGCATTAATAACAACCCCGACATCCGGGTTCTGAGCAATGTCGCCGGGAGCCAGGTCGGCTCCGCGGTGCGCGCAAACCTGAACAAGAGCTCGGTTGGCCGCCTCGAGGTCAAGAGCAACGTCATCAACATCGGTTCCGACGATTCCGGCATCGATATCTCCGCCATCGGCGAGACCACCAATACCGCCGGCGGTACCGTCGACGCCACGATCACCGGGAACAACATCACCATTGGCAATACCTCGGCCTACGGCATTGTCCTGATCGCGGCCAGCAACGCCGGTGATTTCAACAAACTCACCGCGAACGTCCAGAATAACGCGGTCACTCGCGGGCCCACTTCGATCGTCTCGTTCCGGGCCCGCGCGGTCAGTTCGAATGGCGCGATTGCTTTGGAAGGTTTCACCACCTCGGTCGAAAACACTTGGAATATCCGGGGCAACACACCCGCCAGCTCCGGCGGTAGCGAAGTCAGCTCCGGCGGCTCCGGCACCTTTGGCGCCGGCACCGCCACCCTGCCCACCAACGCCGCGCTCGACGCGGATCCGCTCCTCTTCGCGCCGACCGATCCGACTTCGGAGACGCCGACCCCGCCGACGGTCGAGCAGCCCCCGATCGATCCGGGCAGCGGCACCGTCACCACCCCGGTCCTCGCCGATGATGGCCTCCTCACCCAGGCCGAACTGAACGAACTCGTCCAGGCCGCCCTCCAGCGCTGGGAAGCCGCCGGCCTCACGCCGCAGCAGATGGCGATGCTCCGCGCCACCACCTTCGATGTCGCCGACTACCAGGGCCGCATCCTCGGCGAATCCACGCCCGGCCACGTCACCCTCGATCTCAATGGCGCCAGCATGGGCTGGTTCGTCGACACCACCCCGGGTGAAGACAGCGAGTTCGATGGCAGCAACCAGTATGTGAATGGCCACCTCGATGCCTTCACCGTGGTCCTGCACGAGATGGGCCACCAGCTCGGCCTCAAGGATACCTACAACGTCGCCGAGCACGGTGACCTGATGTACGGCTACCTCCACCTCGGCGAACGCCGCCTGCCCACGGCCCACCAGGCCGATGGCGCCACCCCCGGCACCGACACCACGCCGGACTTCGCCTTCTCGCCGATCGTCATTGGCACCCTGCCGCCGCAGAAGACCCTCACGCTGAATTTCGACGCGAAGATCGCGAACAACATCACCGCCACCTCGGTCAGCACCCAGGGCACCATCACCGGCACCAGCATCAGTACCACGACCGATGATCCGGATGTTGCCGGGGCCAACAATCCCACGGTCACCCAGATCGATCTTCCGGATGTCAGCGTCGCGGTCAGCAGCGCCGTCACGGAAAATAGCGGCGGTACGCTCACCTACACTTTCACCCGCACCGGCCCGAACGACTTCACCCGCACGATCAATTTCAGCATCGGCGGCTCGGCGACGTTCACCACCGACTACACCCAGAGCGGCGCCGCCACGTTCAATGGCACCACCGGCACCGTCACCTTCGCCTCGGGTTCCAATACCGCGACCGTCACGCTGACCCCCGTCGGCGACACCACCGTCGAGCTGAGCGAAACCATCCTGCTGACCGTGACCGGCGGCACCGGCTACGATATCGGCACGCCGAACGCCGCGACCGGTACGATCACCAACGATGACTCGGCCACCGTGTCCGTTAGCGCGGCGACCATCTCGGAAGGCAATGCCGGCACCTCGAACCTCGCGTTCACGGTCTCACTGACCAACCCGGTGGATGTCGATACCACCGTTTCCTTCTCGACGGCCGATCTGACCGCCATCGCCGGTAGCGACTATTTCGCACAGTCGGGCGTCACGGTGACCATTCTCGCCGGCCAGACCTCGGCCACGCGGAATGTCGTGATCAATGGCGACACCACCGTCGAACTCAACGAAACCTTCACTGGCACGATCAGCAACGCAAGCGCCAGCACCCGCGCCGTCACCCTCAGTGCGACGACTTCCGCGACGGCCACCATCAATAACGACGACTCCGCCACTGTTTCGATCTCCGGCGGCACCGTGGTCGAAGGCCACACCGGCACGGCCAACCTGCCGTATACCATCACGCTGAGCAATCCGGTCGACACCGCCGTCACCGTGAATTTCTCCACCGCGGATGGCACCGCCACCATCGTGGATAGCGACTACGTCGCGCAGTCCGGCGTGCTCGTCACCATCCCGGCCGGCAGCACCTCCGTCACTCAGAACGTCGTCGTCAACGGCGACAGCAAGTTCGAAAGCAATGAAACCGTTGCCGGCAGTATCGGCAACCTGAGTGCCGGTGGCCGCAGCGTCACCCTCGGCACCTCCTCCGCCGACGGCACGATCACCAACGACGACGCCCAGATCACCCTCTCGGTCTCGCCTTCTTCGATCGTGGAAGACGCCGCGGGCGTGATGACCTATACCTTCACTCGCACCGGCGCGACCGCCGGCGGCTTGACCGTGAACTTCACCGTCGGCACTGGAGCAGGGGCTGCGACGTTTAATACGGATTACTCTCAGAGCGGCGCCGCGACCTTTACGGCCAGCACCGGCTCGATCACTTTCGCGCCTGGCGCCACCACCGCCACGATCACCATCGATCCGACCGCCGACACCACCGCCGAAGGCGATGAAACCGTCGCGCTCACCCTGAGCGCCGGCACCGGCTACAGCCTTGGTTCGCCGAGCGTCGCCACCGGCACCATCCTCGACGACGACACCAAGATCAGCCTCTCGGTCTCCCCGGGCTCCATCACCGAAGGCACCGGTACGCTGGGTTACACCTTCACCCGCACCGGCGACACCGCGCTCCCGGTCACCGTCAATTTCAGCTACAGCGGCACCGCTGGCTTCACCGCGGACTACACCCAGTCCGGCGCGGCCACCTTTGGCAGCGGGGTGGGCACGATCACCATCCCGGCCGGCCAGAGCTCGGCCATGATCACCCTCACGTCGGTGAACGACACCATTGTCGAAGGCAGCGAAACCGCCGCGTTCCAGATCACCGCGGGCACCGGCTACGGCATCGATACCATCTCGTCCGCCACCGGCACGATCAACGACAACGACACCGCCGTCATCCAGCTCGTCTCCGGGACCTCCTCTCCCGGTGAAGCCGGTGGCACCCACAATGTCGGCGTCCAGCTGGTCATCACCGCCAATGGCGTCGCGGGCAGCGGCACCCTCGGCAAGGATGTCTCGGTCAATCTCCAGGACCTCCTCACCGGCACCGCCACCGGCGCCGGCAACGACTACACCTACACCGGCCCGTCCACGCTCACCTTCACCAGCGGCAGCGGTGGCTCGACCCAGAACGCGGTCGTCACCCTCGTCAACGACACCAAGGTCGAAGGCAGCGAGACGATCAACCTCCAGCTCAATACGCTGTCCGATAGCTTCAACGGCCAGGTCACCCTCGGCGCCACGACGGCTCACACCGTCACCGTCACCGACAACGACTTCGCCACCATCTCCCTCACGAGCGCCAGCAGCTCCGTGGGCGAAGCTACTGCGTCGCAAAATATCGGGGTGGTCCTCACGATCACCGCCAACGGCGTCGCCGGTACTGGCACGCTCGATCGTCAGCTCACGGTCAATCTCTCCGACCTGCTCACCGGCACCGCCAGCAGCCTGAACGACTACTCCTACAGCACGCCGCAGACGGTCACCTTCAATGTCGGCGACACGAATTCCACCCTCAAGAACGTCGCCGTTGGCATCACCAACGACACCCGGGTCGAAGGCAACGAGACGATCAACTTCTCGCTCGGTTCGCTCTCCAGCACGCTCAATGGCCAGGCCTCGCTCGGCGCGACCACCGCGCACACGCTGACCATCAACGACAACGACACCGCAACCCTCGTCTTCACCGGCGCCACCGGCAGCGTGGGCGAAGCGACCGCCAGCCAGAATGTCGGCGTCCAGCTCCTCATCACGGCCAACGGCGTCGCCGGCACCGGCACGCTCGATCGCACCGTCACCGTGAACGTCCAGGATCTCCTCACCGGCACCGCGACCGCCGGCGGCTCCGACTACACCTTCACCACGCCGCAGACGCTCACGTTCAACGCGGGCGATGCCTCCGGTACGACGAAGAACACTGCGGTCACGATCGTCAACGACACCCGCCTCGAAGGCAGCGAGACGATCAATTTCGGGCTCAATACGCTCTCCGATGGCTCGGGCGGCCAGGTCACCCTCGGCGCGACCACCTCGCATGCGCTGACCATCACCGACAACGAAACCGCGACGATCTCGCTCTCCGGCGGCGGTACCGTGGGTGAAAACTCCGGCAGCACGAACCTCACCGCGACCCTGACCATCACGGCCAACGGCGTCGCCGGCACCGGCACGCTCGATCGCGCGGTCTCCGTCAATATCGCCCAGGGCACTGGCACGGCGACCGGCGGCGGCACCGACTTCGGCTTCTCCAGCCCGCAGACCATCACCTTCGCCGTCGGGGCGTCCAGCGGTTCGCAGAATTCCGCGGTCACCATCATCGACGACACCATCGTCGAAGGCTCGGAAGCGATGTCCTTCACCCTCGGCAGCCTGGTCGATGGCTCCGGCACCCAGGTCAGCCTCGGCACGACCTCCACCAGCCTCACCATCAACGACAACGACACGGCCACCATCTCGCTGTCGCCGATTACCTCGACCAGCGAAAGCGGTGGCCCGCTGCTGGTCCAGACCGTCCTCACCATCACGGCCAATGGCGTGGTGGGTACCGGTACTCTCTCGAAAGCCGTTTCGGTGAATCTGCAGGACCTGCTCACCGGCAGCGCCACCGCCGGCGGTTCCGACTACACCTTCACCACGCCGCAGACCCTGACCTTCGCCTCCGGTGCGGCTTCCGGCACGCAAAGCGTGTTTGTGACGCTGACCAACGACACCCGCGTGGAAGGCAATGAGACGATCAACTTCGCGCTCAATACCCTCACCGACACCATCGGCGGGCAGCTTTCTCTCGGCACCACGGCGCAGACTGCCACCATCACCGACAACGACTTCGCCACGATCTCGCTCGTCAGCGCGACCAATAGCGTGGGTGAAGGCACCGCGACCCAGAATGTCGGCGTGATCCTCACCATCACCGCCAACGGCGTGGCCGGTTCCGGTACGCTCGATCGCACCTTGACCGTGAATCTGTCGGACCTGCTCACCGGCACCGCGACCGGCGCTGGCGTCGATTACACCTATTCGTCGCCGCAGACCGTCACCTTCAATGTGGGCGACGCGTTCAACACCACGAAGAACGTCAGCATCGGCATCACCAACGATCAGCGCGTCGAAGGGAGCGAGACCATCGACCTTTCGCTCGGCTCGCTCTCCAGCACGCTGAACGGCCAGGCCTCCCTCGGTAGCACCACGGCCCACACGCTCACCATCAACGACAACGACACGGCGACCATCTCCGTGGCGACCAGCAGCAGCATCGGGGAAGGCGCCGGCACCCACAATGTGGGCGTCACGCTGACCATCAACGCCAGCGGCACCGGCCCGGTTGGGCTCGACAAGGCAGTCTCCGTCAACCTCTCCGACCTCCTCACGGGGACGGCCACCGGTGGCGGCAGCGACTACACCTTCACCAGCCCGCAGACGATCACCTTCAATGTCGGTGACACCACCGGCACCAAGAACGTCGCGCTCACCCTCGTGGACGACACCCGGGTCGAGGGCAGCGAGTCGATCAATCTCCAGCTCGGCAGCCTCACCGATGGCACCGGCGGTCAGGTCACCCTCGGCTCCGGCCAGGCCCACACCGTCACCATCAACGACAACGACACCGCCACCATCTCGCTCTCCGGCGGCGGCTCCTTCGGTGAAGCTTCGGGTTCTCACGACCTCACCGCGACCTTGGTCATCACCGCCAATGGCACCCCCGGCACCGGCACGCTCGAGCGCGCCATCTCCGTCGACCTCGGCGAAGGCAGCGGTGGCGCCACCGGCGGCGGCAGCGATTACACCTTCACCGGCCAGACCCTGACCTTCGCTTCCGGCGCGGCCAGTGGCGACACGAAGACGGTCGCCGTCGGCATCGTCGACGACACCCGCGTGGAAGGCATCGAAAGCCGGGCCTTCACCCTCACCAACCTGGTGAGTGGCGCGGCCTCCCAGGCCAGCATCGGCACCGCAAACACGTTCGTTTCGATCACCGACAACGACACCGCCAAGGTCGTCTTCGTCTCCGGCTCCAGCACCACGAGTGAAGGCGCCGGCACCAGCAACGTCGGCGTCCAGCTCATCATCACCGGCAACGGCGTCGAAGGCACGGGCTCGCTCGAACGGCCGGTCTCCGTGAACGTGATCAATGCCGGCACCGGCAGCGCGACCGGAGGCGGTGTGGATTACACCTACACCTCGCCGCAGACCGTGACGTTCGCCGCCGGCTCCGTCAGCGGCACCCAGGACGTCGTCGTCGGCATCGTCAACGACTCGGTCGCCGAAGGCAGCGAAACGATCAACTTCACCCTCGGCAATCTCAGCGACGGCTCCGAAGGCCAGGTCTCGCTCGGCGCGATCACCAGCCACACCAAGACCATCGTCGACAACGACGTCGACCTCCGCGTGACCAAAACCGCCGAGGTCTCCAGCGTCGTCGCCGGTTCGGGTGCGGGCAATCTGGTCTACACCATCACCGTCCACAACGACGGCCTGACCGATGCCACCGGCGTCGTCCTCGGCGAAGACCTCACGCTCCCCGCGGGCGCGACCATCGTTTCCGTCACCCCGAGTCAGGGCAGCTACGCCACGACCACCGGGCCGGATGGCTCTTGGACGCTCGGCACCCTCGCCGCCGGCGGTTCCGCCACGCTCACCGTCACCCTCACCGTCGGTTCCTCGACGGCCGCGGGCACGGGCATCATCAGCGACACGGCCTCGATCACCAGCGCCACCGAGGACCTCATCAACACCGCCAACGACTCGGCCTCCCTCTCCACGGATGTCACCCGTTCGGTCGATCTGGTCATCAGCAAGACCGACAACAAGACCGTCGCCTTGCCGGGTGATGTGCTCTCCTACGCCGTCGCGGTAAACAATGCGGGCGTGTCCGATGCGAACGGCGTTGTCCTCACCGAAACCGTCCCGCTCGGCACCACCTTCAACTCCGCGGTCAGCACCGCCGGTTGGACCGCGCAAGGCGGCGGCGTTTACACCTTCAATCTCGGCACCGTCGCCGGCAGCGGCAACCACGCCCCGGTCACCTTCGCCGTCACCGTGAATAGCCCGGCGGTCGCGGGCCAGGATACGATCGTCAATACCGCCACCGTCCTCGACGACGGCACCACGACGCTCACCCCGGCGCATCTCACCACGACTGATACCGACACGCTCAACGCCGCGCCGGACCTCGTCGTCACCAAGACGCAGACTGGCCTCCCAAGCGCCGTTCGCGGTGGTACGATCACCTACACGCTGACTTACCAAAACGTCGGCAACCAGAACGCCGCCGGCGTTGTCCTGACCGAGACTCTCCCGGCCAACACGACCTTCCAGTCGAGCTCGGCCTCCTGGACCCAGACCTCTCCGGGTGTGTACCAGTTCATGGTGGGCAATCTGCCCGCGGGCGGCACCGCCCAGACGATCACCTTCGTGGTCCATGTGAACGACACGCTGCCCGCTGGGAACAATCCGTTCATCAACACGGTGACCCTCACCGACAACGACCTGAACGGCACCGACCCGACCCCGGCCAACGACACCGCCTCCACCACCACCCCGCTCTACCAGGGCATCTACGTGGTGTCCCAGGGCGTGGCGCTGCCGAAGAAAGGTGGCCCGGCCAACGTCCTCGTCTACGACGTCGCGACCAACACCCAGCTGTTCCAGATCCCCGCTTACGAAGCCACCTACCGCGACAGCGTCCGCGTGGCCGTGGGCGACATCAATGGCGACGGTTACGACGACATCATCACCTCCACCCGCACCGGCACCGGCCGCGTCCGCGTCTTCGATGGCGTCACCGGCGTCCAGTTCACCGGCACCTTCGCCCAGATCGACGCGTTCGACGGCAAGAAGGAGAAGGGCGCGTTTGTCGCCTCGGGCGACGTCACCGGCGACGGCCACGATGACCTCGTCATCGGCTCCGCGCTCGGCGGCGGCACGGTGAAGATCTACGACGGTATCACCGGCGCGATGGTCACCAGCTACAAGCCCTTCGGCAACAGCTTCAAGGGCGGCGTCAAAGTCGCCGTGGGCGATGTCGATGGCGATGGCACCGACGACGTCATCGTCGGCCAGGGCTATAAAGGCGCGACCGTCCGCGTGCTCGATGGCGCCAGCCAGACCCAGCTCCAGCAGTTCAAGGTCGGCCCGAATAGCTACAAGGGCGGCGTGACTGTGGCCGCGGGCGATGTCGATGGTGACGGCAAGGCCGACATCATCACCGGCCGCAACACCGGCAAGCCTTCGCAGGTCGAAGTCTTCAAGGGCATGACCTCCGCCATCCTCGGTTCGCCCATCGTGCCCTTCGGTCCGAAGTACAACCTCGGCGTCCGCGTCGCGGCGGCCGATGTGAACTTCGACGGCATCGCCGACATCATCGTCGGTTCCGGCGGCAAGAATAACAGCCTGGTGAAGTTCTACGACGGCGTCACCCACAACGAGATCACCGCCCGGAGCTTCTCCGCCTTCCCGGCTTACCCGAACTCCGCGCTCTTCGTCGCCGGCTCCAGCCCGGTCCCGACCGTCCCGGGCATCATCCCGCCGCCGTAAAAACGGCCGGTGCGCGATTTTGACTCTCCCGCGGGCGGACCCGCCCCGGGAGAGCTTCGCCCCTTGGCCCGTGAGGAATGCGGGATACGCCTATAATTAGGTGTTTGCTTCCCGCCGTGTCTTCAGGCAAACCGTCCCTTTGAGTTCCGTCCTCCCGGGAGCTCTCGCGTAGTCGAAATGATCCCAAAGAGTATGAATCAGGTTTTGAAAGTGTGTGTGGCCAGTAGCTTCCTTGCAGCGTCCAGCTTCGCGGGGCAGCAGATCGCGCCCTCAGCGGACGGGAAGGAAGCCAAGGACGTCAAAAAAACCGTCGAGCCCGAACTTCACACCTTTTTCCCCGAAACCCCGCGTGGCTCCGTCACCGTGGGCGGCCTCTTCAGCGAGCACAATTCCGGCGGTTACATCGACTCCATCACCGGCCTCTGGTCGCCCCTCTCCCGCGACGCCTTCTTCTTCTACAACTCCCGTTTTCACCTCGAAGATAACGGCCAGAGCATCAACACCAGCGGCCTCGGCTTCCGCAAACTCTTCCGCGACCAGCAGGTCATCGTCGGCGGCAACGTCTACTACGACTCCATCCACAGCTCCCAAGGCAACGACTTCGATCAGCTCGGCCTCGGCGTGGAAGTCCTCACCAAGTGGGTCGACGCGCGCTTCAATTACTACCTGCCGGAAAACGACATCTACGAAGTCGACCGCATCACCAAGCGTGAGCACGACGAACGCGCCACCCCCTACGGCACCTTTAGCTCCAGCGGTAAACGGAACTACAAGACCTACGAAGGCGCCCTCGAAGGTTTCAACGCCGAGGTCGGCTTCCTCGTCCCCGGCCTCGATCGTTACCTCGAAACCCGCGTCTACGCCGGCTACTACCACTACGACAACCCCTTCGGCGGCGACTACGAAGGCTTCAAAGCCCGCGTCGAAGCCCGCCTCCTCCCCGGCGTGATTGCCGACGTCGAATACTGGGAAGACGAAGAGCTCAACGGCGGCAACTGGACCGCTGGCATCTCCGTCAGCGTGCCCTTCTCCCTCTTCAACCTCGCCCGCGGCCGCTGCCCCTTCGAAGGCATCGAAGACTCCTTCAAGCCCGGCCCGCGCGACTTCGAAGATCGCATGGCGGATCAAGTCGATCGGTCCCACCGGATCCAGACCGTCACCTCTGCGCCCAAGCAGACCCATCGCGACGCCGTCCAGCGCTTCACTCCCTCCGGCCCCGTCCCCTCCGGCGCCCTCGCCTTCCCGGTCGAGTAGGGAAGCCCCAATATTTCGGATAGCGCGCGGCCCGCAGCTCATCCGGTGGAGCACGCGACTCGCGTGCCGTTCGCGGCGACTCGCCGCGAACACCCTAAAACCGTGCTAGCGAACCCGGCAACATAGGCGGCTCTACCCAGAGCCGCCCCGAAAACCCTCCCGCGCAACGCGCGCAATGCCCGCTGGACCACCGAAAGTAGGTCGCGTGGCGACGTGGGCGACAATCCAGCCTTCCGGCTGCGGAAAAGACGGCGGTCCTCTCCGCTCCAGAAGAGCTATGCGCCCGCTTAAGGCACGCGCACTTTGATCGCCCGAAACGCCGCCCCATCCCCGTGATCCTGCAGCAAAAACGGCGACTTCGTCTTCACCCCCCAGCCCTCCGTCTTCTTGAATTTGCTCTTCTCCTTCAGCGCCATCAGCTCGGCACTGCCAAATTCAAACTCCACCGTCTTCACCCCATTCAGCCACTGCTCCACGTGATTCCCCTTCACTAAAATCCGGCTTTGGTTCCACTGCCCCGGTGGATTGATTTTCCGATCCTTCGAGGGCTCGATCACATCATACAGCGACCCCGTCTGATGCAGCCGCCCGCCCTTGATCCCATCCGGGTGCCGCTCGTCATCGATCATCTGGTATTCGCAGCCCACGTTCTTCTTCGCGTCGGGCAAATTGTACTTCAGCCCCGTATTCGCCACCTCCGGAATCTTCCATTCCCAGGTCAGCTCGAAGTCCCCGAAAAACTCCTTCGTCACGATATCCCCGCCGCCGCCCTTCGGTTCGTGCACCAGCGCCCCATCCTGCACCGACCACCCCTTGTCCGGAAACGCATCCTTGCCGATCGCCACCCAGCCCTCCGTCGTCTTCCCATCGAAAAGCAGCCGCCACCCATCCGCCTTCTCTTTATCGGTCAAATCATTCGGCCCGGCCAAAGCCACGGTCGAGAGCAGCGAGAGGATGGAAACAGCGAGGAGAGATTTCATAGGGGAGGGACAAGGAGAGTAGAGCGGGGGAGAGGAGTGAGAGCGCGCAGTGAACCCCCACACCAACCCCCATTCAACCCACCACTTGGGCAGCTCGTCGGATGACCAGTAAACAAACCGCAAAGCAAGCCAGTGAGCAGTATTCAGTAGGACAGCAGCCCTCTCCCAAAAGCATAGCCGAGTTCGATGGCGACGCGGCCCCAAGCGCTGGGTGGAACGGGCCGCTGGCCCGTTGTTTCCGGCGGCTCGCCGGAAACCCTCACTGCGCACAGCGCAGCCCCAAACCGTGTCACCGGATCCGCCCACCCACGCCCCACGCTCGACTCCCCCACTGAACACTGATTACTGATCACTGACCTACTCTCCGCACATGCTCCAGCCCCTCACCCTCTTCCGCTCCCCGAAAGGCATCGTCGCCCAGCGCGGCGAAGACCTCTTCCTCCTCCCCGGCCTCGACTTCGACCAGGTCTTCACCCAGGAAAACCCCGCCGCCTGGCTCGAAGACCAGCTCACCCACGGCCAGCCCATCCTCGCTGAAGAAAAATGGCTCGCCCCCATCCAGAACCAGGAAGTCTGGGCCTCCGGCGTCACCTACCTCCGCAGCCGCGACGCCCGCATGGAGGAATCCAAAGACGCCGGCGGCGGCACCTTCTACGACCGCGTCTACGACGCCGACCGCCCCGAGATCTTCTTCAAAGCCAGCCCCCACCGCGTCGTCGCCCCCGGCGAAGCCGTCCGCATCCGCGCCGACTCCCAGTGGAACGTCCCCGAACCCGAAGTCACCCTCGCCATCAATTCCTTCGGCCAGATCTTCGGCTACACCATCGGCAACGACATGAGCTCCCGCGACATCGAGGGCGAAAACCCCCTCTACCTTCCGCAAGCCAAAGTCTACCGCGGTTGCTGCGCCCTCGGCCCCGGCCTCGTCGTCCGCGACCCGCTCCCCGCCGACACCGCCATCAAAATCGAAATCGCCCGAGCCGGCACCGTCGTCTTCACCGGCGAAACCTCCCTCACCCAGATGAAGCGCACCTTCCCCGAACTCGCCGCCTGGCTCACCAAAGAAGACGATTTCCCCAAAGGCACCTACCTCCTCACCGGCACCGGCCTCGTCCCCCCCAACGACTTCACCCTCCACTCCGGCGACATAGTGAGTATCACCATCGCCGGCCTAGGCACCCTCACCAACCCCGTCGCCTAAAAAGCCTCCGCGTCTTCAAACCCGCACCCACTCGCAAGCTGGAGGGCATCGCGTTGCGATGCCAGGCGAGCGACGATGCCAGCGATCCCGCAGCGCCTTTCCTCGGGTGGAGCATGCGACCCGCATGCCGTTCGCGGCGACCCGCCGCGAACACCGTGAACCCGCGGCCACCGCACCCGCGCCCGATTCTGCAGGTGTCGGGTGGAACAGGCCGCCGGCCTGTCGTCCGAGGCGGCCCGCCTCGGACCTCTCTGCCGCCCCAGCGGCAGCCCCACTGGAGCCCCAGCTCCAGCCCCCAAGCACATAACGATTCTCCACCTTCCCCAACCCCGCCGCCCTCGCTAATCTCCCGCACCACCACAGCGCCCCGCGCCACTCTTTCCACCTGAAAACCTTTCACCCTTAAATTTTCACCATGCCCCTTTTCGGACGCTCCCTCATCGCCGGCCAACTCTCCTCGACCAACGGCCACCCCTTCACCGCCGTCTCCCCCCTCGATAGCCAGCCCCTCGAACCCGCCTTCCACGAAGCCACCCAGGAAGACATCGACCGCGCCCTCTGGCAGGCCGAAGAAGCCTTCGCCAGCTACCGCAACACCACCCCCGAAGCCCGCGCCCGCTTCCTCGAAAAAATCGCCGAAGAAATCCTCGCCCTCGGCGACGAACTCCTCGACCGCGCCCACCGCGAAACCGGCCTTCCCCTCGACCGCCTCAAAGGCGAGCGCGGCCGCACCTGTGGCCAGCTCCAGATGTTCGCCGCCCTCCTCCGCGAAGGCTCCTGGGTCGATGCCCGCATCGATACCGCCCTCCCCGACCGCCAGCCCGTCCCCAAGCCCGACCTCCGCCGCATCCTCCGCCCCCTCGGCCCCGTCGTCGTCTTCGGCGCCTCAAACTTCCCGTTGGCCTTCTCCACCGCCGGGGGTGATACCGCCAGCGCCCTCGCCGCCGGCTGCCCCGTCATCGTCAAAGGCCACCGCGCCCACCCTGGCACCGGCGAACTCGTCGCCGGCGCCATCGCCCGCGCCCTCGAAGCCTGCGGCCTCCCCCACGGCGTCTTCTCCCTCCTCCACGCCGCCGGCGTCGAAGTCGGCCTCGCCCTCGTCCGCCACCCCTTCACCCGCGCCGTCGGCTTCACCGGCTCCCACCCCGCCGGCCGCGCCCTCTTCGATTGCGCCTCGTCCCGCCCCGAGCCCATCCCCGTCTTCGCCGAGATGAGCTCCCTCAATCCCCTCGTCCTCCTCCCCGGCGCCCTCCGCGAACGCCGCGTCGCCCTCGTCCAGGGCCTCAAGACCTCCATCACCATGGGCGTCGGCCAGTTCTGCACCAAGCCCGGCCTCGTCTTCGCCCTCGGCGGCCCCGACTTCGAGACCTTCGCCGAGGAATTCGCCGCCGCCATCCGCGCCACCCCGCCCGGCACCATGCTCCATCCCGGCATCTGCCACGCCTTCCACGACGGCCTCGCCGCCATGGAAAAAACCCCCGGCATCACCCGCGTCGCCGAGTCCGACCAGGACCCCGATTCCACGAAGAGCCAGGGCGAACCCACCGTCTTCGCCACCGATACCGCCGATTTCCTCACCCAGCGTGGCCTGCACGCCGAAGTCTTCGGCCCCTACACCCTCCTCGTCAGCGCCCGCAGCTTCACCGAGCTCGAGGAAGCCCTCAAGAGCCTCGACGGCCAGCTTACCGCCACCCTCCACGGCACCCCCGAAGACTTCGCCCAGGCCGCCGATCTCCTCCACATCCTGGAGCGCAAAGCCGGCCGCCTCATCCTCAATGGCTACCCCACCGGCGTCGAAGTCTGCCCCTCCATGCAACACGGCGGCCCCTACCCCGCCACCACCGACCCCCGCTTCACCAGCGTCGGCACCGCCGCCATCCAACGCTGGTCCCGCCCCATCGCCTACCAATCCTTCCCGTCCGACCTGTTGCCCCCCGAACTCCGCAACGAAAACCCCACCAACATCCTCCGCACCGTCAACAGCACGCTCACCCGCGACGCCCTGTAAGGGCAACCGCCCCGGGTGCCAGGATTGCGCCTCATCACCCCCATCCCGCCCACCCGGTGCTGGCGTCGATCAGCCCGCGCTCAGGATCGATGCCAACCCGCATCGACGCCTTTCCCAATGCGCTTTGAATCCCTTCACATCAATTCAAACGCCCGCCATCCGACTGCAGTACCGCATTTGATGCCCATAGCGAAAAGGGTGCCGGGAGATTTGGTGAAATCCTCTTTAATATCGACTCGGGTGAATCGGAAGCTTCAACATCAACGCTTACCACACTCGGTAAAAGGTCTTGTAGGTGGGTATCGTAGAATTGAGAGAGTCGGTGGAGATAGTCTAGAGTCATTGACATCTCTGCAGTTCGGCCGCGCGCGACAATTCTTTCGAAAGCTAGTTTTGGATCAACACGTAAATAAACGCAAACCTCTGGCTTTGGGACAGCAGTCGAAAGTAACGTGTAGAGCTTCTCAAATGAGGGAAGGAACGTGGGATTCAGGTTGCATCGGGCAAATACAACATCCTTCGCAAGTGTGAAATCAGCGATCGTTGTTTCAAACGAGTCCGCCTTAAAAAGCTGGTGGTAGTGGAGAAGAAGAAACGAAAATTCCGTCTCAGTTGCGTACCGGATTGGGTCCCGATAAAAGTCGTCCAAAAATGGGCACCCCGACAAATCTTCTTCGAGGCGACGACCTCCGGGGCATCCACTAAGCGCTCGAGCCAACGTTGTTTTGCCCGAGCCGATAATTCCTTCGAACGCAATCATGTACTCTTCCTGCGAGTCATCGTTGCACCGTAGGTGCCAAACGCTGGTACACCGTAGCGAATTGCACACTCAACAATCGAATTTGCTGCACCACTCTTCCTTGACCAATCAGACGGGCACTGTGCCAATGGTACGAATTTGGCAGGACTCCTCTTTGCGTTGTAGGGTAGACAGTTTCCCGTATTCATCGAAGTCACAAACACGTCTTTTTTGTGATCGTTGATCACCCGTGCGGAATCGACTTCAAACACACAGTGATTGAGGTGTCTGTACGCCCTGCCCCCGAGGAGACGATTGAGTCTTTCCTCGCTCACCCAAAAAAAGGTGAACCCATTGAGCAGGTGATACCACTGGCTTGGTGTGGCGCCAGTGAGGCATTTCTCAAGCCGAGCTTCGGGCATTGGCTTCTGGTCGCGAATTACGGCCTTTCCGTGTTTGGGGTGCGAAATCGTGACGTTGTTGGGACGATGTTGGCGCTCTATCTCAGAACGAAGGGGCTCCTGAACCTCAAAAAGATCCAACAATGCAGTGGTGCTTAAAAGACCGTGCTTTTGAATTCCCGCAAAGGAATTCTCGTCCGCCATATGGTAAAGTTTTGGGTAGTGCGCGCAAAACTCGTCGGCCGTCATTACCACTGCCTCCTATCGATGATCGCCCGGTTGTGAAAGCGGGTCGAGATAAGGCTCACCGGTGCGTTCGTAACGTGCTCGACCTCGTTTATAAATCGTATCGTATCGTCGGTAAGCTGATCGAAGCGACGGGCGTCTCGATTATCCACATTGATGTAGTCAGTAAAGGTGAGCGCGATATCTGTGGGGGCGTTTAAGGAGGCGGAGCGACAAACTAGTGGCCAATCAAACTCGCTAATCCGCCGTGGACGATTGGTGGTGGACGTCCGTTCACAACGCTCGAGCTCCGCAAGGGAAATACGGCTTCGCTTGGCGACTTCACTCCATTTGATCTCTCTGGACATGACTCCCGATGTCCCCCCTTTTGGGGATTCGACACGAATTGGGTAGGTTCGACAGACCATTACGATCCGACGTACGCAGCGTGGCGAAATACCGCTTTCGGAAATGCAGGCAGCCGCTGTTGTGTCCCGGGATGTTGCATTCGGATAGTCGGGACCGTGAAAGAGACTCAACCCCGTGCCTTGGGTTCCCTCCAGCAGGATCCGCCCTCCGTTGCAACGAACTCGATTTATCGCCTCGATCCCGAGCCCGATAAATGGCCTAAAATCTACAACGTCCTTCGCAAAAATTGTCTTCTGTTTGCGTTCGATTCGCCGGATCGCCGCTCGTCCTACCCCGCTTGCTGTCGAGCCGATCGTTTTTTGGAGGCTACGTTGCTCCCGATCGATATCATCCTTTTGTATGATGATGGCCATCGGGTCGATAACCAAGCGCTCTCGACCCACTTTACACTGCGCGATCTCTCTGGAGAGAACATCTTTGTTAATGGCTGCACCGGCACCGATGAGTAATTTTGCATTCGAGGAGCGCGTGCCGGACGGAAGTTGGTGGAAGGTATAAGGCTCAGGCTCCTCATAGACTTTGTGTCCGGCATTTGGTCCGCCGACACGAATCAGCATGTCGTATTCCTTTGCCAGAAACGACGCGATCTGGCCTTTGCCCTCACTTCCGTATTGGCCGCCAACAATTACATCAACAAGTGCAGCGCCAGTATTCTTGAATAATCCGACGTGGCTTGCTGCGAGGGTCAACGCATCCGGAGGATTGTAGATATCGGTATTGATGACCAAATCTGCATCATTTGCGAGTTCCGGAACATCCCGTTCGACATGATGCTGTGAAATTTCTTTAAAGCTCTTGGTTTCTTTAACCGCCTCCTCCGGGCGATCTGCCATTCTTGCGGCAAGGACCTGATCATCCTTCACATCCAAGTGAATGTGGAAAACGCGTGAACGATAGCCCCTTCGAATATTCTGGACCTGCGATTTCGCTCGTACACAATCGAGTACTACACCGCGCGCATCGGGTTCCTGCTGAGCTAAACGGTAAAGGTCGTCTGCAATCCAACGACCTTGGGTTTTACGGTCAAGGTCTGCGCCATATTCTTGGAGTTCTTCTCGACTCGCTGTTGCGCGTCCCAGCCTAGCGAGCAAAAGCGCGCTGGAGCGCGCGTGCTGAAACCCGTATGCTTCCTTGAGACCTTTCGCTAGCGTTGTCTTCCCACAGCAGACCCTCCCTGACAAAATGATGAGAAGCTCGGCCATTGCTTATCCGTCTTGCATTGAGTTGCTAGAAGAGGGTTTGTTGAGAGGTTGTAGTTTTACTTGATTCGCGGGCGTTTGGTAATTCGTAAATTCTGACTTTTAGGCCCCGTTCGCAGAGCTCGCCACGAATGAGTTCCAGAATCATAGACCATTCTCCACCCCCATAGCCAGTTCCAATTTTGGGAAGATGGATGGAGGCGGAATTTTTTTCAGCCCAGCCCGCGAGATCTTCTAGGCATTTCCTCAACGCTACGTAGCTGAGGCGCGCCACCCCGTGTTCGCCGTAGCCCTTTTGGGCGACCATTTGAAAAACATGCAGGTCTTTCGCGATTGTTGTAACAAAGGTATTGCCGAGGGAGAGCTTTAAGGTTCGGCCCAAAATGGCACTTTTGAAATTTTCCTCCGCTTCAGGGTATTTTGCAGCAATTGCTGCGCCGAACCCCGCCCCCCAAGTTAATGCTTTATCATTGACTACGTGGGCCACAATCCTGGTGCCCCCCTTGGCTGGTTCGGTAGCATCCCCTTTGACCACCATAGGATTAGGCACTAATTCCCCGGGAGAGGTGGGGCGGCAAATTCCGACGACTCGTGGAAGGATCCGACCGGTGTAGGAAGGCAAGCCAACACATTCGACCCGCATTTTACCAACTTTAGGTGACCACTGTTCATTGGCCACGTCAGTAAAACCGATGGCGGTGCAATTTCTGACCACAGAGGAGTCCGGAATTTGATGGCCGACTAGATATTTCTGGGCATCTTCGAGATTGCCCCGAACGTAGTCGACCTTGTAGCGAGAAGATTTTGCGTCATCGCTCTCCGTAGATGCTGAGAAGATAAAAGCAGGTTCATTTGTCAAATGAACCCAGCGCAACATCAGCGATTCCGAAGACGTTGCGAATTTGGATCTCAATTCCACTACGTCCCGTATCGAAATTTGTCGTGTCGCCAATTCTTCAAAGCTGCCGATCGGCATTAAAAGTTCCGCGGCGGCCAAATTACACAGCATCTCCAATTGCCACTCGTCGGCGACCATCTCGCTCTTTGTCGCGCGGTTCCGAACCTTTTCTGCACAATCGGGAAAGAGAGTGTGGGCAATTTCGTGCGCTACCGAGTAGTTGATCCTGGCTCGCGACCGTGTCGGGTTGAATTCAATACGCACTTTTTTCCCGCTAACCGGCAAGGTGCGCGCTTCTCGAACATTTTCATTTGGCGAGACTTCCAGTCGAAGCATGTCTGCAAGGTCAAAGGGATTGAACGGGGGACCGCTCCAGCCTTGCTCCCTAGCCCATAAGACCATGCTCCTCGCCTTCGATAGGATCACATCGATTGGATCGCGATCACCCGCGAGGAGTTTCACCGATTTATTGGTCCAATTAACCGATCGTCTCATCTCGTGGTTCAGTGTTCAAATCGCGCACTCAATTGCAACCGGTTTTGTCGACAGATAGCCCTCAAATTGCGTGAGTGGCTTGACGCCATTTGCCGGGAAAATTTTCGAATAGAGCTTCTGGGCAGCCCTCTCACTCGAAGCCTCGGGTGACCTGATCCGCCTCGGCCTTCGCAAAAAGAACCATCACCATCAACCATCACCGCCTTATATAGGCGGTGTGAGGGTGAGGGTTGAGCCCTCACTGAGGGTCGTTTGAGGGTTCCCTGAGGGTTGAGGGTTCCGTTCCCGTGCGTTCGTGTCCTGCCGTCCATTGCGTCCATCAAATCCATTCCTCGTTTCCGCCCCAATATCGCCCCTCCACCCCCACCGCGCAAACGCCAAGCCCCGCTCCGCCCCAAAACAACGCCACGCCCCAAGCTCATCCGCGCCGGGTGGAACGGGCCGCTGGCCCGTTGGCCGAGGCGGCTCGCCTCGGCCCTTCTGCCGCCCATGCGGCAGCCCCTCTGGAGCATCAGCTCCAGCCCCGTTTTGCCCTTGGTTAGCCGTCCTCAGTTCTCCCGCGCCGAACTCGCAGCGTCACGCGAAACCCGGCCACGACGGATCATCCGCGTCCGTTCCGCCATCTCCTCGACCATGCGCAACTTCTCCGCAATTGGCCGACGCGCGAGCTTTCGGCGAAACGCCGCCTTACTCTCGATGATTTTCTGAAGAGGCGTCATTCTAAGAATTGCCGCTGAAAGCTGAGCCAGCGCGGCTGCAAGCCGTGGCGAGTGAGAATATCCTCGAATCGCTTGGCGTCGACCGCACCTTCCTCAAGAAATTGCAGCACGCGAGCTTTATCCTTCGCCCGGCCCACCTCGAGGGCGATGGCCGCAAGGTGTTCGGCCGAAAAGACCCGCACCGGCAGTCCTTCCACGTCCTCTTCGCCGGCCTCGCGCAACGCCTCCTCCACCAGCGGAGTATTCGCGGCCAGAATCTGCACCGGCGTCCCAGCCATGACCACATATTCACCCTCCATCACGCCACCTAGCTTTTTGAGGTAATCGAAGACCGGCGAGGGATCGACAATCAGACCAGCGGACCGAAAAGCCACGAAGACGTCGACATCGAGGGTTGCCACGGGTTCGAGATAGAAGGTCGCCCCCACGGCGCCGCCGATGGCGTAACGCTCAATCACCCCGTCGGCCTGCATGGCATTGATGATCTCGAAGACCCGTCTGAAATTCATGGGCAGAAAACTCTACCGGGTTCTCACCTGGGCTGCGAGCCGTTTAACCCAAGGACTTGGGCGCCCCGCCCAACGCCCCACCCCCACAAAACCAAAAAGCTGGCGGACCCTCTCGGACCCGCCAGCTCATTGATTGAGTTAGTCTAGTTCGCTAAACGAACGCGCTCCGCGTTACCGCAGAAACGCCTCGTGCAACCCGCCGTCCACCGTGATCACCTGCCCCGTCGTCTTGCTCAACCGCTGGCTAATCAAGAGGAAGTACGCCTCCGCCTGGTCCGCCGGGGTGATCGGGTTCTTCGTCAGCGTGCGATCCGCGTAGAATTGCGCCAGCTTCGTCACCAGCGATTCCGTCTCTTCGCTCTCCGTGTACGGGATGTTGTACTTCGCCAGGCTGCCGATCACGCGATCCCGCGGGAACATCGCGCTGCCCTGTACCACCGTCGCCGGCGCCACGCCGTTCACCCGCACCAGCGGCGCCAGCTCGATCGCCAGCTCCCGCACCAGGTGATTCGCCGCCGCCTTCGAGCAGTCATACGCCACGCTGCCCTTCTTCGCCACCACCGCATTCGCGCTCGTCGTCAGCACCAGCGTGCCGCGCAGGCCCTGTTCCTTCCAGGTCCGCGCCGCTTCATCACCCACCACATAGCTGCCCGTCACATTCACCCCAAAGGTGAAGGCCCACTTGTCGTCCGGGATGTGCCCCGTCGTATCGCTCGGCCAGAAAACGCCCGCCGTCACCGCGATGTGATCGAACCCGCCGTACGCCAGCGCCACCTGATCCAGCATCGCCCGGACGCTCGCGCGATCCGTGATGTTGCAAGCCAGGCCGATCGCCGGCCCGCAGCCGCTGATCCCCGTGCCCGCCACGCCGATACCCTGGCCCAGCTTCTTCGTCAGCTCGTCCGCCGTCGCCTGCGCCGTCTCCGTCTTCAAGTCCACGCACACGATCTGCGCGCCTTCCTTGCTCAGGCGATGCGCCGTTTCCTTGCCGATGCCGCTGCCGGCGCCGATCACGATCGCGATCTGCCGCGCCAGTTCTTTCTCCGCTGGCATCCGCTTCAGCTTCGCTTCCTCCAGCAGCCAGTACTCGATGTCGAAAGCCTCCTGCTGCGGCAGCGCGATATATTCGTCGATCGCTTCCGCCCCGCGCATCACCTCCACCGCGCAGTTGTAAAACTCCGCCGTCACCCGCGATTCGCTCTTGTCCTTGCCCCACGCCACCATGCCGATCCCCGGGATCAAAATCACCGTCGGGTTCGGGTCGCGCATCGCCGGCGAGTTCGCGTGTTTGCACTTCTCGTAGTACGCCGCGTAATCCTTCCGGTACTGCACCAGGCCTTCCGTGATCAGCTTCTTCAAGCCCGCCAGGTCGCCCGTGCTCGGATCCCACGCCACATACAGCGGCTTGATCTTCGTGCGCAGGAAATGGTCCGGGCAGCTCGTGCCCAGCTCGGCCAGACGCGGCGCATCCGCGCTGTTCACAAAACGCAGGATCTTCTCGTCATCCTGCACCGTGCCGATGAACCGGCGCTGCTGGCTCACCTGCCCGCGCAGCCACGGCAGCACCGCCGCCAAAATCTCGTTCCGCTTCTCCTGCGGCAGCGTCGTGTACTTCTGCCCGCCAAACGCCTTCGCGTCGCCGCCCTTCGCCGCATACTTCGCCTCGATGAACGCCGCCGCCGTCTCGATGTAGCGCAGCGTCTCCGTGTAGCACTCCTTGTCGTCATCCGCCCACGAGATGAACCCATGCTGGCCCATCATGATCGCCCGGCACTTCGGGTTCTTCTGCGAAATCTCCTGCATCGCCAGCCCGAGCTCGAAGCCCGGCCGCATCCACGGCACGTAATCCATTTCGCCGCCAAAGATCTCCTTCGTCAGCTCGATGCAGCGCTTGCTCGCCGCCACCGAGATGATCGCATTCGGGTGCATGTGATCCACATGCTTGCCCGGCACAAACGAGTGCAGCGGCGTATCGATCGACGAAGCCCGCGGGTTCAGGTTGAAAGTCGTGTGCGTGTAAGCCGCCACCATGTCGTCCTCCGCCTGCGACTTCAGCCCCTTGTCCGCCCGCGCGCCGTAGCTCTTCTGCAGGCCGATCAATTTGCCCTGGTAGAGCGAGCTGAAAAATTCGCGCGTCGCCGTGCGCAGATCCCCGCCCGAACCCTTCACCCACAGCACTTCCACGTCTTCACCCGAGAGCGGATCCTTCTCGATCAGCTTGCTTGAGGTATTGCCGCCGCCGGTGTTGGTGATCCGCTGGTCGGAGCCGAGCAAGTTCGAGCGATAAACGAGACGATCGGCGCCCTTGAGCGTGGCAGCCTTGGCATCGTCCCAGGCGAAATTCACATATTTGAAGGAGGACATAAGAGGGTGGGGTGGGTGTGGTTAGGGTCGGGGACTAGGGTTGGATTTTGAGCGAGTTTTGATTGATTTGTGATTGAGTTAGGGCAACCCTCCCCCGCCGTCAACGCCATTTTCGCTCCGTGAAACGCCGCCAGCGCCTCCGCCAACTCCTCGATCTCCTCGCCACCCGCGAGGAGCTTTCCGTCGATGAAGCGTGCACGCTCACCGCGTCCTCCCCCGCCACCATCCGCCGCGCCTTCGCCGAGCTCGCCCTCGCCGGCGAAGTAGAGAAAACCTGGGGCGGCATCCGCCTCGTCGCCGGCCGCCGCGCCCTCAGCGCCCCCCTCGCTTTCACCAAGCGCCTCGCCGGCCAGGCCGAGGAAAAACGCGCCATCGCCCAGGCCGCCGCCCAGCTCCCCGCCGAGGGCGACGTCATCATGATCGATGGCGGCACCACCAC
>Ga0209050_1001385_pt1 | contig 26414 bp, 23 predicted proteins | sample Araplavi_mTSA_r2_FD_184276 | JGI IMG/M metagenome (GOLD analysis project Ga0209050, IMG submission 184276) | Arabidopsis root microbial communities from North Carolina, USA - plate scrape MF_Cvi_mTSA_r2 (SPAdes) (version 2) | ecosystem: Host-associated > Plants > Roots > Endosphere | place: USA... | reverse complement strand
TGAAGACGATTATGGCTCTCTCTGATTTCGACCTGGTTCTGTTTGGCGGCAGCGGCGACCTCGCAATGCGCAAATTGCTGCCTGCTATGTTTAGCCGCGACGTGTGCGGCGACCTGCCGCCGACCGCGCGCATCGTCTGCGTCGGCCGCCAGGAAAGCACCCAGGAAGAGTTCATCAACATGGTGACGACGACGTCGCGCCCCCATATCAAGTCCGCCAAGGCGACCGATGAAAACTGGAACCGCTTCATCGCCCGTATCGTCTACGTCGCCCTGGACGCAACCGACTCGGCGACCTACAAAGGCCTGGTGGAAGCGTTGCGCACCGATCCGGCCATCACCCGCGTCTACTACCTGGCCACCCCGCCCGCCCTGTTCTCGCGCATCTGCGACAACCTGAAGGAAAACGGCCTGGCCACCGCCAATTCACGCGTGGTGCTGGAAAAGCCGCTGGGCCGCGACCTGGCCTCAGCCAAGCAGATCAACAAGGAAGTGGGCAAGGTCTTTGAAGAGCAGCAGATCTACCGTATCGACCACTACCTGGGCAAAGAGACCGTGCAGAACCTGCTGGCCCTGCGCTTCGGCAACATCCTGTTCGAACCGCTGTGGCGCCGCGAATGGATCTCCGACGTGCAGATCACCATCGCCGAAAAACTCGGCGTGGGCAACCGCATCGGCTACTACGACACCTCCGGCGCGCTGCGCGACATGCTGCAGAACCACCTGCTGCAACTGCTGTGTATCGTCGCCATGGAGCCGCCCACTTCGATCGCACCGGATGCCGTGCGCGATTCCAAGCTTCAGGTGCTGCGCTCGCTGAAGCGCTTCACCCCTACCACGCTGGCGCAGAACATCGTGCGCGGCCAGTACCGCGCCGGCCACGTGGAAGGCAAGGCCGTGCCGAGCTACCGCGACGAACCGGAAGCACCGCAGAACTCGAGGACCGAAACCTTCGTCGCCATGAAAGTGGAAATCGACACCTGGCGCTGGGCCGGCGTGCCGTTCTACCTGCGCACCGGCAAGCGCATGGCCGACTCGCTGGCAGAAATCGTGGTGCGCTTCAAGCAGATCCCGCACTCGATCTTCAACCAGCCGACCTCCAGCTTCCAGCCCAATTCCCTGGTGATCCGCCTGCAGCCGGACGAAGGCCTGCGCATGAACCTGATGGCCAAGACCCCGGGCGAAGGCATGCGCCTGAAGCCTGCGGAGCTGGAACTGGACTTCCGCGAAACCTTCAAGATGCCGCGCATGGACGCTTACGAGCGCCTGCTGCTGGACGTGCTGCGCGGCCAACTGACCCTGTTCATGCGCGGCGACGAGCTGGAAGCGGCATGGGAATGGGTCGAACCTATCCTGAACAACTGGGAGCAGGACGACTCGGCACCGCTGCCATACGCCTCCGGCACCTGGGGCCCGGCAGCAGCCAGTGCCCTGATCGGCCGCGACGGGCTACAATGGCGCGAAGAAGCACTCCCTGAAGACTAATGCTGCTCGACTCCATCCGCACCCAGCTCGACTCGCTCTCCAAATCGGAGCGCAAGGTCGCGCTGGCCGTGCTAGACAACCCGGCCCGCACCGTGGGCGCCAATATCACAGCGCTGGCCAAGAGCGCGCAAGTGTCCGAGCCGACCGTGGTGCGCTTCTGCCGCACGCTCGGCTACGACGGCTGGCACGAGTTCAAGCTGAAGCTGGCGCAAGGACTGGCCCTCGCCCTGCCCGGCCTGAACGACCAGCCGGCGCAGGACGACCTGGCGTCCGACCTGGTGAACAAGATCTGCAGCCGCTCCATCAACACGCTGCTGGACCTGCGCAACAACCTGAATGCGGAACCGGTGCAGAAAGCGCTCGACATCCTGTCGCGCGCGCGCAAGATCGAGTTCTACGGGCACGGCACCTCGGGCATCGTGGCCGCCGACGCGCAGCACAAGTTCTTCCGCTCCGGCGTACCGACCGTGGCCTACGCCGACCCGGCGATCCACAGTATTTCGGCAGCGCTGCTGCATGAAGGCGACGCGGTGGTGGCGATTTCCCAGCGCGGCAACAGCCCGGCCCTGGTGCGTTCGGCCAAGCTGGCGAAAGAAGGCGGCGCCGATGTGATCGTGCTGGCGCCATCCGGCACCCCGCTGGCGGAAACGGCCACGGTGCTGATTCCGATCGACCTGATTTTCAACACCGACCCTTACACGCCGATCTCAGCCCGCCTGGCCTATCTGGTGGTGATCGACGTGCTGGCAGTGGGCCTGGCGTTAAAGCGCGGCCCCGAATTCCGCAAGAAGATGCAGAACGCCCAGAAGGCGCTGCAGGAGTTCGACATGCAGTTCGACTCCTTCATCGGTTAGCGTGACCAGCCATCGGAAAGGCTTCATCAGGGCCAAAGCTTGAGCTAGAATTGCAAATTCGCAATTAATTAGCAAATAATGAAGCTTTTAGCCCCTCTGGTGATCGCGCCCCTGGCTTGCGCCATCCTAGGCAATGCAGTTGCCGCCGAACTTATTGTCCCAATGCCGCCCGCGGCAGCGCAAAAGGAAGCGTCACTTTGGGCAGCGCGCGTAGTCGACCGCTATCGGTACAAGCCGGAAAGCCAGCCGAACGGCAACAGCCACCCATTCGACCGCTTTGTCCAGGCATTGGACCCCGATCGCATGGTGTTCACCCAAGCCGACCTGGCCGCCATGGATGGCCAGCGAGCACTGCTCGGCAAACTAAGCGATGCAAAGCAGATGGAGGTTCCGAACGCAATCTTCGGGGTATTCCTGACCCGCGCTATTGCGGCGCATGCCTACGCGCTGGAAGTATTGAGCCAACCGCTCAATTTCAACGGGCAAGAGCGCTTCCAACGGGCGCGCAGCAAGGCCGCGTGGGAGCCGGACGAAGCGGCACTGCGCGACATGTGGCGCCGTAGTGTAATGGATGAATACCTCGATCTTCGCATAGCTGGTGTTCCGGAGGCGCAGATCGCAGCGACGCTGCGCGGTCGCTATGATCGGCAGCTGCAGCGCTTGCAGGCCATGCGAAACGATGACGTCGCCAACATCTTTTTGAACGCCTACGTTGAATCCTTCGACCCGCATGGCGCTTATCTGGAACCGTTCAAAGCGTCAGATCGCAAGCTTGCCGACTTGGCCAGTACGGGCCTGGTGCTGAAGAACGTAGGAAACTTTGCCACCGTCATGGAGCTCGCCCCGGGCTCGCCCGCCGGCCGTAGCGGTGAGATCCACATTGGCGACCGTATCGTAGGGATCGCGCAGGATGGCGGACAGCCGGTGCAAGATGTGGTTGGCTGGCGAATTAACGACGTTGTAGATCAACTGCGTGGGGCGACAGGGTCTCAAGTCGTGCTCGACATCCTGCCGCAAGGTGTCGCGCGCAGCAGCACGCCCCGCCGGATAATCCTGACGCGCGCCAAAGTCCGGCTGGATGAGCAACGGGCCAAGGGGCGCATTGAGTCCCTTCAGCACGGTGCGACGACTTACCGGGTCGGCGTCATTACCGTGCCGACGTTCTACCAGGATTTCTCGGCGCGCAAAGCTGGCGCCAAGGACTATATCAGCGTCACGCGCGACGTTGCAGCCGCACTGGAACAGATGAAGGCACAAAACGCCGATGCTGTCTTGCTCGATATGCGCAACAACGTCGGAGGTTCGCTCATCGAGGCCGTTGAACTGACAGGATTGTTCCTGCCCGGTGCCCAGGTTGCGCAACAGCTCACCTACGATCGAAAGGTAACGACCGAGACGGCGCCGGCTGGCGTCCCGGCTTGGGATGGGCCATTAGCGGTCTTGATCGACCGCAGGTCCGCAGCCGCAACTGAGATCGCGGCTGGGGCGATCCAGGATTATGGTCGTGGACTGATCATCGGCGATGTGAGTTTTGGGCGCGGCAGCGTGCAAACCCTCGTCAACCTGAGCCGGTTTGCGGCTGATTCAGAAAAACAGTTAGGTGAACTGAAGTTGACGATTGCCATGCTGTGCCGCGCGGGCGGCAAGCCGATCCAGCCAGCCGGGGTCACGCCCGACATTGTAGTGCCTGGCCAAATTGATTTCACGGGCAAAGCGAATGCCGACCTGTTCCCGGGTACTGCCTGCAAAACGCAAAGCATCCCAAAAAGTACCAACCTGGACGCTCTGCTGCCAACTTTAGCGAAACTTCATGAGCGCCGCATGCAGGCCAATCGGAGCTATCAGGCGCAGATTGCCTGGCGTGCGAAAGAAGAAGCGCATCTTTCCAACGACGATATAAGTTTGAATGAGATTGAGCGGCGCAGGAGCCAGAATACGAAGCCGGATGCCGAGATCACGCAAATGCAATTGGCGGAAGCACTGCAAGTGCTGGGCGATACCATTGAACTGATGCGTAAGAACCCAGGCTTGGCGGGAAAAGAACCGCAGTAGCCAGCAAAGGCTGAAGGGCCTCACACCTCAATTTTCAAATTACGCCACCCATCGATATGCGCCTTTTCAGAACAGTCTTATTTTGTTTTTTCGCACTCCTGGCCACGTCCTTGAGCGCAGCGGCTTCGTCAAAAATCGACTGGAACGACAAGCAGTTGCGCTGGATGAGTTATGAACAAGGGATGTCCAAACTGAAGGGCAGCGACAAGCGCGGCATCCTGATTATTTATGCCGACTGGTGCGGTACGTGCAAAGCCTATTCCAAGTTCTTCAGGGATCCTGAAGTCGTCAATGCACTGGAGGGATTCGTGCTAATGCGTGCGAACGTCGACGCTGATCCGGCGTTAAGCAGGAAATATGGCGAAGACGGCGAGTATGTTCCTCGTACGTTTGCCCTCAATTCCAGTGGCGGAATTCTCAAGGGCGCATACGAGAAACAGGACAAGTTCGCGTACTTTATCTCCGCCGACGATGCAACAGAACTGCTCCGCTTCCTCAAGCGGGTCAAGGCTGCAAAGCAGTAAAGGTCAAAGTCCTTCGCGCAGCATTTTCTCCAACGCCGCGCGCGAGACGTGCGGCGTGTCTTTGCCGGTTTCCACCTGCCACTGCCCACCCTGCTGCAGTACCACGTACTCGGCCTGTGCGGTGCCGCCTTTCGGATGCGGTACTGCCTGTTCCAGGTCCAGGCCGGCCGTCGGCGTGTAGGTGAAGGTGACGGTCACTTTGCAGCGCGCACCTTCGCAGCGCGGCGCATCGGCTTTCCATGCGTCGACCAGGTGCACCTGCTCAAAGCCGGACTCCGCGTGCAGGCGTCCGCCTTCCAGTTCGAATTTCAGGAATTGATCAACCGCCGCTTGCGGCGTGGCTTCCGCGGCGTGCGCGGAGAAGGCGGCGCACAGCGCGGCCAGAGTAATTAGATTTTTCATGACAGCATTATAATTTTCCGTAATGTAATTTTTCAACAGGAAAATCCGACACGAAACTCTAAAATCCATATAATGCCTTTCATGCAAGAATCGACACTCTATGGCCGCATTTTGGGCCTCGCCAACCTCGGCTTGATGGTGCTGGACGCCGACCAGCGCATCATCTTCTGGAATCAATGGCTGGCTAGCCGCTCCGGCATGGCGGCATCCCGCGTGCAGGGGCTGACTTTGGTGGAAGCCTTCCCCGAACTGTCCGGCAAGCGCATCGAGCAGTCCCTTCATACGGCGCTGGCCAATAACCTTCCGTCCGTGCTGCCGCAGAACCAGGACCGCACGCCCTTCCCGTTGTTCGCCGCCGGCACCTGGGGCGGTGAGCGCATCGAGCAAGCCGTCACGCTGACACCGTTCAACGAAGGCAAGGAGCGCTTTTGCCTGGTCGAGGTGGCAGACGTCAGCAATACCGTGGGCCGCGAACGCCAGTTGCGCGGCCAGGCCGAAGCCCTGCGCGCGCAGTCCTATGTGGACGGCCTGACCGGTATCGCCAACCGCCGCCACTTCGACGTTGCGCTGGACCGCGAACTGCGCCGCGCGCAGCGCCAGGGCGCCAGCCTGTCGCTGCTGCTGATGGATATCGATTCCTTCAAGGCCTACAACGACCATTTCGGCCACCAGCAGGGCGATGCCTGCCTGACCATGGTGGCCGAAGCCTTTGCCTCGCGCCTGCAACGCCCGGCCGACCTGGCCGCGCGCTACGGCGGCGAAGAGTTCGCCGCCATCCTGCCGGACACCACGCCCGAACAGGCGGCGCAGCACGCGGAAGTAATCCGCGCCTATGTGGAATCGCTGAACATGGCGCACGCTCCCAAGGCCGTGCATCCGCACGTCACCCTGAGCATCGGAGTCGCCAGCTTCGACAAGGAGCGCCTGGGTGACGCCAAATCGTTGCTGGAAGCGGCCGACCGTGCGCTCTACGTCGCCAAGCGCGAGGGCCGCAACCGCGTGATCGTCGGGCAGCCGGCCTAGCCTTTGTAGAAGTAAGGATCGAGTGCCGTCACCTGCGTGATCTTATCCACCGGCAGGTGGTTCATTTCCGCCGTTTCGCGGATGGCTTCCGGGGATGGCGCTTCATACAGGCAGTAGGTCTTGCGCAGGTCGTCGCTCACATAGGAATGGATCCAGGTGACGCCGCTGCGGGCGTTGGTGCCGATCACCATCTCGCAAGCCTTGGCGCCGTCTGCGGTGACTGGAATGTGCAAGCCTTCGGGAAATGTGCGCTCAACAATATAGCGTGGCATGATGGTCTCTCCTTGGTTCCCTGGTTAGCGGCCGCGCCGCCAATCTTCACCATAGACCATCCTGCCGCGCTGTCCAGTCAAGCTACCAACGGTGTACGGCTGCGCCCTACTCCCGGTTCAAGCATTCCCTGCACCTGCCCTGCAATTAGCTCAGCAGTCGCTGCGGACATGGTCCAACCGAGATGGCCGTGACCGGTGTTGTAGAACACGCCGGGCCGCCTGCCCGCCCCGACACGCGGCATCAGGTCCGGCATCATCGGGCGCAAACCGGCCCAAGGCACCACCTGGCGCGTACAAACTCCGGAAAAGCACTGCTGCACCCAGCTCACCAGCGGTGCGATGCGGTCGGCGCGGATGTCTCGGTTAAAGCCGTTGAATTCCGCCGTTCCCGCCACGCGGAAGCGGTTGGCGCCAAGGCGGCTGCTTACCAGCTTCGTGGCATCGTCCACCAGGCTGACAGTCGGCGCGGCGGCGCGGCTTTGCCCATCCTCCAGCATCACCGTGATCGAATAGCCTTTCACCGGATAGACATTGACCCGGTCGCCCAGCATGGCGGCAAATTCCCGGCTGGCCGGGCCGGCGCAGACCACCAGCGCGTCGAAGCGCGTTGCCTGCTCCGTCCCATCCAGCGCGTACACGACCCGCGTGCCATCCGCGTTGGCATCCAGGCTGCGCACGTCCGCGCCGCACACCATCTGCACGCCGCGTGCTTCGGATGCCTGCGCCAGCCCCACCGTGAATTTGTGGATATCACCCGTGCTGTCGCTCTCGGTGAAAAAACCGCCATAGAACTGTCCTTCCAGCGTCGGCTCAATGGCGTGCATTTCTTGCGGCGTCACCGCGCGCCGCTGCAGGCCGCCCTGCGCGAGCAGGCTGGTCACCTTTGCAGCATGGTCGAATCCGGCCTTGTCGCGGTAGATGTGGAGGATGCCTTCATGCCGCTCGTCGAACCTGATGCCCTCCTCGCGTGCCCAGCCAAACAGGTGCTCGCGCGCCGCTATCGCCAGCCGTGTGCTGGCAATGGTGTTGGTTTCGTAGCGTGGAATGGCAGCCAGGAATTCGGCGAACCAGGAGAGCTTGTGCCAGCTCGGCTTGGGGCTGACCAGCAACGGCGCATCGCTGCGCAGCATCCACTTCAAGCCCTTTCCCACCGTGCCCCAGCTATTCCAGGCCTCGGCATGGGAGGCCGATAACTGGCCGCCATTGGCGAAGGAGGTCTCCATCGCCGGATAGCGATGGCGCTCGAACAGGGTGACTTGAAGGCCCCGGCGCGCCAGCGCGTAAGCTGTCGTGACGCCGGTGATGCCGCCGCCAATGACTGCGACTGATTTCATGAAGGGATTGCGCGATTACTGCGTCGCTACCCTTCCATGCGAAGCAGCGCCGGTTGCGCCCAGCACGCCCGCGATCAGCAGCACATACCACAGCGCGCCAGTGCCGCCATGCAGCGCCATCAGCGCAGTCGCATCGGCCACCAGGGCAGCCGCGCAGCCGAGGGCCAGCAGCAGCAAGGCGATCGACACGCCAAACGACAGCGCGCGGAAATTGGCCACGCGCGCACCGGTGGCAAACAGCAGGTAGCCCGCCACGCTAAACAGCGGGAACATCAGCCACAGCGACACGCCGGCGGCCAAGCCGCCCACGCCTAGTTGGGCCAGCACCAGCGCGGCGCCGGAAAACAGGCCCAGCGCCAGCAGCAGCGCTCCAACAATTGCCAGGATCATGGCTAACTCCTCAGACCAAAATATGAGAATACTAATAGTCCCCATTGTAAACGCAACATGGCGGGCCGCGCCGATTTAGTACAATAGGTTTTTTTCGTCCCTCACGAATCCAGGACTGCAATGAATCAGCTCGAACAGCTCAAGCAATACACTACCGTTGTTGCCGACACCGGCGATTTCCAGTCGATCAAGGCGTATGCGCCGCAAGACGCGACCACCAATCCATCGCTGATCCTGAAGGCGGTGCAGAAGGATGAATACAAGCCGCTGCTGGAAAAGGCCGTGCGCGACAATCCGAATGCCACCACAGGCGAGATCATCGACAAGCTGCTGATCGCCTTCGGCACCGAAATCCTGAAGTATGTTCCTGGCCGCGTTTCGACTGAAATCGACGCTGCCCTGTCCTTCGACGTGGCCGGCAACGTGGCCAAGGGCCGCGAGCTGATCGCCCTGTACGAAAAAGCCGGCATCCCACGCGAGCGCGTGCTGATCAAGATCGCCTCCACCTGGGAAGGCATCCGCGCCTCCGAGCAGCTGGAGAAGGAAGGCATCCGCACCAATATGACCCTGCTGTTCTCGCTGTGCCAGGCCATCGCCTGCGCCGAAGCGGGCTCGCAGCTGATTTCCCCGTTCGTCGGCCGCATCTACGACTGGTTCAAGAAATCCACCGGCATCGACTACCAGGGCGCGGAAGACCCAGGCGTGCAGTCGGTCAAGCGAATCTACAACTACTACCGCAAGTTCGGCTACAAGACCGAAGTGATGGGCGCCTCCTTCCGCAATACCAGCCAGATCCTGGAACTGGCCGGCTGCGACCTGCTGACCATTTCGCCCGACCTGCTGCAAAAACTGGCCGACACCCAGGCGCCGGTGGAGCGCAAGCTGTCCCCGGCAGATACCGGCACCGCTGTCAAAATCGCAATGGATGAGAAAACCTTCCGCTTCATGCTGAATGAAGATGCGATGGCAACCGAGAAGCTGGCCGAAGGCATCCGCGCCTTCGTGGCCGACTCGAACAAGCTGAAGCAGATGATCTCGGCAATGCGTTAAACGCACCTTGTTTCACGGCAGAAAAGGACGCTTCGGCGTCCTTTTTTGTTATTTCGGCCTGTACAAAACGTTACAATTGACTGTGTTATACAATTTTCGGCGCAGTCCCACCCCACAGAACGAGACGCCAATGAAACCTGTATTGCGCACCCTGCCGCTGGCCTTTGCCCTGTCGCTCACCCTTGCGGCATGCGGCGACAAGAAAGACGCCAACAAGGCGGCACCGCCTCCTCCCACCGTTTCCTTCATCACCGCCACCAGCGGCGAGGTCACCATCACCAACGAGCTGCCGGGCCGCGTCGAGGCTTCGCGCATTGCCCAGGTGCGGGCGCGCACGCCGGGCATCGTGTTGCAGCGGGTATTCAAGGAGGGCGGCGACGTCAAGGCGGGTGAAGTCCTGTTCCGTATCGATCCCGCGCAATTCCAGGCCAATGTGGAAAGCGCCGACGCTGCCATTGCGCGCGCCGAGGCCAACCTGGCGCAGGCCGACCTGAAGGCCGGGCGCTACAAGCCGCTGCTGGCGGCGCAGGCGGTCAGCCAGCAGGAATATGACGACGCGGTCACCGCGCAAAAGCAGGCAGGCGCCGAACTGCAGTCGGCACGCGCCGCCCGCAAGAATGCCGGGCTGACGCTGGGCTATGCCACCGTCACCGCGCCGATTTCCGGCCGCGTCGGCCGCGCCCTGGTCACCGAAGGCGCGCTGGTGGGCCAGAATGAAGCGACCCCCATGGCCACCGTCCAGCAACTGGACCCGATCTACGTCACCATCACCCAATCCTCCGCGGAGCTGTTGCGCCTCAAGCAGGCGCTGTCTGCAGGCACCCTGAAAAGCGCAGGCAAGGACCAGGCGCGCGTCACCCTGCTGACCGAAGACGGCCAGGAATATGCGCGCGCCGGCAAGCTGCTGTTCTCGGATGTGGCAGTCGACGAGTCCAGCGGCTCGGTATCGATGCGCGCCGAATTCCCGAACCCCGAGCGCACCCTGCTGCCAGGCATGTACGTGCGCGCCCGCCTTGAGCAGGGCGTCAACGAATCGGCCATTACGGTGCCGCAGCAGGCCGTGGTGCGCGGTGCGGAAGGCGCTTCGGTCCTGGTGGTCGGCGCCGACAACAAGGTCAGCTCGGTGCCGGTCAAAGCCGATGCCGCGGTGGGCGGCAAATGGGTGGTCAGCTCCGGCCTGAAAGGCGGCGAGCGCATCATCGTGGAAGGCTTCCAGAAGACCAAGCCAGGCGGCACGGTCAATCCGGTGCCCTGGAAAGGCCCGGCATCCGGCCCTGCACCGGCGGGCGCTGCGCCTGCCGCATCCGCCCCGGCGGCCAGGTAAAGGGGCCGCCTCATGGCAAAGTTCTTTATCGACCGCCCCGTGTTTGCGTGGGTGATCGCCCTCTTCATCCTGCTGGGTGGAGCACTGGCGATTACCATGCTGCCGGTGGCGCAATACCCTACCATCGCACCGCCATCCATCGTCGTCAGCGCCACCTATCCTGGCGCAACCGCACAGGTACTGGACGACTCGGTCACCTCCGTGATCGAACAGGAGATGAATGGCGCCGATGGCCTGCAATACGTCGAGTCGCAGAGCGATTCCAGCGGTTCCGTCAGCATTACCGTCACGTTCCAGCCGGGTACCAACCCGGACCTGGCGGCGGTGGACGTACAGAACCGCATCAAGCGCGTTGAATCGCGCCTGCCGCAAGCCGTGATCCAGCAAGGCGTGCAGGTAAACAAGGCGCGCTCCAACATCCTGATGTTCGTCGGCGCCTACTCGACCGATGGCAGCATGGACCCGACTGCCATCGGCGACTACCTTGCGCGCAACGTGCTCAATGAGATCAAGCGCCTGCCGGGCGTGGGCCAGGCCCAGTTGTTCGGCACCGAGCGCTCGATGCGCATCTGGGTCGACCCCGACAAGCTGACCGGCTACAAGCTCAATATGAGCGACGTCACCACCGCGATCCGCCAGCAGAACGCCAACGTGGCCGGCGGCACGGTAGGCGACCTGCCCAACACGCGCGCCCAGGCCTGGTTTGCTCCCGTGGTGGTCACCGGCCAGCTGACATCCATCGAGGAATTCGGAAAGATCGTGCTGCGCGCCAATCGCGACGGTTCGCTGGTGCGCCTGCGCGACGTGGCGCGCATGGAGCTGGGCGGTTCCAGCTACAGCATCAGCGCGCGCCTGAACGGCCAGCCTTTCGTCGCCATCGCCGTGCAGCAGTCGCTGACCGGCAATGCACTGGCCACCGCCACCATCGTGCGCGAGAAGATGGACGAGCTGCAGAAATACTTCCCGCCGGGCCTGAAATACACCGTGCCATATGACACATCCCTGTTCGTCAAGATCTCGATCGAGGAAGTGGTCAAGACCCTGCTGGAAGCGGTGGCCCTGGTGTTCCTGGTGATGTACGTGTTCCTGCAGAACTTCCGCTACACCCTGATCCCGACCATCGTGGTGCCGGTGGCGCTGATGGGCACTTTCGCCGCAATGCAGGTGTTCGGCTTCTCGATCAACGTGCTGACCATGTTCGGCATGGTTCTGGCCATCGGCATCCTGGTGGACGACGCGATCGTGGTGGTGGAAAACGTCGAACGCATCATGAGCGAGGAAGGCTTATCGCCGCGCGAAGCGACGCGCAAGGCCATGTCGCAGATCACCGGCGCGATCATCGGCATCACGCTGGTGCTGATCGCCGTGTTCATCCCGATGGCCTTCTTCGGCGGCGCCGTGGGTGCGATCTATCGCCAGTTCTCGCTGTCGATGGTATCGGCCATGGTGTTCTCGGCGCTGATGGCGCTGTCGCTGACGCCGGCCCTGTGCGCGACCATGCTGAAGCCGGTCGAAGCCGGCCACCACCATGCCAAGACCGGCATCTTCGGCTGGTTCAACCGCGGCTTCGCCTCGACGGCCTCGCACTACCAGGGATGGGTGGCCAAGATCCTGACGCGCACCGGCCGCTTCATGCTGATCTTCGTGGCGCTGCTGGGCATCGTGGCCTGGCTCTATGTGCGCCTGCCCTCCTCTTTCCTGCCGAACGAAGACCAGGGCTATATCATCGCCAACGTCCAGTTGCCGCCGGGCGCTTCGCGCAACCGCGCCGAGGCCGTGCTGGCGGAGGTGGATGCCTACTTCCGCGCCCAGCCGGGCGTGGCGCGCACCATTGCGGTGGCAGGCTTCAGCTTCTCCGGCAACGGCCAGAACGCCGGCCTGGTGTTCGTGCCGCTGAAGGACTGGAAAGAGCGCGGTCCCGACCAGTCGGCGGAAGCGATTGCCGGCCGCTCCTTCGGTGGCCTGGCGCATATCCAGGATGCGCAGGTGTTTGCACTGAGCCCGCCGCCGATCCGCGAACTGGGTAACGCCACCGGCATCACGGCCCGCCTGCAGGACCGCGGAGGGCTCGGGCACGAAGCCTTGCTGGCGGCGCGCAACCAGTTGTTGGAGCTGGCGGGCAAGAGCAAGATCCTGACCGGCATGCGTCCGGAAGGATTGGAAGATGCGCCGCAACTGCAGGTCGACATCGATCGCGAGAAGGCCAACGCGCTGGGCGTTTCGTTCGCCGATATCACCGCTACGCTGGGCACGGCTTTCGGCTCGTCGTATGTGAACGACTTTGCCAGCAGCGGGCGCCAGCAGCGCGTGATCGTGCAGGCCGACCAGCAACGGCGCATGCAGCCGGAGGACATCCTGCGCCTCAACGTGCGCAGCAGTACCGGCACGATGGTGCCGTTTGCCTCATTCTCGCGCACCCGCTGGGTGACCGGCCCGATCCAGCTGGTACGCTACAACGGCTATCCGGCCTACCGCCTGAGCGCCGGTGCCGCGCCGAGTCATTCGACCGGCGAGGCCATGGAGGAGCTGTTGCGCCTGGCCGAACAACTGCCGCCGGGCTTCGGCATCGAGTGGACCGGCCAGTCAGCCGAGGAGCGCCTGTCCGGCTCGCAGGCGCCTGCGCTGTTCGCGCTGTCGATGCTGGCTGCCTTCCTGGTGCTGGCTGCACTGTACGAATCGGAATCGATTCCTGTGGCAGTGCTGCTGGTGGTGCCGCTTGGCGTGCTCGGCGCGCTGCTTGGCGCGCATATCCGCGACCTGCCGAACGACGTGTATTTCAAGGTCGGCCTGATCGCGATCATCGGCTTGTCGGCCAAGAACGCGATCCTGATCATCGAATTCGCCAAGGACTTGCAGGCGCAGGGCAAAGGCCTGATCGAGGCGACGCTGGAAGCGGTGCACCTGCGCTTCCGCCCGATCATCATGACCTCGCTGGCCTTCATCCTTGGCGTGCTGCCGCTGGTGATCGCATCCGGCGCCGGCTCAGCCTCTCAGCGCGCCATCGGCACCGGCGTGATGGGCGGCATGATTACCGCCACCGTGCTGGCAGTGTTCCTGGTGCCTGTGTTCTTTGTGGTGGTGCGCCGTATCTTCAAAGGCAGCGAACGCCAGCGCCGCCTCGCCGCGCATGAGCTGGATCTTCCGGAGTCGAAGCAATGATGAAGCCCATCCCTTCCACCCAACCTGCCTTCCGCGCGCTTGCCGCCGCCCTGCTGCTGGCTGGCGCCGTGTCCGGCTGCTCGATGGCGCCCACCTACCAGCGTCCCGCCGCGCCGGTCGCTGACGCTTTCCCCGCAGTGCCGCCGGCTGCCGGTGCCGCCGGCAGCGACGCAAGCACCGGCGCAACGCAATCCGCCGTGGAAACCGGCTGGCGGTCCTTCTTCCCGAACGGCCGCCTACAGCAACTGATCGCGACCGCGCTGGAAAACAATCGCGACCTGCGCATCGCCGCTCTCCGCATCGAAGAGGCGCGCGGAGCCTACAGGATCCAGCGTGCCGACCGCCTGCCAACGCTCAACGCCACGCTCGGCGAGTCGCGCGGCCGCTCGCCCGGCTTCGCAAACGCCAGCGGGCAATCGCAGCTTGGCGAACGCTTTGACGCCGGCCTCGGCATCTCCGCCTTCGAACTGGACTTCTTCGGCCGCGTAAAAAGCCTGAGCAACGCCGCCCTGGCCAATTACCTCGCGACGGAAGAAGCGCAACAGGCGGCCCAAATCAGCCTGGTTGCTGAAGTCGCGAAAGCTTATTACACCGAGCGCGCCTTCGCCCAACAGCAAGCCCTGGCCGAAAGCACCTACGACGCCCGCAAGCGTACCTTCGAGCTGACCAAGCAACGCGTGGAAGGCGGCGCTTCCTCGCGGCTCGACCTGCGCTCCAATGAACAACAGATGGAAACCGCCCGCGCCTCCGCCCTGGCCCTGGCCCGCCAGCGCGCGCAAGCGGCCAATGCGCTGGCACTGCTGGTCGGCCAAACGCCGGCAGCCGGCGGTGCGCAAGGCGGCGGCGCGCCAATGCCGGCAACGCTGGAAGCGATGAGCGATGCCGAGGCTGACGCCATGTCGACCCTTACGGCCGGCCTGCCTTCCGACCTGCTGTCCAACCGCCCCGACATCCGCGCCGCCGAGCAGCGCCTGAAAGCCGCCAACGCCAACATCGGCGCCGCCCGCGCGGCCTTCTTCCCGCGCATCACGCTGACTACCTCGATCGGCAGCGCCAGCCGCGATTTCAGCGGGCTGTTCGACAGCGGCAGCGACACCTGGAGCTTTGCCCCGCAACTGGTGCTGCCGATCTTCGACACCGGCCGCAACAAGGCCAATCTCGACGTCAGCCACGCCCGCAAGAACATCGCGGTCGCCGACTACGAGAAGGCCGTCCAGCAAGCCTTCCGCGAAGTTGCCGACGCGCTGGCCGCCCGCACCTACCTGGGAGAACAAGTCGCGGCCCAGCGCGCAGTGCAGGATGCCCAGGCCGAACGCCTGCGTCTATTACAATTACGCTTTGAAAACGGGGTCGCCAGCTCGCTCGACGTGCTGGACGCCCAACGCGAATTGTTCACCGCGGAGCAGGCCCTGGTCCAGGCACGCCTGCTGCGCACAACCAGCGCCATCGATTTGTACCGTGCGCTTGGAGGAGGCTTGAAGTAGTGGATTCACCGATCAGTATCCGGCTTGGCCAGCGCGCCCGCCAGCGCATCGAGCGCGAAGGCCTGCAGGCTGCCGACATCGCCATCATCCCTGCTGCGGCAGGCGGTCCCAAAGGCCTGATCCTGAACGGCATCGACCAATGGATGTTCGGCGAGTGGCTGAAACAGGCGCCGCGCCAGCGCCGCCTGATCGGCGCCTCGATCGGCGCCTGGCGCATGGCCGCCAGCGCCTTCCACGACCCGGTCGCGGCGCACCAGCGCCTGGCCCACCACTACATCCGCCAGACCTACCCCGAAAAGGTGGATGCCGCCTATGTCAGCCGCGTCATCCGCGCCCTGCTCGATAGCGTGCTCGATGGCCGTGGCGGGGAAATGCTCACCAACCCGGACTACCTGCTGTCGGTGATCACAGTGCGCGGCATCGGCCCCCTGGCCAGCACGCGCGGCGTGCGCTGGCGCGAGATTGCCGGCTTCCTGCGTGCTGCCGCAGGCAATGCCGTCTCGCGCAACCGCTTGGCCGGCGCCATGGAACGCGTAGTCTTCCACGACACGCGCGACGACGCAGCCTGGCTGCGCACCAGCTTCGACGCCTTCACCTCGCATTACGTCGGCCTGACGGAACACAACCTGCACGCCGCGCTGGTGGCGTCCGGCTCGATCCCACTGGTGCTGCAGGCAGTCAGCGACATCCACGGCGCACCGTCCGGCGACTACTGGGACGGCGGCTTGATCGATTACCACCTGCACCTGCCGTACCAGCGCGACGAAGGCCTGGTGGTGTACCCGCACTTCACCGACCACATCGTGCCTGGCTGGCTCGACAAGTCGATGCCATGGCGGCGCGCGCGCGACAGCGCGCTGGAAAACGTCATCCTCGTATCGCCCTCGCCATCCTTCGTGGCGCGCCTGCCTAACCGCAAACTGCCGGACCGTACGGACTTCAAGCACTACGGCCAGGACCACGCCGCCCGCATCCGCGACTGGACCTACATCGTTGGCGAAAGCCAGCGCATGGCTGACGCGCTGGCGCAGTGGGCGGAAAAACCGGATCTGAAGGTAGCCCAGCAGTTCTGATCTACGTAATTCCTTGTTGCAGCCTTGCAACGGGATATCTACCACGCAACTATTCAGGTGCATACTAGAACTCCAACCATCTGGAGGCTTGTATGCAATTCCTGTCCCAGCTCCGCATCGGGTCCCGCCTGGCAGCAGGCTTCGGCATCGTCCTGCTGCTGTCGGCCATCGGCACCAGCTACGCCCTCTACCACTCCAACGAAACCGCCACCGCCACCCGCGCCATGATGGAACGGCCGCTGGCGAAAGAGCGCATCGTGTCGGACTGGTATGTGCTGATCTACTCGGCCATCGCACGCACGCAGCTGATCGCGCGCAGCAGCGATGCCGAACTGTCGAACACTTTCGCTACCGTGATCGCCGACAGTGCCAAGCGCGGCGCCGAGCTGTTGAAGTCGGTCGAAGGCCTGCTGGAATCGGACGAGGAACGCAAGATCTACCAGGACGCCGTCGCCATCCGCAATAAATACCAGGACGCGAAGAACCAGGTCATGAACGCCAAGAAGGCCGGTGATGCAGCCGAGGGCGAACGCCTGTACCGCGAAGTCTTCGAACCAGCGGCCAAGGCGTACCAGGAAAAGGTCAACGAATTGCTGGCGCAGCAGCGCAAGGCCATCGACGCGACGGCGGCCAGGATCAACGAAGCCAACGCCCGCAGCACGCGCCTGATGCTGACGCTTGGCATCCTGATGCTCGCCTTCGGCGCATGGGCGGCCTGGGTCATCTCACGCAGCATCACCGTGCCGCTGAACTCCGCCCTCGGCATCGCCAACACGGTGGCCGAAGGCGACCTGACCACACACTTCGACGAACAGACCGCACGCGATGAAATCGGCGACCTGATGAAAGCACTGCGCGGCATGAATGACGCACTGCGTCGCGTGGTAAGCCAGGTGCAGACCGGTACCACCGCCATCGCCACTGCTTCCAGCGAAATCGCCGAGGGCAACCTGGACCTGTCCTCCCGCACCGAACAGCAAGCCAGCTCGCTGGAAGAGACGGCGTCCTCGATGGAAGAACTGACCTCCACCGTGCGCCAGAACGCCGACAACGCCAACCAGGCCAACCAGCTTGCACAAGCGGCCTCCGACGTCGCAGCACGCGGCGGCGAGATCGTTGGGCAGGTGGTTGAAACCATGGGCTCCATCGACGCCTCCTCGCGCAAGATCGTCGACATCATCGGCACCATCGACGGCATCGCATTCCAGACCAACATCCTCGCACTGAATGCTGCCGTCGAAGCGGCACGCGCCGGCGAGCAAGGCCGCGGCTTCGCCGTGGTCGCCTCAGAGGTCCGCAACCTGGCGCAACGCTCGGCTGCTGCAGCGAAAGAGATCAAGGAGTTGATCGACAACTCCGTGGTACAGGTGAACGCCGGCACTTCGCTGGTGCAGCAGGCCGGTACCACCATGGGTGAAGTGGTTACCAGCGTGCGCCGTGTGACCGACATCATGGGCGAGATCACCTCCGCCAGCCGGGAACAAAGCGTGGGTATCGATGAAGTGAACCAGGCCATCGGCCAGATGGACCAGGTGACGCAGCAGAACGCCGCGCTGGTGGAAGAAGCCGCAGCTGCAGCCGCCAGCATGCAGGAACAGGCCGCCCAGCTTGCGCAAGTTGCCGCCTCGTTCAAACTCGGCACGGAGGCAGTTGCCCGCTGGAGCGCGCAATCCCGCCCTGTCGCCCGCGTGGTCGAATCTTCCGCAGCACCTGCGACAAACACAAAACGCCTCACCGCCCCTGATCAGCGCACAGCTCCGCGCACCACCGCACAAACGGCTGCGAAAGATGCAAGCCCCACAGCGGACCGCGCATCGGATCGCCGCAGCAAATCCGAACGTCGCGCCCCTGCTGCGACCAACGATGAATGGGAAGAGTTTTAAGGCGCCGCCTGGAGTTAGTTCGATGTTAGGTTGCCCGGGTACAGCGTATCCGGGCAATTGGCTAGTACAAAATCTTGCCTATGCTGAGTAGCGGTTCATGCCGAGCTTCTATCTCAGACGCGGCCTGCTTCATTAGCGACCACCAACCCTCTCCAGCATAATGTGGCGAAGTCTGTGGTTCAGTAGATGCGCCCCCATGAATCTGCCTCCATTCTTCCAATCGCGAAGCAATTTCCTCCATCGCATTTGTTCGAATGTCCGTTGGAGTCGAACGATGAAAATGAAGACGGATTCCTTTTTCTTCACTGGCAGACAAGAGAAAGCCTTGCCCGCTACTACCTAAGACCGGAAAAACGGCACCTTCTTCCGGAAGCGCCAGTTGTGTGACGTTGCCATCTATCGCTCCGAGCCGACAGAGGATCGCCGCATACAGCACCTCCTCCATTCCACTACTGGCCCGATACAACCTTTCTATCTGTCCAAGCGCTGAAGAAGCAGAAAACTGCGTGTCTTCCGGCGTTGGAAACCACATCGCATATTCGCCTGGGAGAACGCGCTCTTCACCACTACAGAGGGGTATAAAACCGCTCAGACTTTCGCTCGGTCTTTTCTCGGTTATCGCCTGCTTTTGAACCTTCTTCTTTATCCATCCGAACATAAATGCTTCCAGTTAGGCCCCACATGTATAGAGACGGCGGCACGCGCCTCAATTCAGCACCTGTCACCCCGCTCTCGGAGCGGAGCTGACTCGGGCGAATTATTTGACGCATCGCGACTGAACAGCAAGAAGTGGACCGCACAGAACACCGGGCTTACGACAAAAATTCCAAACACCAGGCAAGCCTTAAGTAGCGATTCCGCATCTGCAGTACCCAAAGAAACGACACAGGCGGCTATCGGAGCAAATGGCAATTCCGCGCCCAAACCAAACGAGTTAAGAAGCCGCGCTCCTACGGCCGCAGGGAGCAAACCCAGTGCGATGTACGAAATGCGGCGGCGAAGCTGTTTCATACGGACCTATATGATTACGTATGCCTATCGCTTACCATCACCCCATACTGCCCAACAAAAAAGGTGTGATATTCCTCTACTTCCAAGTCATACAGGCCAAACGTTTCAGCTATTTTTACAACCCGTACGACATCCGCGCTCCAGCGCTTTCCGCTCAAAGTTTTCGCTGCCCGATCGCCGGCAGGGCGATCGTCATCGTCCATGCCAACAGGATCGCAGACTTCCAATTGGTGCCCCGCTTTCAGTTGTTCTGCCTGGACCCAGCCTCGTTGCCGCACCCAAAACTTATAATTCCCAGTGACCAAAATACTGTCTTTTCGGCCATCTTCGAGAACATAGACAACAGAGTGGATCTCAGCATCTTCCGGCTCAATCGTGCGCACGACTTGCCGATAGCTTTGCTGCCCAGTCAAGGCGCAGCGAGACAAGACTTTCGTCCCGACATCTATCCACTCGATCGGCGCGAATCCGTAATCAGTGTGAACCAAGGTGCCTAAGACGAAGCCCGAAGACGACGAATTCGATGTCATCATTATTCGCCGAGGAAGATTTGCTGCAGGTCATTGAGGAAGCGCTGGCCCAGTTCGGTCGGCTTGATCAGCATGTGGTCGCGGTAAAGCAGGCCTTTGGCTTCGGCCTCGTTGAGCTGCTTCTCAATTGTGTTCAGCGCCACGCCAGTGCGTTCGGCAAACAGGTTCGGCTCGAAGCCACCTTGCAGGCGCAGCACATTCAGCATGAACTCGAACCCCATTTCGTCGCGCGCCAGCTCACGTTCTTCCTGCACCGGATTGCCGGCGGCCACCGCATCCATATAGGACTTGGGCTGCTTGTAGCGCGCCTGGCGCAGCACCCGGTGCGGGAAGGACAGTTTGGAGTGTGCGCCGGCGCCGATGCCGAGGTAGTCGCCGAACTGCCAGTAGTTCAGGTTGTGGCGCGCCTGGTGGCCCGGCTGGGCATAGGCCGACACTTCGTAGTGGCCATAGCCGTTCGCGGTGGTCAGCTCGGCGATCATGTCCTGCATGTCGGCGCTCAGGTCGTCGTCCGGCAGCTGCGGCGGATACTTGGCGAACAGCGTGTTCGGCTCCATCGTCAGGTGGTACAGCGACAGGTGCGGCGGCTTGAAGCCGATAGCGGTCTCGATATCCTGGCGTGCCTGTTCCAGCGTCTGGTTCGGCAGCGCGTACATCAGGTCCAGGTTGAAGTTGTCGAAGTTCGCCAGCGCGATTTCCACCGCGCGTTTGGCCTCTCCGTCATCGTGGATCCGGCCGAGTGCCTTCAGGTGTTCGCTGTTGAAGCTCTGGATGCCGATCGACAGGCGGTTGATGCCGCTGTCGCGGTAGGAGCGGAATTTCTCGGCCTCGAAGGTGCCGGGGTTGGCTTCCATCGTGATCTCGCAGGCGCCATCCAGAGGCAACAGGCTGCGCAAATCGGACATCAGGCGATCCATGCCGGCCGCCGACATCAGGCTCGGCGTGCCGCCGCCGATGAAGATGGTGTAGATCTTGCGGCCCCAGATTAGGGGCAGCGACATTTCCAGGTCGCGCCGCAGCGCGTCCAGGTATTCCCTCTCAGGTACTTCGCCCTTCGCCTCGTGTGAATTGAAGTCGCAATAAGGACACTTGCGCACGCACCATGGCCAGTGGATATACAGCGACAGCGGCGGCAAGGCTTGCAGGTTCAGCGAGCCAGGACGCAGGTAGGTTGCAGCGACGCCGGCGGCGCTGTCGATGGTGCGGCTTGGTACGGCATTGCCGACCGGCTTAATCGGGATCATTTCTTCAGCTTCTCTACCAACGCACGCAGGGCCTGGCCGCGATGGGACAGGCGGTTCTTCTCTTCCGGCGCCAGCTCGGCTACGTGCTTGCCCAGCGACGGGATCAGGAAGTATGGATCGTAGCCAAAGCCGCCCTCGCCGCGCGCCTCGGGCGAAATTATGCCTTCCCAGCGTCCATCGGCGATCACCGGCTGCGGGTCGTCGGCATGGCGCACGAACACCAGTACGCAGTAATAGTAGGCCGATTTGTCGGCGTGCGCAGCCAGGTCGGCGATCAGTTTTTCGCTGTTGCGCGCATCGGACTTCGGCTCGCCGGCATAGCGGGCGGAATACACGCCCGGCGCACCGCCCAGGGCATTCACGCATACGCCCGAATCGTCGGCCAGCGCCGGCAGGCCGGTCAGGCGCGCGGCATGACGCGCCTTGGTCAGTGCATTTTCGACAAAAGTGTGAAAAGGCTCATCGGCCTCCGGCACGCCGAATTCGCCTTGCGGATGTGCGGAGAAACCAATGGTCGAGAGCAGCTCGTTGAATTCCTTGAGCTTGCCCTTGTTGTTCGATGCGAGAACGATGCGTTGTGTCATGAATATCGGCTCTTTTGAAAGAGCCGACATTTTAAACCACTTGCAGCACCAGCTTGCCCTGGTTGGAGCCGGTGAACAGCTTGGCAAACGTCTCAGGGAAGGTGTCCAGTCCTTCTACCACGTGCTCCCGGGTTTTCAGCTTGCCGGCCTGGATCCAGCCGCCCATGGTGGTAATGGCTTCCATCGCACGGTGGTAGTAGTCGGCCACCATCACGCCGCGCATGGTGGCGCGCTTGACCAGCAGTTGCAGGTAGTTCGACGGCCCTGTCACGGCATCGGTATTGTTGTACTGCGAGATCGCGCCGCAGATCACCACTCGCGCGCCATGCGCCAGGTTGGCCAGGGCAGCATCCAGGATTTCGCCGCCAACGTTGTCGAAGTAGACGTCGATACCTTTCGGCGCATGCATGCGCAGTGCTGCAGTTACGTCGCCCGCCTTGTAGTCGACGGCCGCGTCAAAGCCCAGCTCCTCCACCAGGTAGCGCACTTTGTCTGCGCCGCCGGCGATGCCGATTACGCGAGCGCCTTTAAGCTTGGCAATCTGCCCCACCAGTGCCCCGACCGCACCGGCGGCGCCGGAAACCACCACGGTATCGCCCTCTTTCGGCTGGCCCACGTCCAGCAGGCCGAAATAGGCGGTCAGCCCCGGCATGCCCAGCGCGCCCAGGAACAGCGGCAGCGGCGCCAGCGCCGGATTGACCTTGTTCAGGCCAACACCATTGTGGATAGCGTAGTCCTGCACGCCCAGCAAGCCGCTGACATGCTCGCCAGCCGCAAAACCCGGATGTCGCGATTCCACTACGCGGCCGACCGCGATGGCGCGCATGACCTCGCCCAGCGCCACGGGCGGCATATAGGACTCGGTGGAGGCGTTCATCCAGCCGCGCATCGCTGGATCGAGCGAAATGTGCGAAACCTGGATCAGGACTTCGCCTTCTTCCAGGGTGCGCAACGGCACGGTAGCGAAATCGAAATCGGAACGCTGGACCGCACCGTTTGGGCGGCGGGCAAGCAGGAATTGGCGGTTGCTGGTCATGATGCATCCAAAAGAGTGTTGAATGCGGCCAGTGTACGGAGTTCAACCTCGCTTGATAAGTCAACGACGAGGCATTACATTGTTGACTATGGAGGAACAATGAACCCGCAACGCCTTGCCATTTTTGCCACCATCATCCAGGCCGGCAGCATCAGCGCCGCTGCGCTCAAGCTGGGCTGCGGCAAGTCCGTCGTTTCGCGCCAACTCGCACAGCTCGAGAAAGACCTCGGCGCGCGCCTTATCCAGCGCTCCACGCGCCAGCTCGCGCTGACGGAAGTCGGGCAGATGGTGCTGGAGGAAGCGCGCCAGATCGAGCGCTCGCTGGACAAGATCGCCCACCTTGCCGACAGCTTCCAGCAGCAGGTGCGCGGCCTGCTGCGCGTATCCTGTTCGATGGCGGGTCGACGGGTGCTGGTGCCCTTGCTGGCCGAATTCACCGCGCTGTACCCGCAGGTGAAGGTGTCGCTGCAATTGGACGATGCCATGGTGGACCTGATCGCGCAGCAGATCGACGTGGCGATCCGCACTTCTGCGCTGGTCGACTCAACGCTGGTGGCGCGCAAGCTGGCCGAGAACCCCAGCGTGGTGTGCGCCGCCCCGTCCTACCTGGCGCGCTGCGGCACCCCGCGCACTCCGCAGGCGCTGCGGCAGCACGCCTGCCTGATGTACGCGGTCGGGTCGCGCGTGTATGACGAATGGAATTTCGGCGAAGCAGGCACCGTGCGGGTCGACGGACCGCTGCAGATGAACGATGGCGGCGCGCTCGTCACTGCTGCCGTGGGCGGCGCGGGCATTATCAAGGTGCCCTTGCCCATCGTCGCCGATGAACTGGCCAGCGGCCAGTTGGTGCGCATCATGGAAGATGTGGTGCTGCCGCCGGGGCCTGCCACTTACGCGGTTTATCCGGCGCGGGAGTTTCTGCCGCTGAAGACTGAGGCCTTTGTGGGGTTCTTGCGGGAGCGCATGGGCCAAAACCGGTAAACCCGGGTCAGACCCAAGGGTCTGACCCTGTTACGCGGCGGCCGCAGCCCGTGGTTTGCCGGTTTTGGATTACAGGCCGAGCGCTTGTTTCTGCAGCTTGACCAGGTCCTTGATGCCGCCTTCGGCCAGGTCCAGCAGGCGGTTCATGGCCGCGCGGTCGAAGGCTGCGCCTTCGGCGGTGCCCTGCACTTCCACGAAGGCGCCGGCGTCGGTCATGATCACGTTCATATCGGTGTCGCAGTCCGAGTCTTCCAGGTAGTCCAGGTCCAGCACCGGCACGCCTTGGTACACGCCGACCGAGATCGCAGCCACGAAGTGCTTGACCGGAATGGTTTCGATCAGGCCGCGCGCCTTCAGCTTGGAGAAGGCGTCATAGGCCGCCACCATGGCGCCTGTGATCGAAGCGGTGCGGGTACCGCCGTCAGCCTGGATCACGTCACAGTCCAGTTGCAGGGTGCGCTCACCGAATGCTTCCAGGTCGAACGCAGCGCGCAGCGAACGGCCGATCAGGCGCTGGATCTCCTGGGTGCGTCCGCTCTGCTTGCCCTTGGCCGCCTCGCGGTCCATGCGCGAATGGGTCGAACGCGGCAGCATGCCGTATTCCGCCGTCATCCAGCCTTGGCCCTTGCCCTTCAGGAAACCGGGCACGCGCTCTTCGATGCTGGCGGTGCAAATCACCTTGGTGTCGCCGCACTCGATCAGCACCGAGCCTTCAGCGTGCTTGGTGTAGTCGCGGGTGATGCGGATGTTGCGCAGCGCATCGACGGCGCGGCCGCTCGGGCGGGTCACAGTGGTCATGGAATTCCTATTTCAGTAACTGGGTGGATTTTTCGATGGCGCCGCGGATTTCCGCGATCGCCTTTTCAATTTCGTCATCGTCGAACACGTCGACTTCGGTCTTGGCGCCATGGATGGTAGTGCTGACCACATCATCCGGCAACTGCTCGGTCGAAATCACGGTCGAACCGGCGTGGGTGGTCGGCACGCCGTCAGCCACCAGGGCGCCCTGCCACATGATGGCCAGCGCCGTCACGTTGTCGCTGGTGTCGCCGGCGCGGCGCAGCGCGGTCGCCAGCATGTCCGGCACCGCCCGCACCACGGTCTGGGTAGTCAGCATCTGCACCAGTTCTTCGTCGGTGCACATCGACCACAGGCCGTCGGAGCACAGCATGAGCGTATCCCCGGGCAGCAGGTTGGCGCGGCCGGAGATCTCGATGCGCGGCGCGCTGCCGGCGCCAAGGCAGGCGTACAGCTTGTTGCGGTCGGGGTGGGTATTGCGCGCCGAGGCCGGGATCAGTCCCTTCTCGATCATGTTCTCCACGTGCGAGTGGTCGCGCGTGCGGCCGTGCACCTGGCCGTTGCGCACCCAGTACAGGCGCGAATCGCCGCAATGCGCCCACACGGCGGTATTGTGCTGCACCAGGCAGGCCACGATGGTGGTACGCGGCGACTCCGGCATATTGTGGGTCATCGTGTACGTATGGATGTCGTTGTGGGCGGCAGCCAGCGCCTCTTCGAGGAAGCGCTCCGCCCCTTTCACGTAAGGCGTGGCCTGCTGCTGGAACATCTGCGAAATGGTGCGGGTAGCGATCGAGGCGGCGATTTCGCCGCGCGCGTGCCCACCCATGCCATCGGCGAGCACCAGCAACAGCGCATCGCGCGTGAAGCTGTAACCCATCCGGTCCTGGTTGACCTTGCGGCCCCCGATATGCGTTTCCTGGTAGACGGCGAATTGCATGGCATGGGCTCCTTAATGTTGGCGCGGGGCCGCGTCTTTTTTACGGCCAAATCCGAGCTTGCCTGCCAGCTTGCCCAGCTTTTCCAATGCCCCCGGCGGAGGCGGCGGTTCCTTCGGTGCCGGCGCCTGGGCCAGCAGTTTTTGCAGCTCGAACAGGCTTTGCGGACGCGCCAAAGGATCGATTTCCAAAGTCCATCGTACCAGCTTCACCAACTCCGGCGAATAGAGGATTTCCAGCTTCTGGAAATGCGGCTCCATCTTATCTTCCTTGCGGCGCTGGTCGGCCGGCTGCGGCGGCTGGCCGAGCATGCAGGCGAAAATCGAGGCGCCGATCGAATACACGTCGGTCCACGGGCCGAGCGCCTCGGTCTTGGAGTACAGCTCGGGAGGCGCGAAGCCGGGGGTGTACATCGGCATCAGCTTCGGGCTGTCGGTATTGACGGTCTGGCGCGCCGCGCCGAAGTCCAGCAGCATGGGCGTGCCGTCCGTGCGCAGGTAGATGTTCGCCGGCTTCAGGTCCAGGTGCAGCAGTTTGTTGGTGTGCACTTCGCGCAAGCCCTTCAGCACCTGCGTGAAGATCTGGCGCACGAAGGCCTCGCTGCAATTGCGACCCTTGCTGCGTTGGCGCTGGATGTGGTCCTGCAGGGAATGACCCGACTCGTAGGCCATGACCATGTAGACGGTTTCATTGGCACGGAAGAAATTCAGCACCCTCACCACATTGGGGTGTGAAATCTTTGCAAGTGCGCGCCCCTCTTCGAAAAAGCACTTCAGCCCGATCCTGAAGACCGGGAGATTTGCTTTTGTTACCACAGGCACCATCTCGCCCTCTTGACGTAATGCAAGACTGCTTGGTAAATATTCTTTAATTGCTACCGCATTACCTTCTGCGTCGTAGGCCAGGTACACAATACTGAACCCGCCTGACGCAATTTTCTTTACAATGCGGTATCCAGCAATTTCCAGACCATCCGGTAATGGA
>Ga0209050_1001381_pt1 | contig 26455 bp, 24 predicted proteins | sample Araplavi_mTSA_r2_FD_184276 | JGI IMG/M metagenome (GOLD analysis project Ga0209050, IMG submission 184276) | Arabidopsis root microbial communities from North Carolina, USA - plate scrape MF_Cvi_mTSA_r2 (SPAdes) (version 2) | ecosystem: Host-associated > Plants > Roots > Endosphere | place: USA... | reverse complement strand
CGCACAGGGCTTCCAGGCGGGCCATCGAATGAAGTCGGGTGTTGATCAGGGTCATGGTTCTTCCTCCGGCGCGGAGCATGCCTCGTGCAGCGCCTTCCACCCGCAAGCCCGGCGTGACGATCGCTACATGTTGTAGCCGCTCCCGTACCATAGGAGCGCCGAGCCTGCTCCCTATCAGTAATTCGCCTGCGTCGACATGCCCGCCAAAGCGCCGCCCCCCACCGAGCCCGCCCGCCGCGTCACGATGACCGATGTCGCGACGCAGGCCGCGGTGTCGCAGTCGACCGTCTCGCTGGTGCTCAACGGCATGACCGGCACCAAGCTGTCCGACGAAACTCGCGCCCGCGTGCTGCGGGTGGCCGCCGAACTCGGCTACCGGCTGCCGGACCGGCGCGGCGCCGCCGCCGCCCCTGCACGCCGGGGCCGTGCTCGCGCGGCCGCCGCGTCGACGCCGCTGATCCTCTACCTGGTCGACGAGGTCTCCACCAGCCCGCACCCGGTGCTGTCGATCGACGGCGCGAAGGACGAGGCCTGGAACCAGGGGGCGCTGGTGGCGGTGTTCGCGACGCGCTCGAATGCAGGCATCGAAGCCGCCGTGCTGTCGACGATGCTGGCCAATCCGGCGCTGGTCGGCGTCGTCTATTCGACGATCTTCACGCGCCAGGTCAGCGTGCCGCCGCAACTCGGGCGCGTGCCGACGGTGCTGCTGAACTGCAGCGAGGCCGAGCCCGCGGCGGGCGGCGAGCCGCGCTTCTCGTCGGTCGAGCCGTCCGAGGTGCTGGGCGGCTTCGTCGCCACCGAATGCCTGCTCGACGCCGGCCACCGCCGCATCGCGTTCATCAACGGCGAGCCGTGGATGGACGCCGCGCGCGACCGGCTGAAGGGCTACCGCCGCGCGCTCGCCAGCGCCGACATCGCCTACGACGCGGCGCTGGTGCGCGAGGGCGACTGGCATGTCGCGTCCGGCCACGACCACACGCTGGCGCTGATGAAGCGGCCGAAACCGCCGACCGCGTTCTTCTGCGCCAACGACCTGATGGCCGTCGGCTGCCTCGAGGCGCTGCGCGAGCTCGGCAAGCAGGTGCCGCACGACGTGGCGGTGATCGGCTACGACGACCAGGAGATCGCGCGCCACACCAGTCCGCCGCTGACCACGCTGGTGCTGCCCAACTACGAGATGGGGCGGCTGGCGGTCGAGATGCTGCTGGCGCAGGTCGCCGCGCCTGGCGGCCGGCGCCGGCGCGTCAAGGTCGACGGGCGGCTGGTGCCGCGCCAGACGGTCGGCTGAAGTCCCCCCTCTTCACACGGCCTTACACCTGCGCAGTTGACGCGCAGCCGCCGCCGTGCGCCTAATATTAATCAATTATTAGCGATGGCCGCGCACTGACGCGAGCCGTCCGTCGTCGGGCTGGTGCCGCAAACATCCCGTTCCGAGGCGACAGAAGGAGACACGATGAAGACCACCCACCGGCGATGGCTGGCGAGCCTGCTCGTCCCGTTGCTCACCGCGGGTTGTGGCGGCGGCAGCGATTCCGCCGCCGAACCGCTGCAGCAGGCGAACCCCTCCCACGAATCCGCCCAGGCTGTCAGCGCGCGCCTGACGACGCCCTGGACCGCGGCCGCGCAGCAGGCCGCGGTGCCGCTGCCCGAGTACCCGCGCCCGCAGCTGACGCGTGCCGACTGGCTGAACCTGAACGGCACCTGGAGCTACAACGGCGGCAGCGCCGCGCCGAACGCCGACAGCCCGCCGGCCACCGCACCTGCCTTCCCGGCCAACCCGGAGCAGGTCAAGGTGCCGTACCCGGTGGAGTCCTTCCTGTCCGGCATCCAGCGCATGAACGACCGCAACCTCTGGTACAAGCGCACGTTCACCGTGCCGGCCGGCTGGAGCGGCAAGCGCGTGAAGCTCAACTTCGGCGCGGTCGACCGCAAGGCCACCGTCTACGTGAACGGGCAGCAGGTCGGCCAGCACAGCGGCGGCTACGACGCGTTCAGCTTCGACATCACGCCGTACCTGCGCAGCGGCAGCAACGACCTGGTCGTCGGCGCCTTCGACCCGACCACCGGCGACGACATGCTGGGCAAGCAGACGCTGAACCCCGGCGGCATCTTCTACACGCCGAGCTCGGGCATCTGGCAGACGGTGTGGCTGGAGCCGGTCGCGGCACCGCACATCACGCGCCTCGACATGACGCCGGACCTGCCGAACAACCGGCTGCGCATCGTCGTGCGCGGCAGCGGGCTGGCCGGCCAGGCGATCGAAGCCGTCGCATCGAGCGGCGGCACGCAGGTGGGCACCGCGACCGGCAGTGCCGACGTCGAGTTCAGCCTGCCGGTGCCGAACGCGCACCTGTGGTCGCCCGACGATCCGTTCCTGTACGACCTGAAGCTGCGCGTGCGCAGCAACGGCGTGGTGGTCGACGAGGTCGGCAGCTACTTCGGCATGCGCTCGATCGCTGTCGGCACCGTCGACGGCGTGCCGCGCCCGCTGCTGAACGGCAAGTTCGTGTTCCAGTACGGCCCGCTCGACCAGGGCTTCTGGCCCGACGGCCTGTACACCGCGCCGACCGACGACGCGCTGAAGTCCGACCTGCAGGCCATCAAGGACCTGGGCCTGAACATGGTGCGAAAGCACATCAAGGTGGAGCCGCAGCGCTGGTTCTACTGGGCCGACAAGCTGGGCCTGCTGGTGTGGCAGGACATGCCGCATGCGTGGGACGCCGAATCGAGCGCCGCGGTGCGCGCCAAGGTCGAGGCCGAAGACCGCGAGATCGTCGACGAGCACCGTTCGTCGCCGGCCGTCGTCACCTGGGTCATCTTCAACGAGAGCTGGGGCGACTTCGACATGGTCCGCATGGCCAACCAGTTCAAGGCCTGGGACCCGAGCCGGTTGACCGACACCCACTCGGGCATCAATTTCGCGCCGGGCGACCAGGGCACCGGCGACCTGATCGACAACCACGACTACCCGGGCCCGAGCGCGCCGGCCTGGCAGCCGAACCGGCTCTCGGTGCTCGGCGAGTTCGGCGGCAACGGGCTGCGCGTGGACGGCCACATGTGGAACCCCGCGTCCACTTGCTGTTACGCGCTCTATCCCGATGCGGCCACGCTGACCAACGTCTACCTGGAGCAGGTGAACGGCCTGCGCGAACTGGCGGTGTCGCGTGGCCTGAGCGCGGCGGTCTACACCGAGATCAGCGACGTCGAGGACGAGCTGAACGGTTTCCTGACCTACGACCGGCAGGTGCGCAAGATGGACTTCGCGCGGCTGAAGACGGCGCACCAGGCGCTGATCGGCGGCGAGCCCTACCTGCGGCGCGGCACGTCGTATTCGTTCCGCACCGTGACGCCGGGCGTGACCAACCGCTACCTGCGGCATGCCGACAGCCTGGGCGTGACCGAGGTGGTCGATGCCAACAGCAGCGAGCTGCTGAAGAAGGACACGTCGTGGAAGGTCGTCAACGGGCTGGCGGACACCAGCTGCCTGTCGTTCGAATCGGTCAACCAGCCGGGGCAGTTCCTGCGCCACCAGAACTTCCGGCTGCGCATCGACCCGAGCGACGGCAGCGCGCTGTTCAAGGCCGATGCCACCTTCTGCCCGCGCAAGGCGCTGGATGGCGGCACGGGGCTGTCGCTGGAGTCGAAGAACCTGCCGGGCCACTATGTGCGGCATGCCAATGCGCAGGTGTGGCTGAACCCGTTCCAGGACACCAGCGGCTACCGGGCCGATGCATCGTGGGCGCCGGCCACCGGCTGGTGGCGCAGCAGCGTGCTGATCGGGGCGAACACGCTGCATTCGCTGCGCGTGCTGACGCCGGGCTACGACAACCGCTACCTGCGGCACCAGAACGGGTTGGCGTACACCGAGGTCGTCACCGCGGCGAGCGATGCCACGCTGAAAGCCGACGCGAGCTGGCGCATGGTGCCGGGCCTGGCCGATGCGAGCTGCTACTCGTTCGAATCGCGCAACTTCCCCGGCGAGTACCTGCGGCACAGCAACTCGCGCGTGCGCCGCGACCCGCTGCAGGACAGTGCGCTGTACAGGGCGGACGCGACCTTCTGCGCGCAAGGCACCGCCGACGGCAGCGCCGGCACGCGCTTCGCGGCATCGAACTACCCGAACCGCTACCTGCGCCACTACGCGGCCGAGGTGTGGATCGCCGACGGGCAGGGCGGCAGCAGCTGGAACACCTCGGGCAGCTTCGATGCGGACACGAAGTGGGCGGTGGAGAACGCCTGGGCGCCTTGATGCCTGAGCGCTGAGTGATGCGACGAGGCCCGCGTGCTCCGCGGGCCTCGTCTGCTTCTGGAGGGTCGTTATGGACCGCTCGTACAAGAGCGGATTGAATTCTTCCGCTGGCTCGCAGCCAATCCGGAGGCGGGGCGTGTGATTCCGGAAAGCGGGGGGTGTCGCAAGGTGCGATGGTCCCGCGCCGGCACCGGCAAACGGGGTGGCGTGCGGGTCATCTACTTCGTCCGCCTGGTCTGCGGCGAAATCTGGTTGTTGGTGATCTATGCGAAGTCTGTGCGGGACAACATTCCCGGCCACCTGCTCAAAGCGATACGAGAGGAGATCGAACATGGCTAGCCGCCCTTCTGCGAAACGGACATCGGCCGGGGAGGCCTTGGGTCTCAAGCTTCTTCAATCGGTGCGAGAGATGAAGGCGGGGCGCGCCGCGCGCGAGACAAAGGTCGAGCCGAACGAAGTGGTTCAGGCCCGCGAGAACACTGGTTTGTCTCAAGCGCAGTTTGCGGAGGCACTGAGTATTTCGAAGCGCACGCTGCAGGAATGGGAGCAAGGGCGTCGATCGCCTTCGGGCGCAGCCCAGACCTTGATCCGCATTGCGATGAAACATCCGGAGATCGTCCGCGAGGCCCTTGCATGAACTGGCTCTAAACTGCCCGCCCTGACCGACGATGGAGCGCCAGCGCATGAAGCCGAAGCCGTTTTCGATGATCCGCGAGTTCCACCTGGCCGACTGGTTCACGCTCGGCAACGCCGTGTCGGGCACCGGTGCGCTGTTCTCGATGATGTCCTACCTCGCGAGCGCGAACCCGGTGCACATCCACTTCGCCTGCGCGCTGGTGATCGCCGCGCTGGTGTTCGACATCCTCGACGGCCGCGTCGCCCGCTGGCGGCAGAAGGCATCGGCGCTCGGCCGCGAGCTCGATTCGCTGGCCGACGTGATCTCGTTCGGCGTCGCGCCGGCGATCATTGCCTACGGCTGCGGCATGCGCGGGCTGTACGACCGCATCGTGCTGGCCTACTTCGTGGCCTGCGGCGTGTCGCGCCTCGCGCGCTACAACGTCACCGCGGTGGCGATGTCGGACGAGAGCGGCAAGGTCACGCATTTCGAAGGCACGCCGATCCCGACCTCGATCGTGCTGGTGCTGATGCTCGGCGCGGCCGCCTGGTTCGGTGCGCTCGGCCCGGACCTGTGGTTCGGCGAGGTGATGATCGGCGCCCACTACTTCCACCCGCTGGTGCTGCTGTTCGGGCTCTCCGGGTCGCTGATGATCAGCCGGATCAAGATTCCGAAACCCTGAGGCTTGGTCCAAGTCAGGTGAGAACCTGCAGTCCGTGTTTGCGCACGATCGACAGCAGCTTGAGCGCCATGCCGCTGGGGCGTTTGGTGCCAGCCTCCCACTTCTGCACTGTCGATTCACTGGTGTTCAGGTAGCGCGCGAATACCGGCTGGCTGACGTGGGCGCTTTCGCGAATGCGCTTGATTTGAATCGGACTGATCGTTGAGGGCGTTGACACGCAGTCATCGTCAAATTCCCTCATCGTCGCCTTGTCGATGACACCGGCCTGCCTGAGCGCCGTCGCCGATTGGTGCATGGCTTCAAAGGCATCGCTTTTGAACTTACGCTTCGTCGGCATTGCAAATCTCCACAAACTGTCCGTTCGCGATCAGCTGAATCACTTGTGAGTGATCCAGGGTGGCGTAGATGCGTGCGAGTTTCCTGAATGCCACCAGTTCATCGTCGTCGATGTTCGCGCGAGCACTCTTTGCAAAGAGGAACTCGAACACCCATCGATGCCCGCCTTTCGCCAGAAGAATGGATCGATGCAGGTTGTCGTTGAGCCTCTTCTTGAATACCCCGCCGCCCAGATCGTCCGCCTGGCCACGCATGGCTTGCAAGACTGCTGCGCACAACTCGGTATCCGGGATGTTCGACTTGCTGGCTGCCTTGGCGAACCAAGCGGTCTTGAAAACCTGCGACGGGGCGATACGCATGGAAGTCTAGCACTGGGTGCTACCTGTGTGGGAGGGTCAACGGCGGTCTGAGGCGACGCAAGTTAGCAAAACACGGCGGTTGCCGTGTCCTCATTGCCTCCACTTTCGTCACCCTTGTTTTGCATTCCTGCGCCGCTTCGCAAGTCCCAGCTCATGCGCTTCCAGGAAGAACGCCGCGTTCCCCGCGATCCGTTCCACCACCAGGTCGATGAAGGCGCGCACGCGGGCCGGTTGGGCGATGCGGCTGCCATAGTAGAGGTACAGGTTCAGGTGTTCGGTGACGTGCTCGGTGAGCACCGGCACCAGCTGGCCGCTGCGCACCAGCGCCGCTGCCGTCACGCCCACCAGCTGCCCGATCGCGTGGCCCGACAGCACGGCATCGGCTTCCAGCTCGACGTCGTTGGTGCAGAACACCGGCGCGAAATGGCGCGACACGACCTCGGAGCCGACGCGGAACTCCCACGGCGCGACCTTGCCGGTGGCCGGGTGCCGGAAGCCGCTGCAGCGGTGCTGCGCGAGGTCGTCGATGCGGCGCGGCGTGCCGTGGCGCGCCAGGTAGCCGGGCGTCGCGCACACCACCAGCTGCAGCGGGATCAGCCGGCGCGAGATCGCGCCGCCATCGGGCGGCGTGCCGGCGCGGAAGCCGACATCGACCCGGTCTTCGACCCAGTTGCCCAGCCGATCGTCGAGCTGCACGTCGGGCTCGATGTCGGGATGGCGACTGCAGAATTCGTCGAGCACCGGCCACAGCACCGGCAGCATCAGCGAGCGTGTCGCGACGATGCGCAGCGGCCCGGCGATCGCTTCGCGGTCGCGGCGCGCGCCATGCAACGCGCGCTGCAGCGTCGCCAGGCCCGGCTGCGCCGCCTCGAGGAAGCGGCTGCCTTCTTCGGTCAGGCTGAGCCGCCGCGTCGTGCGGTGGAAGAGCCGCACGCCCAGGTGCGCCTCCAGCTGTGCGAGCGCCTGGCTGGCCGCCTGCGGCGTGATGGCCTGGGCCGTGGCGGCCCGGCGCAGGCTGCCCAGTTCGGCGGCGCGGATGAAGGTGGCGATCGCCCGGAGTTCGTTGAAGGCCATGGTGGGATTGTCACGATTGGCTTGCGAATGTCACCAGCGATTGTGGGCTAGTTCAACTGCAATCGGCTGCCTAAAGTGGCGTCACCAACCCACCTCGCCACGCAACTTCACCAAGGACTCCGCCATGACCACCTCTCCCAACTTCAAGCGCGTCTGGTTCATCACCGGGGCCGCCCGCGGCATCGGCGCGCGCATCGTCGACGCGGCGCTCGCCCAGGGCGATGCGGTCGTCGCCACCTCGCGCGACGCCAGCACGCTCGAACAGCGCTTCGGCGCGCAGCCCGGCCTGCTGGCGCTCGCGCTCGACGTTACTTCCGAGGCGCAATCGACCGCCGCCGCCGCGGCCGCGCTGGCACGCTTCGGCCGCATCGACGTGCTGGTCAACAACGCCGGCTTCGGGCTGCTCGGTGCGGTCGAAGAGGCCAGTGCCGACGAAGTGCGCCGCCTGTACGAGACCAACGTGTTCGGGCTGCTGAACGTCACGCGGGCGGTGCTGCCGGCGATGCGCGCGCGCCGCAGCGGCCATGTGATCAACCTGTCGTCGGTCGGCGGCTACCGCTCGGGCGCGGGCTTCGGCGTCTACTGCTCGACCAAGTTCGCGGTCGAGGGGCTGACCGAGGCGCTGCACGCCGAACTGGCGCCGCTGGGCATCCATGCGACGGTGGTCGAGCCGGGCTATTTCCGCACCGAGTTCCTCGAGCAATCGTCGCTGGTGGTGTCGCCGCGCATCGTCGACGACTACGCGCCGACGGCCGGCCAGGTGCGCGAAGCCGCGAAGCGCATCAGCCTGAACCAGCCGGGCGATCCGCAGCGCCTTGCGCAGGCGATGCTTGCGCTGGTCGAATCGGCGTCGCCGCCGCTGCGCCTGCCGCTGGGCACCGACACGCTGCAGGCGATCCGCGACAAGAACGCGTTCGTCGAGCGGGAGACGGCGGCGTGGGAGCGGCTGTCGGCGTCGACCGATTTCCCGAAGGGCGCCTGAGCGAGCTGGAGAGGCGCATCTGTCGGACACTGCGGCTCTCGCCACTTCGAAGCGCCGCATGGACCGCACCGCCCCCACCCCCTGGACCGTTGCCGTGATGGGCGCCGGCGCCGTCGGCTGTTACTTCGGCGGCATGCTGGCGCGCGCCGGTCACCACGTGACGCTGATCGCCCGGCCGCAGCATGTGGACGCCATCGCGCGTGACGGCCTGCGCATGCAGACGCGCACGTTCGACGAGCACGTGCGGCTGCAGGCCAGCACCGAGGTCGCGGCGGTGCAGGGCGCGCAGCTGGTGCTGTTCTGCGTGAAGTCCACCGACACCGAAGCGGCCGCCGTGGCGATGCGCCCGCACCTGTCGCCCGGCGCGCTGGTGCTGACGCTGCAGAACGGTGTCGACAACGACGAGCGGGTGCGCAGCGTGCTGTCGAACGAGGTGGCGGCCAGCGTGGTCTACGTCGCCACCGAGATGGCCGGGCCGGGGCACTTGCTGCACCACGGCCGCGGCGAGCTGGTGATCGCGCCGAACCGCGTCGCGGCGAGCCTGGTCGAGCTGCTCGCCGCCGCCGGCGTGCCGGCGACGATCTCCGACAACGTGCGCGGCGCGCTGTGGGCCAAGCTGATCCTGAACTGCGCCTACAACGCGATCTCGGCGATCGGCCGCGTGCCGTACGGCCGCTTCGTCGACCACTCCGGCGTGCCGCAGGTGATGCGCGACGTGATCGCCGAATGCCGGGCGGTCGCGCAGGCCGAAGGCGTGCAGGTGCCGGGCGACATCGAGGCCACCGTGTTCGGACTGGCCGCGACGATGCCGGGCCAGTTCTCGTCGACCGCGCAAGACGTGATGCGCGGCAAGCCCAGCGAGATCGACCACCTGAACGGGCTGGTCGTGCGGCGCGGCGAACGGCACGGCGTGCCGACGCCGGTCAACCGCGTGCTGCACACGCTGGTCACGCTGATCGAGGCCGAAGCCCGATCGGCGACGGACCTCAGCTCGCGAGCTGCTTGAACTTCGGATTGCGGACCACGTCTTCGATCAGCTTCTGCACGGCCGGCCCGAACGACTGGGCCACTTCCTGGCAGGCCTTGTCGGCGATGAAGCTGCCCGAGAACGGGAACTTCGACTGGGTCGAGAAGCTTTCATTGCGGGCGTTCGAGACGACCAGCGTGAACGACCAGTTGCCGTCGCTCATGCCCGAGCTGAAATCGATCTGTTCGAGCTTGCCCGACAACTTCAGGCTGGAGTTCGGGTCGTACAGGCCGGCGAGCTTCAGCTCGTCGATGAAGGCCTTCTCGATGTAGGTCTCGAAGCTGGGATCGACCTTGATGGAGCCGGCGGCGCGGCAGGACAGCGAGGCGTCGCCCGGCTTGGCGGCCTGGAACTTCGCGACGGCCACCGGCTTGACGCCAGCCGCCTTGAGGGCTTCCACGTTCTTGACGGAAGCGCCGTACGGCGAGACGTTGAAGGCACAGCCGGTCATCAGGGCGGTCGCGGCGAGGAAGGGCAGCAGGCGAAGGGACATGAGGTGTTCCAGGTGGATGAAGCCGCGGATCATACGGAAGTGCCCGTCAGATAGAGGCGTGAACGCTGCCTCATCCATCAGGTTGATGAGACGAAATTCGCACACGGAGTGGATGGATCGACGCTGGCGGCCCGGGGATGTCGTGGCGTCGGTCGTCGTCGCGGGATGGTCTTCTGTTGAATCCGGTTTCACCCCGTTCCAGGCACTGCGGCGTATCAGCCCGCATCTCCACTCGTGAAGGCCTGCCATGCCCACCCTCGTTCCCTGCGCCTTGCGCGTCATCCCCGGCCTGTTGGCGTCGCTGTGCCTGCTCGGCACCGCCGCCGCCGATTCCCGCATCGCCCGCGTGACGGTCTATGCCGGCAGCGCGACGGTCGAGCGCGTCGCGCGCGCGCCGGCCGGCAGCCGCACGCTGAGCTTCGACTGCCTGCCGGCCGGGCTCGACGTGCAGAGCCTGCAGGTGTCGGCCGATGCGGGCGTGCGCATCGGCGAGACCTCGGTGCTGACGCTGCCGCGCGCCAGCACCCCGCGCTGCGCCGCCCATGCACTGGACGGCCGCATCCGCGAGCTGGAGGAACGCAAGGAGGCACTGCAGGCCGAGACCGAGGCGCTCGGTTTCGTCACCGGCTACCTGAAGGACGTGTCGGCCGGCGGCGGCCCTGGTGAGCCCGCGGCACGGCATGCGGCACTCGATCCGAAGACCCTCATCGGCATGGCCGACGCGCTGCGGCGCACCGGGCAGGACGCGCTGCTGCAGCAGAGCCGCCTCGCGCGCCGGCAGGCCGAACTCGAGCGCGAGCTCGCCCCGCTGCGCGCCGAGCGCGCCCGCAGCCAGGGGGCCGGTGGGCAGGTGGTGTCGGTGACCGTGACGCTCGCGACGGCGAGCGAGGCCGACGTCGTGCTGAGCTACCAGGTGCGCGGCCCCGGCTGGACGCCGAGCTACCGCGCCTTGCTCGACAGCACAACCCGCCAGGTGCGCATCGAACGCCAGGCGCTGGTCGCGCAGGCCACCGGCGAAGACTGGCGCGGCGTGAAGCTGCTGCTGTCGACCGGGCAACCGCGGCGCGAGACCGCCGGCCGGCTGCCATCGCCGTGGCGGCTTGGCATCGAACCGCCGGCACCACCGCAAGCAATCAACCGGCTCGCTCGCGACAGCGTCGCCGGCGCGATGCTCGCCGCGCCGGCACCGGTTGCGATGGAGGCGGTGATGCCCCAGCAGCCGCCCTCGTTCGATGCCAGCGTGTTCGAAGGCACGTTCGCGACGCAGTTCAGCGTGCCGCAGCCGATCGACGTGCCGTCCAGCGGCGAGCGGGTGACGATGACGCTCGGCCAGCACGAGGACCGCGCGACGCTCGCGGTGCGCACCGCGCCGCAGCTGGACGCCAGCGCCTTCCTGGTCGCCGACCTGCCGGTGCCCGCCGGCGTCTGGCCGGCCGGGCCGATGCAGCTGTACCGCGACGGCGCCTTCGTCGGCCAGGGGCGCTGGGATGCGTCGGGCGCGGCGCGCCTGTCGCTGTCGTTCGGCCGCGACGAACTGGTGCGGGTCGCGCTGGCGCCCGAGCGGGACACGCAGGGCAGCAGCGGTTTCACCGGCAACCGCAGCGAGCGCAAGCTGGCGCGCGCCTACACCATCGAGAACCGGCACACCACGCCGATCAGCCTGCAGGTGCTCGAGGCGGCACCGGTGTCGGTCGACGAACAGGTGAAGGTGGCGGTGCAGTTCATGCCGCAGCCGGCTGAACTCGCGTGGCAGGGGCAGCCGGGCGTCGCGCTGTGGACGCTCGACGTGCCGGCCGGCGGCAGCACGCGCGTCGCGGCGGACTACGTCATCAGCCACCCGAAGGAGCTGCGGCTGAGCGAACGCTGAACCGCGGCGGCACTTCGGCAAACCGTGCACCGCATCGCACGCCACGCCGTCCGCGCACCGGACGGCGCGCAGCATGGGAACCACAGGCCCCTTCCAGAAAGACCCGCCATGAGCATCACCGTCAGCGCCGCACCGTCCCCGCTTGCCTCGTACCGGTCGATCGGACCGATGCCGTTGCAGCCCGGCCCCTCCGCCTACCAGGCGGCGTCGGTCGGCGCCTTGCGACGGCCGGCCAGTGACTCCGCGATCGAAGCACCCTCCGCCAGGTCGGCCGAGCCCGTCGTCGACCTGACGACGCGCAGCCCGGAACTGGTCGAGATGTTCGACTTCATGCTGCAGCAGCACATGCAGCAGCACAGCCAGAAGTCGCCGCTCGATGACGACAAGTCCCACGGCATCGCCGTCGAACTCGCACAGGACAAGGTCAGCGAGCAGCGCAACTACGCAAGCCACCCGCACCTGATGCTGGCGGTGTGATCAGTCGCTGATCAGCTTGGTGGCGTAGAACGACAGCGTTTCGTTGAAGCGCATGCACGACTTCGCGGTGACCGTCGGCGCCATCTCCTGGTCATAGCGGTCCTTGAAGCGCACGAACAGGCCGAGCGCCACATCCCTGGCTTGCGCCGGCGTCACGCTGCCGGACGCGGCGGCGTGCTGCTCGATGCGCGCCATCGAGTTCACCAGCAGGTCGGCATGGGCCTTCTCCCAGCGCCTCTGCGCCGCCATCGACGGGTAGCCGAGCTTGTCGCACTGCTCCGCGCCCTTCATCGCGAACGCGAAGTGCATCAGGTTGCTCGCGGCGTCCTTCTCGGTCATCGCCATCGCGGCCCCGGCGGCCAGTTGCAGGGCCGCGGCGACCGCCGTGCTGCGCAAGGGATTCAGCTTCATCGGTGGACCTCCCGGTCGGCAAAGTTGACGCGGCGATGGTAGCGCTGTCAGCGCCAGCGCGAGGCGGAACTGGTTCCACTAGAATGCGAACCATTCTTATTTGCTGACCACGAGATCCCATGAGCCGTTGTACGCCGATCGCCTGCGCCGCCGCGCTGGCCTGCCTGGTGCCTGCCGCGCAGGCGCAGACCACGTCCGCAGCCCCCGAGGTGGCGGCCAGCGCGCCGGTGACGACGCTGCCCACCGTCAATGTCAGCGCGAGCGCCGACGCGTCGGCCGCCGGGCTGACCAGGCCCTATGCCGGCGGCCAGGTGGCGCGCGGCGGGCGCGCCGGCATCCTCGGCACGCGCGACAACATGGAGACGCCGGTCAGCATCACCAGCTACACCAACGACCTGATCCAGGACCGCCAGGCGCGCGGCGTCGGCGAGGTGCTGCAGAACGACAGCGGCGTGCGCATCGCGCGCGGCTTCGGCAATTTCCAGGAGGCGTACTTCCTGCGCGGCTTCCTGCTGAGCTCGGACAACGTCGCCTACAACGGCCTCTACAGCCTGCTGCCGCGCCAGTACATCGCCACCGAACTGTTCGAGCGCGTCGAGGTGCTGCGCGGGGCGTCGGCCTTCCTGAGCGGCGCGAACCCGGGCGGCGACGGCATCGGCGGCTCGATCAACCTGCTGCCCAAGCGCGCCGCCAACCAGCCGCTGACCCGCGTGACGGCCGGCGTCAGCGGCCGGCAGGGCACGCTGTCGGCCGACGTCTCGCGCCGCTTCGGTCCGGACAACGCCACCGGCCTCCGCGTCAACGCGATCTACCGCGACGGCGAGACCGCGGTCGACGACGAGAAGGCCGAGCTCGGCGTGCTGTCGGTCGGCGTCGACTGGCACAGCCGCGACGTGCGCCTCTCGGGCGACATCGGCTACCAGGACAACCGCCTGAAGGCGCCGCGCCCGAGCGTGTCGCTGGCCGGCCTCGCGTCGCTGCCGTCGGCACCCGATGGCAAGGCCAACTTCGCGCAGCCCTGGTCGTACTCCAACGAGCGCGACCTGTTCGGCACGCTGCGCGCCGAATGGGACCTGGGCGACAGCGTCACCGCGTGGCTGGCCTACGGCCTGCGCCGCAGCGACGAATCGAACTCGCTGGCCAACCCGACCGTCAGCGCGCTCGACGGCACGGCCAGTGCCTACCGCTTCGACAACGCCCGCGAAGACCATGTCGACACCGGCGAACTCGGGTTGCGCGGCAAGCTGCGCACCGGGCCGGTCGGCCACGAGTGGGTGGCGTCGTACTCGGCGTTCCGCCTCGACAGCCGCAACGCCTACCGCTTCGACTACCTGCATCCGTTCACGACCAACCTCTACGCGCCGGTCAGCCATCCCGAGCCGGCCTTCAGCGCCGACGCCGGCTTTGGCGGCTCGCTGGATTCGCCGATCACCACCGGCCTGACGAACCTGCGCAGCGTCGCGCTCGGCGACACCCTGTCGCTGCTCGACGACCAGCTGCTGGTCACGATCGGCGCGCGCCACCAGACGATCGACACCAACAGCTACGACTACAACACCGGGGTCGAGAACGCGTCGTACGTCCGCTCGCGCCTGAGCCCGATGCTGGGTGTCGTCGCGAAGGCCGGACCGGGGCTGTCGTTCTACGGCAACTACGTCGAAGGCCTGTCGAAAGGCGACGCCGCGCCGAGCTTCGACCCCGACCCCACGCAGTTGCCGCTGAACGCCGGCCAGTCGCTGGACCCGTATGTGTCCAGGCAGAAGGAGATCGGCGTGAAGTTCGACGGTGGCCGCCTCGGCGGCAGCCTGGCGCTGTTCTCGACCACCAAGCCGCGTTCGCTGAAGAATGCGGCCCGCGTCTTCACGTCCGAAGGCGAAGACCGCCACCGCGGTGCCGAGCTGAACGTGTTCGGCGAGGCCGCGCCCGGCGTCAAGCTGCTCGGCGGCCTGACCTGGCTCGATGCGAAGCAGCAGTCCACCGGCAACGCCGCCACCGACGGCAAGCGCACGCTCGGCGTGCCGCGCGTGCAGGCCAACCTCGGCAGCGAGTTCAACGTGCCGGGCGTCGACGGCCTGGCGCTGGATGGCCGCGTGGTTTACACCGGCGCGAGCTATGTCGATTCGGCCAACACGCTGGAACTGCCCTCGTGGACGCGCCTCGACCTCGGCGCGCGCTGGATCGTCGACCTGCAACGGCCCGTCACGCTGCGGCTGCGCGTCGACAACGTGACCGGCAAGGACTACTGGGCCTCGGCCGGCGGCTACCCGAACAGCGGCTACCTGGTCGTCGGTGCCCCGCGCACCGTCTCGCTCAGCGCCAGCGTCGACTTCTGACCATGCTGAGCGCCAGCGCCCTGAAGACCTGGTCGTGGTGGCACAAGTGGAGCAGCCTGGTCTGCACCGCGTTCATGCTGCTGCTGTGCCTGACCGGCCTGCCGTTGATCTTCCACCACGAGATCGACCACCTGACCGGTGGCGAGATCGAGGCACCCGAGATGGCGGCCGATGCGCCTCGCGCGAGCCTCGACACCGTGCTGGCGTCGGCGCGCGCGCTCTACCCCGAGCGCATCGTGCAGTTCGCGTCGCAGCCGGAAGACGACGACCGCCTGTGGCACGTCACGCTGACGCCGACGCCCGCACCGACGCAGGACTTCAAGTCGATCGCGGTCGATGCGCGCACCGGCCGTGTGCTCGGCGAGGTGCCGGTCAACACCGGCTTCATGAGCGTGATGCTGCGCCTGCACGTCGACCTGTTCGCCGGGCTGCCCGGCAAGCTGTTCCTCGGCGCGATGGGCCTGCTGCTGCTGGTGGCCATCGTCTCGGGGCTGGTGCTGTACGCGCCGTTCATGCGCAAGCTGCGCTTCGGCGAGGTGCGCCGCGAGCGCTCGAAACGCGTCAAGTGGCTGGACCTGCACAACCTGCTCGGCATCGTCACGCTGGTGTGGGCGCTGGTGGTCGGCGCGACCGGCATGATCAACACCTGGGCCGACCTGCTGATCAAGCTGTGGCAGTACGACGCGCTGACCACGCTGCTCGCGCCCTACCAGGGCCAGCCGCTGGTCGAGGAGGGCGCCCGCGCGCCGACGCAGCGCATGCTGGTCGCTGCGAAGGCCACGGCGCCGCACATGCGCGTCGGCTTCATCGCGTTCCCCGGCACCGGCTTCTCGAGTCCGCACCACCACACCTTCTTCATGCGCGGCACCGAGCCGCTGACGGCGCGCCTGCTGCAGCCGGTGATGGTCGACGCGCAGACGGCGCAGGTCACCGCGTCACCGCCGGTGCCGTGGTACATCGCGACGCTGCTGCTGTCGCAGCCGCTGCACTTCGGCGACTACGGCGGCTTGCCGCTGAAGATCGTCTGGGCGCTGCTCGACCTCATCACGATCGTCGTGCTGGGCAGCGGGCTGTACCTCTGGTTCAAGCGCAGGCAGCCGAAGTCGCTGCCCGAAGAGGCAGGCATCGCGATCGCGTAGCGGGCCGAGCGCCGGGCCGCCCCAAGCCGGCCCGCATCCCCCTGGGGGATCGACCGGTGTACTCACCGGGCGAGGGGTTGTCATGCCCGACCGGCGGCGGCGGCGCGCCCGGCTCGGTCACCGGATCCGCCGGGTGCGGCGACGGTGGGTCGTCGATCTCGGGCAGCGACGGCGGCCCGCCGGGTGGCGGCGGTGGCGTGGCCGGCGGTTCCGGCACGGTGTGCATCAGCAGCGGTGGGACGGACGTCATGGCGGGCCTGCGGGCGGTGGCGACGCAGGGCCCTCGGCAATCGGCATTCCCAGGCCGATCAGTCTCCGGGTGCTCAGGGCGGCGTGAACAGGTTCAGGTTCACCGAGTTCGCGATCGCCGCATTCCCCGCGGTGTTCGGGTGCAGGTGGTCGCCGGTGTCGTTCGCCGGCAGCATGCGCGCCGGGTTGGCCGGGTCGCGGGTCGCGAGGTCCTGGTCGATCACGCCGTCGCAGCCGCTCGCGCTGCCCTTGACGAAGTTGTTGTAGGCCTGCCGCGTGGTCTCCTGCGACGGCGTCCAGACGTTGTCGCTGTACGGCGTCAGCGTCGAGCACAGGAACTTCACCTGCCGCGCATGGGCCTTCGCGATCATCCTCTGCAGCGGGCCGAGCAGCTGCTCCAGCGTCGGCTGCGGGTTGCCGCGCAGGTCATTGATCGGGTCGTCCGAATAGATCACCCACTTCACGCCGGCCTGGCCGAGCACGTCGCGGTCGAAGCGGTTCTCGGCGCTCGGGCCGGCGCCGTCGCGCAGGCTGCTGTTGCCGCTGATGCCCTGGTTCAGCACCCCGACGCCGATGCCGGCCGCGTTCAGGCGGTTCGCCAGCACGTTCGGCCAGCGCTGGTTGGCATCGAAATTCGTGCCGACGCCGTCGGTGATCGATGCGCCGAGCGTCGCCACGCTGCCGCGCAGGCTGCTGTTCGACACGTCGAGGTTGGTCAGCAGCCGGTAGCTGCCGCTGGTCGCGCCCGGGTTGATCGTCGCATTGCCGCTCACGTTGCCGGCCGCCACGTAGTTCGTCTGCAGCCCGGTCTGGTGCTCGGTCGTCACCGTGGTCGCGTTCGGCAGGTAGAAGCTGATCGCGACGTCGGACAGCGCGGCGACGTTGAAGTCGATCGAATCGCTGACCGCCTCGCCGCCGGCCGGGATCACGACCGTGGCCTGCCCGCCGAAGCTGACCGCGCGGTCGCTGGCCGCGACGATGGCCGACCCGCTCGCGCGCTGCGCGATGTGCACATTGGCCACCGTGATCGGCTGACTGCCGAACACGTTGGACAGGTGCACCCGCGCGGCTGCGCCGCCGACGCTGGTGTGCACGATCTGCCGCAGCGTCTGCTGGTTGAAGCTGGTGTTGCCGGCCTGCGGCGACGCGCCCCAGGTGCCGACCCAGGTGCCGGTCGGCGGCGGTGGGGTGTCGCCGGCCGGCAGCGGGGTCCAGCGCTGGTTCGCGGCCCCGAGGCAGTCCCACTGGTGGATGCGCGCGCCGGGCAGCGTGCTGACACCGCTCACGTCGACGCAGCGGCCGCTGTGGCGGGCCGCGATGCGCAGCGCGCCGGCATCGTCCGACACGACGAAGCGCTGGTTTGCGCCACCGCCATAGGCCCATTGCTGGATCAGCGCGCCGTTGTCGAGCGAGATGTCGCTGACGTCCAGGCCCTTGCCGCTGTTGACGTTGACGAAGCTGTAGGTGCCTTCGGCCGCCGGCTGCACCTCGAACTGCTGCCGGTCGGCGGCGTTGCAGGCGGCCTGGGCCGTCTTCGCGCCGTTGTCGAGCGAGCCGTTCTCGACGTCGATGCACAGCCCGGAATGCACCGCCTTCAGCGCATAGCGGCCGATCGCCAGCACGCCGCGGCCGGTGGTCGACACCGGGTACAGCAGGAACTGCTGCGCACCGCTGGCGCTGCAGCCGGCCTGGCGCAAGCCAGCGCCGTCGTTCAGCGAGCCGCCGTCGATCGCGACGCACTTGCCGCTGCCGGCGTTCACCAGCGCGAAGCGGTTGCCCTGGCTGCGCTGCAGCACGAAGCGCTGCGCGCTGGTGTCGTTGCTGGCCCACTGGTGGATCAGCGCGCCGTCGGCGGTCGAACTCGCGGCCAGGTCCATCACGCGGCCGGTGCCCACCGCGACCAGCTTGTAGCTGCCGGCCTGCACCGTCAGGTCGAAGGCCTGCGTGGCGGCGCTGCTGCAGGTGGTCTGCACGAAGGCGCCGCCGTCGCTGCCGGGCGGCACCGCATCGACGCATTTCGCGCTCTGCACGTTCTTCAGCACGTAGCGGCCGGCCGGAACGGCAGGCACCGCCAGCGCGGCCGCCTGCTCATGGGACGCGGCGGCGTCGGCGCCCGCGGAAGGCGCTTCGCCGCCGCCGCAGGCGGCCAGCAGAAGGAGCGGCAAGCAGGCGAGCGCTGCCCGGTTCAGCGTGTTCATCGGCGTCCCCTCGTGTCGTGGTGTGAGGGCCGCACTCTATGGAAGCGTTTCCACTTCAGGCAAGCACACGACTCGATACAAGCACTGCGGCGAGGGCATTTGCGCCGCGACACGCACCCATCGGCTCACCCGATGGGTGGGTCACGCGACGTCGGATGGACAGGCGTCAGGGCCGCTCGTCGGCGCCGTCGGGGCGCCGCGCGAAGCGTTGCGGCTCGGCGCCGTGCACCGGCGCGTTGTCTTTCCAGGGCCACCCGCCGAAGCCGGTGCGCCGGTAGTCGGTGAAGGCCTGTTGCAACTCTTGCTGCGTGTTCATCACGAACGGGCCGTATTGCGCGACGGGCTCGCCGATCGGCCGGCCCTGCAGCACCAGGAACTCGGCGGTGTCGGCCCCGTTGACCAGATCGACCGCCGCGCCGGCGCGCAACTCGATCGCCGCGTGGCGATCGACCGCGACGCCGTCGACCGCCACCGTGCTGCCGACGAAGAAGTACAGCTTGCGCCGCGTGCCGTCGCCGTGCGCGGCCGGCAGGGTCCAGCGGGCATGCGGTGCCATGCGGACGGTCCAGATCGCGAGGTCGGCATCGGCCTGCGAGGCCCATGAATCGGGCGGCGGCGCGAGCGGGTCGGCCACGCCGTCCATCCGGCCGGCGATGCAGACCACCTCGGTCTGCCGGCCGCCGTCGTCGGTGTGCATCCGGTTCGGGATCTGCTCCGACCAGAACATCGTGAAGTGCGGCGGCACCATCTTGCTGCGTGCCGGCAGGTTCAGCCAGATCTGGAACAGCTCGAGCCGGTTCGGTGCGTCGCGCTTCAGCAGCGGGAACATCTCGGCGTGCACGATGCCGCGGCCGGCGGTCAGCCATTGCACATCGCCGCCGCCGAAGCGGGCGATCGCGCCGAGCGAGTCGGAATGGTCGACCAGCCCGTGGCGCACGATCGTCACCGTCTCGAAGCCGCGGTGCGGGTGCGACGGGAAGCCCGGCACCGTCATGCCGTGGTACATGCGCCAGCCGTCGAGGCCGGCGAAGTCCTGGCCCATCTCGCGGCCGGCCAGCGGCGCGTCGGGGCCGAACTGCGCGTTGCCGCGCGGGTAGGCGTCATCGTGGTGGACGCAGAACAGGAACGGGTCGAGGGTCTCCCACGGAAAACCGAGGGCGCCGACATGGAGGATGGCTTCACCGGGCATGGGGCGCAGTGTCCCTCAATCCGTGCCAGCGCGCCGGTCAGGCCGTGCTCGTCACCGGCCGCGTCAGGCGCACGCCGTTCTGCGCGATCGTCATCGTGCCGTCGGCATCGACAGCCACCGGCCTGCCGTCGGCCAGGCGGTACTCCGACTCGCCGGTCGGCTCCCAGTCGCCGCCGACCCCGGGCGCCGCGTCGAGCCGCGCCAGGTGCTCGAAGCCGTGCACCACATAGTCGCGTCCGTCGTCGCCATGCAGGCGCAGGGTTTCCAGTTGGTGAAGCCGCTTTTCCATCGAGGTCTCCTGGAGCGTGGATCGGTCGGTCGATTGAACTGCAAGCCGGCCGCACAAGCCACCCGGGTCGGCAAGGCCGCGGGCGGGGAAGGGTTTCGGGCGGCGAGGACGCGACCAGCCGCACTTCGACCCCGCGATCTGGCGATCGGTCGCAGCGCGCGGCCGCAACGGGTGCGACTCCCTAAGATGCACGCATGTCCGACAGCAGCTCCCTTCCCGTGTCCGCAGGCCGCACCGCGCGCCGCGCCGATTGGACGCCGTGGCTTGTCTATGCGGCCGGCTGCCTGCTGTCGTGGCTGCTGTACGTGCTGGCCGGCACCGAGTTCCAGCGCGGCCTCTGGCAGCTGTGGGAGGCGGTCTACCAGGCCACGCTGCAGCTGTGGCCGGCGATGCTGCTCGGCGCGGTCGTGCTGCCGTGGGTGCGCTGGCTGCAGGACCGCACGCTGCGCCCGGCCGCCGCGGTCGCGCTGCATGCCGCGTGTGCGCTGCTGTTCGGCGCGCTGTGGCAGGCGCTCGATTTCGCGACCTCGCTGCTGCTGTTCGGTGCCGACCATGCGTTCGCGGTGTTCTCGCAGACGCTGCTGTGGCGGGCGATCTGGGGCGCCGTCGTCTATGCCGCGATCGCGACCGGCTTCACCGCGCTGCTCGAAGCCCGCCGTGCGCGGCGCGCCGCGCTGGCGGCCGCGCAGGCCGAATCGGCGCTCGCGCAGGCCGAGCTGGCGGCGATCACCGGCAAGCTGAACCCGCACTTCCTGTTCAACACCTTGAACACGCTGATCGCGCTGACCCGCAAGGACCCGCAGGCCGCCGAAGCGGCGCTGATGCGCTTTGCCGGCATGCTGCGCTACGTGCTCGACACCAAGCGCAGCGCCGCCGACCGCGTGGCGCTGGCCGACGAGGTGGCCTTCGTGCGCGACTACCTGGCGCTGGAGAGCCTGCGCCTCGGCGGGCGGCTGCAGATCGACTGGCAGCTCGACCCGGCGACCTTGCAGGACGAGATCCCGCCGCTGAGCCTGCAGCCGCTGGTCGAGAACAGCGTGCTGCACGGCGTGGCGCCGCGGCTGCAGGGCGGCTGCATCCGCATCGTCAGCGAGCGCAACGGGCTGAACCGCGGGCTGGACCTGACGGTCGCCGACGACGGCCCGGGCTGCGATCCGGCACGGGTGGCCGACACCGCCCAGGGGCAGGCGCCGCGCACCGGCATCGGCCTGAACGCGCTGAAGCGCCGCTTCGCGCTCGACTACGACGGACGCGCCCGCCTGCGCGTGCACACCGCGCCCGGCGCCGGCTTCCGGGTGGACTTGTGGATACCGCAATGAACGACATGACGACAACCCGCGTGCTGATCGCCGAAGACGAACCGCTCGCCGCCGAGGCGCTGGCCGACTGGGTCGCGCAGATGCCGCAGCTCGCGCTGGTGGCCACCTGTGCCGACGGCGTGTCGGCGCTCGCGCAGATCCGCGCGCTGCGGCCGCAGCTGGTGCTGATGGACATCCACATGCCCGGCCTCAGCGGCTTGCAGGTGCTGAAGGCGCTGGCCGACGACGGCCAGCGGCCGACCGTCATCTTCACGACGGCCTACGACGAGCACGCGCTGGCGGCCTTCGAGCTGCATGCGGTCGACTACCTGCTGAAGCCGTTCTCGCGCGAGCGGCTGGTCGAGGCGATCGAGCATGCGCTGGCGTCGGGCGCAGCGCAGGCGCAGGAGGTGCAGGAGGCGACCGCGCAGGCGGTGAGCGCGCTGGAGCAGGCGCCGAGCGAGCCGTTGACGCGGGTGCTGGTGCGCGACCAGGGCAAGATCTTTCCGCTGCACGTCGACCAGATCGAGTACCTGCGCTCGGACACCAAGTACACCGCGCTGGTCAGCCGCGGCCGCAGCTTCCTGGTGCGCCTGCCGATCGCCAGCTTCGAGCCGCGGCTCGACCCGGCGCGCTTCATCCGGCTGCACCGCGGCTGCATCGTCAACCTCGATTTCGTCGACGCGATGGCGCCCGACGAGAACTCGCAGCTGGTGGTGCAGATGCGCGACGGCAGCCGCATCACCGCCAACCGCGATGTGTCGCGGCGGCTGCGGGAGCAGTCGCTGTGAAGGCGCTGCTGCAGCGGGTGGTGGCGCGTGCGTTGTCGGGCCTGGTGTCGGGCGTGGTGCTGGCGCTCGCCGGCGTGGGGGCGCAGGCACAGCCGGCCGCCGCGCCGGTCGGCCGCGTGGTCGCGCCAGGGGCCTTCGACCGGATCGAGATCGATGGCAGCGCGCGCATCCGGGTCACGCAGGGCGACCGCGAGCAGGTGTTCATCCCCGGCGACGAGTCGGCGCAGCGCGGCGTCGAGGTGGACCTGGTCGACCGCCGGCTGCGCATCCGCGCCGGCGACGGCTGGAAGTTCTGGCGCGAGGACCGGCCGACGATCGACGTGCAGGTGCGGCAACTGACGCACGTGACGATGTCGGGCGCGGGCGAGGTGCAGGCGCCGGGACCGGTCCGCTGCGACCAGCTGGTGATCGGCATCTCGGGCTCGGGCAGCGTACGCTTCGACGAGCTCGCCGCGCGGCAGCTGCGCTTCGACATCTCGGGCGCGGGCGACGGGCAACTGGCCGGACGCGTCGAGCAGCTCGAACTCAACGTGTCGGGCCGCGGCAAGCTGGTGGCCGATCAGCTGCGCGCGGCGCGCGCGAAGGTGGCGATCAGCGGCGTCGGCACCGCCGAGCTGTGGGTGATCGACGACCTGCAGCTCGCGATCTCGGGCGCCGGGAAGATCGACTTCTGGGGGCACCCGGTCGTGCGGCGCGCGGTGTCGGGGATGGGGAACATCACGCCGCGGGGGGACAAGCCTTGACGCTGGCTGTGCGACGGTGAGATCCACCGCTCGAAGGCATGCCATGAATGACAAAGCCCGCACAAACGAGTGTTCGTGCGGGCTTGCTGATCTGGTGGCGCTTCAGGGATTCGAACCCCGGACCTGCGGATTATGATTCCGTCGCTCTAACCGACTGAGCTAAAGCGCCTGAGCCTCACATTATAGCCAGGGTTTTGATCACTTCCGGTCGACCTCGGCACACGTTGTCGTGGGACCCTTCACACTCTCGCTCTCACACGACCGACCTGCCTCGAATGTTCAGCTTCTTCAAGAAAAAGCCGGCCCCTGCCGATGCCGCGCCGCCGCCCGCCGTCGTGCCGCCGGTTCCTGCATCGCCGCTCGCCGCCTCGCCGGCGGCCCTCGCACCCGCCGCCATCGCCCCCGAACCCGAACGCCGCAGCTGGGTCGACAAGCTGCGCGGCGGCTTGCGCAAGACCGGCTCCAGCATCGCGCAGGTCTTCACCGGCACGCAGATCGACGACACCCTCTACGAAGAGCTCGAGTCGGCGCTGCTGATGGCCGACGCCGGCGTCAAGGCCACCGAGTTCCTGCTCGACGACCTGCGCCGCCGCGTGAAGGAGGCCAAGGCCGGCGATCCGGCGCAGGTCAAGGCGCTGCTCGCCGCGGCGGTGGCCGACCTGCTGCGCCCGCTCGAGAAGCCGTTGCGCGTCGGCGAGCACGCACCCACCGTGATGATGGTGGTCGGCGTCAACGGCGCCGGCAAGACCACCAGCATCGGCAAGCTGACGCGCCACCTGGCCGACAGCGGGCAGAAGGTGCTGCTGGCCGCGGCCGACACCTTCCGCGCTGCCGCGCGCGAGCAGCTCGCGGTGTGGGCCGAACGCGCCGACCTGCCGGCGCAGCAGGCCGGCTCGGTCGAGATCGTCTCGCAGGCCGACGGCGACCCGGCCGCGGTCAGCTTCGACGCGGTGGTCGCCGGCAAGGCGCGCGGCTGCGACGTCGTCATCGCCGACACCGCCGGCCGCCTGCCGACGCAACTGCACCTGATGGAGGAGCTGAAGAAGATCAAGCGCGTGATCGCGAAGGCCGAGCAGGGCGCGCCGCACGAGGTGCTGCTGGTGATCGACGGCAACACCGGCCAGAACGCGCTGGCCCAGGTGAAGTCCTTCGACGATGCGCTCGGCCTCACCGGCCTGATCGTCACCAAGCTCGACGGCACCGCGAAAGGCGGCATGCTGGCGGCGATCGCGCGCGAGCGGCCGATCCCGGTCTACTTCATCGGTGTCGGCGAGAAGCTCGAGGACCTGCAGACCTTCAGCGCGCGCGAGTTCGCGCAAGCACTGCTGGACTAGGGCCTGTTAACACTACGGGAAGGCTCGCGCCGGTGCCTGCCAAGGCGCTGGGCAAGGCGCGACGCGCGGCCCGGGCTGTGTGCCCGGGCAAGCGGCGCAACGCGGCCCAGCGCCTTGGCAGGCACCGGCCCGAAGGGTGATCTCATCAAAAGGGCACCCGCGGCGTTGCACGGCTTGCCCAGGCAACAAGCCTGGGCTGCGCCGTGCGCCTTGCGGGTGCCCTTTTGATGAGTCACGCGAGCCTTCCCGTAGTGTTAACAGGCCCTAGATCGCGGCGGGCCGAGCGCCGGGCCGCCCCAAGCCGGCCCGCATCCCCTTGGGGGATCGGCTGACGTACCCGTCGGCCGAGGGGCTGACATTTACCGGATGCGCGGCGAACTGCCCGAGCGCGGGATGTTCGCCGGCGGCGCGGCCGGGGCCAGCGGGGCCGGCGCCGAATCGATGTCGTCGAACCAGGTCGACGGCGGCGGTTCGCGCATTTCGAGGCCGTCGTCCTCGTCGACCTGGTGGCGGCCGACCGGCTGGTAGCCGGCGGTCGTCGACGGCGCGTGGGTCGACGGTGTGCTTTCGCTCGACTTGTTGCCGAGGATCGCGTTGCGTGCGCCCGTGGCGCTCGGCAGCGCATCCTCGCGCCAGACGTGCAGCGGGATGCCGGCGGCTTCGAGCACGCGGTCCATCCGGTTGTGGCGCTGCGAGGTGCGCTCCTTCTCGTGCGCCTCGGGCGCGCGGATGTCGACCACCGCGATCACCTGCGAGCTGCTGTCGCAGACCACCAGGTCGGCGCACAGCAGCCCGACGCGGCGCAGCCACTCCGAATACGAATGCCGCGTCGGCACCTTGACGAAGCGCGCCAGCGGCACCTGCGCCAGGATGATGTGCTCCGGCAAGCCGCCGCGCAGCGCCAGGTAGGCCTTGCGCTCGGCGGTGGTCAGGATGCGCGTGGCCTGCGGCTGCCACGACTGCAGCGTGTCCAGCGCCTCCAGCGAGCGCGGCTTGTTGCGCTTGGCGGCGGCGGGCTTGGCGCTGCGCGTGCTCATCTTCCAGATCACCAGGCCGCCCACCAGCACCAGGGCGGCGATCAACAGCAGTTCCATCTCGGGGTCCAGGTCCGTGTTGGGGAGCAGCGCGGGCCTTGGCAGGCGGCGCGCGCGAGGTCCGTCATTGTGCCGCCTGCCGGGCGCTTGCAGCACATCACCAGCCCACCGGTTCGGGGTGGGATGTGACAAGTCGTTCTCAGCGCATGCCGCCCAGGCCCTTCAGGCCGCCCATGCGCTTCATCATCTTCATCAGGCCGCCGCCCTTCATCTTCTTCATCATGCCCTGCATCTGCTCGAACTGGTTCAGCAGCCGGTTGACCTCCTGCACCTGCACGCCGGCGCCGGCGGCGATGCGGCGCTTGCGGGTGGCTTTCAGCAGCTCGGGCTTGCGGCGCTCCAGCGGCGTCATCGAGTTGATGATGCCCTCCATCCGACGCACGTCGCGCTCGGCGCGGTCCATGTCGGCCTGGCCCAGGTTGCCGGCCTTCGCGGTCATCTGGGTCGGCAGCTTGTCCATCAGCCCCGACAGCCCGCCCATCTTCTTCATCTGGCTGATCTGCGACAGGAAGTCGTTCAGGTCGAAGTTGTCGCCGGACTTCAGCTTCTCGGCCAGCTTCTGCGCCGCCGCGACGTCGACGCCCTTCTGCACCTCCTCGACCAGCGCGACGATGTCGCCCATGCCCAGCACCCGGCCGGCATGGCGCTGCGCGTCGAACACCTCCAGCCCGTCGATCTTCTCGCTGACGCCGGCGAACTTGATCGGCGCGCCGGTCACCTGGCGTACCGACAGCGCCGCGCCGCCGCGCGAATCGCCGTCGGTCTTGGTCAGCACGATGCCGGTCAGCGGCAGCGCCTCCTTGAAGGCCTTCGCGACGTTGACCGCATCCTGGCCCTGCATCGCGTCGACGACGAACAGCGTCTCGACCGGCTTCAGCTCGGCATGCAGCGTGCGGATCTCGTTCATCAGCTGCTCGTCGATCGCCAGGCGCCCGGCGGTGTCGACCAGCAGCACGTCGAAGTAGTGGCGCTTCGCGTGGTCGAGCGCGGCGCGCGCGATGTCCAGCGGCCGGTCGGTGGCACTCGACGGGAACCATTCGGCGCCGGCCTGCTTCGTCACCAGCTTCAGCTGCTCGATCGCGGCCGGCCGGTAGACGTCGGCCGACACGGTCAGCACCTTCTTCTTGCGCTTCTCGATCAGGTGCTTGGCCAGCTTGGCGGTGGTGGTGGTCTTGCCGGCGCCCTGCAGGCCGGCCATCAGGATCACCGCCGGCGGCTGGGCCGC
>Ga0209050_1001380_pt1 | contig 26506 bp, 24 predicted proteins | sample Araplavi_mTSA_r2_FD_184276 | JGI IMG/M metagenome (GOLD analysis project Ga0209050, IMG submission 184276) | Arabidopsis root microbial communities from North Carolina, USA - plate scrape MF_Cvi_mTSA_r2 (SPAdes) (version 2) | ecosystem: Host-associated > Plants > Roots > Endosphere | place: USA... | reverse complement strand
GTGCGGGCGCGTACCATGATGGGTTGCAAAGGCACCATCATGGAATACGAGCAATGAAAAACGAAAAACTGAGCACCGACGAATTCAACGCGCTGGAAGAGATTGCCCGCGGCATCAAGGGCAAGCCCAGCGCTTGCGTCGGCCGCAACAGCAAGCGCCTGTCCGGCATCAAGTTCATCAAATTCGAGCGCAGCGGCGCCATCATCCTGACCGATGCCGGCCGCCAGCAGCTGTTCCTGCGCCGCTGCGTGATGGCGTTGCGCGCGCTGGCCGAGGCGCCGGGCGCGGTGGCGGACAAGGATGTGGCCCTGTTCCTGGGCAAGAAGTCGCACATCGTGGCGACGGAGGCCGGTTTTGCCATCACCGACAAAGGCCGCGAGTCGCTGGCCGACATCGAAGCGCAAGGCATGTAAGCGTCCATGTCCAGCCACCTGCTCAGCGAAGGCCAGCCCAGCCGCAGCGCGCTGATGGTGGCGCGCCTGCGTGCCGCCCACCAGTTGCTGGACACGCCCGCCATTTTCGACGACCCGCTGGCATTGCCGGTGCTTGGGCCCGAAGACTGCGTGCAGGTGCAGTCCAACGCGCGCACCTATGACGCCGGTTTCAGCCGCATCCTGCGCGCCGCCATGGCCGTGCGCAGCCGCTTTGCCGAAGACGAACTGGCGCGCGCCGCTGCTGCCGGCGTGCGGCAATACGTGGTGCTGGGCGCCGGACTCGATACTTTCGCCTGCCGCCGCCAGCATGATGCGGCGCTGCGGGTATTCGAAGTGGACCACCCTGCCACGCAAGCGTGGAAACGCAAGCTGCTGGCCGCCAGCAGCATCACCGTGCCCGACAGCCTGAGCTTTGTGCCGGTCGATTTCGAACACGATGCGCTGGCCGATGCGCTGCGCGCCGCCGGCTGCGACCTGGCGCAGCCGGTCTTCTTTTCCTGGCTCGGCGTCACCCTCTACCTGACGGAAGCGGCTATTTTCGACACCCTGCGCCTGGTGGCCAGCCTGCCGCGCGGCAGCGGCATCGTGTTCGATTACGGCGTGCGTCCCGACCTGCTGGGCGACATGGAACGTGCCGGCGTCGAGTACTTTGCGCGCCGTTATGCCGAGCAGGGCGAGCCTTGGCTGTCGTTTTTTGATCCTGCCGGACTGAGCGCGCGGCTGCGCGATTTAAATTTTTCCACAGTGCAAGATTTCGGGCGCGATGCCCTTGAAACCCGCTATTTTACTGGGCGCGGCGACAATCTGCGCCTGGGCGGCGGCACCCATCTGATGCTCGCTAGCAACTAAAAAGTTATTATTTTTGGAATGTTTCTTCTACTAGATGTAGTTTAGTTTCATGCTACCTTCCTGAGCGGTCGTGCCCAATGCGGATTCCGCATTTGCTTATGCTGGTTTCGCATATGGCACGTCCATTCTCTTAAAAACTCAAAAGGAAGCAGAGAAATGACCATTCTGATTGAAACCACCCACATCCAGATCACCGACTCCACCGAGCCGGAATACCTGATGGACGACATGAGCGGCGCCCTGGCCGACGTGAGCGTCTCCTGCTGCACCTGCTCCTGCTCTTGCTGCTGCTAATCGGTTAAGTCCGGACACCGGCGCCGTTGCCTTGTGCATCGTCGCCGGTGCCACGCCTTTTTTCTGTGATGGGTTAAGAGAATGAGTGAGTCCCTGTACATCTCGCCGCTGGCCGAAGTGACCACGCTGGGCGAAGACAAGATTGCCATTTCCGTCGTCGGCCGCCGCTTTACGGTGGAAGACCGGGTCGGCATCCTGAAAAGCATCCTGGCCGACGCCGCGCAAGGCGTCACGCTGAAAAAACTGCTCGAAGACCGCGCCGAGAGCTTCCCGCCCGAGGCGGTGGAAGCGGCGGTCAATGCCCTGGTCGAAGCCCGCGTGCTGCTGAAGCAGAACGGCCGCGCCGGGGCCGACGCCACCTTCCACCATCTGCAGCACCGCCGCGAGCAGGACGGCATGTCCGGCCCCGCCCAGCGCCCGCAGTACGACAAGTCCAACTGGGTGCTGGCGCTGGCCGGCACCGGTTCCTGCACCGACGCGCTGGCCGCCTCGCTGACCGAGCTCGGGGTGCGGGTTGAGCGCGTGCTGCGCGACGGCCCCTTGCCGGACAAGGGCGAACGCCGCGCGCTGCTGCTGGTGGCGTCCGACTTCGACGATATCGCGCTGTTCCGCGCCATGAACGCCAAGGCGGTCGCCGCCGGCTGGCCGGCCCTGTTTGTTGGCATCGACTGGAACACCGTGCATTGCGGCCCGCTGGTGCTGCCGAAAGCGACCGGCTGCTACGAATGCTACTTCCACCGGGTGCGTTCGACCCGCAAGTTCGTGGCCGAATTCGACATGCGCAGCCAGTCCGAGAACATCCTGTACCACGCGCTGCCCAGCCGCCTGGCGGTGCAGTTCGGCGTGGCCGAAGCCTCGCGCGTCGCGCTGCAATTCCTGGCCGGCACGCTGGAAGGCCTGCAGCAAAGCGTGTTCAGCGAGATCGACAGCGCAAGCGGCGAGATCGTCCGTTCGCGCGTGCTGCGTCTGCCGCGTTGCCAGGTGTGCGGCACGGCCAGCACCGAGCGCCCGGTGGGCAGCGTATTCCAGCAGGCGCTGTTGCGCCGCCGGGCCTGAGCCATGGAGCGCTTGTCCGATGCGGGCCACCTGGCCCTGGTACACGACGCCCTGGTGCACCGCCGCCACGGCATCATCACGTCGCTGCTGGAAGAAACCGAGCACCCCGACGCGCGCGGCCTGTTCGTCTTCAATGCCCTGATGGTGGACATCAAGAGCATGATGATCGATCCGGCGCGCGGCAAAGCCAACAACCCGAATACCGACCGCGCCAGCCTGGCCGGCTCCGGCGCCGCCTTCGACCGCACGTCGGCCATGTGGGCGGCGTTCGGCGAGGCGGTCGAGCGCTATGCGGCGGCGGCCCATTTCGACGACCAGGTGCTGTATGCCGCGCAGGATGCGCTGGGCGATGCGGCGGTCGGGCCGAGCCAATTCGTGCTGTTCGCGCCCGGGCAATACGTAGAAGGCTTCGAATACGCGCCCGACGACACTTCCGTGGTGCGCGCCTGGGCGCCGGCCGCCGACCTGATGGACCCGGCGCGCGAGACCTATGTGCCGGCGCAGATGGTCTACCTCGGCATGCAGGTCAAGGACAAGCGCGAGATCGTGATGCAGTCTTCCTCGACCGGCCTGGCGACCGGCATGGACGAGGGCAGGGCGCTGCTCAGCGGCCTGGCCGAAGTGATCGAGCGCGACGCCTTTGCCGGCATGTGGCAGATGAAGCATGCGCCGCGCAAGCTGATGGTGGCGCCGTCCACCATGGAGCGCCTGCTGCCGGGCGTGCGCCGCCAGCTGGCGCATCCGAGCCTGGACGTGCACCTGTGGGACATCACCACCGACGTCGGCATGCCGGTCGTGCTGTGCCTTGCGCGCAGCCGCAACGACGGCACCATGTCGCTTGGCGCGAGCGCCAACCTCGACGTGGCAACCGCCATCAACAAGGCAGTGGTGGAAGCCTTCCACGGCTATGTGTGGGGCAGTTCGATCCTGGCCGCAGGCACGCCGCTGCCGGAGCAGTCGGCCATCCGCAATCCGGGCGACCATTTCGCCTACTTCCTGGACCGCTCGCGCCAGGGGGCGATGGACTTCCTGTTCACGAATGAGACCACGGTATCGTCCGACGATCCTTCGCTGCGCCAGCTGAACGGCATGGCCGACCTGCTGGCGCGGCTGAACGTCATGGGCCTGCGCGCGCTGGCGGTGGACGTGACCTCCGCCGACGTGGCCAGCCTGGGCTTCTGCGTACTGCGCGCCTTCATTCCCGGCCTGCATCCGCTGCTGTTCGGCGACGGCCTGGTGAGCCGGGACGAGCGCCGCCTGCGCGCGATCGCCGCGCACTGGGGCTTGCCTGGCGTGCCCGAACCCAACCTCGATCCGCATCCGTTCCCATGAATAAAACTCTCCAGGAATTGCTGCCGCCGCAGGCCATGGCGGGCCAGTTCGACATCGACGACCCGGCCGAAATCCTGCACGAGCAGACCAAGTTCCACCGCGCCACGTTGATGGGGCAGGTGAAGAACATCGTGCGTTTCCTGCGCCACCCGGCCTACATTGCGCGCGGGGCCGCCGGCTACAACGCATACCCGTCCTGCCCGGCGATCGAATTGCCGGAGCCGGTGCTGGCGCTGGGCGAGCTGGCGCAGGCGCTGGAGCAGCGCAAGAGCGCTCGCGCCTTTGCCGGCGCGATGACGCTGCAGGAGCTTTCCAGCCTGCTGCACCATTCGCTATGCGTGCGCCGCATGGCCAAGAGCGACATTGCGCCGCACATCAAGCTGGCGTTTCGCTCCTATCCCTCGCCGGGCGGACTGTATCCGACCGAGTTCTATTTCTTCCTCAATGAAGTGGAAGGGATCGAGCCTTGCATCGCGCATTACGACGCCCGCAACCACCTGCTGCGCGTGCTGAAGCCGCAGCAGGGCGACGCCTTTGGCAGCGCCGAAGTGAAATCGGGTGAATCGGGCGTCAAGGCGCCGGTGGTGTGCGTGATGACCAGCGTGCCGCAGCGCGCGACCGCCAAGTACGGCGCGCGCGGCTACCGCATGTCGCTGCTGGAGGCCGGCCACGCCTCGCAGAACCTGTGCCTGGCCGCGCAAGGCCTGGGGCTTGGGTCCCTGGTTTACGGCGCTTACTACGACGATGAATTGGCGGCATTGCTGGACATCGACGGCGTGACCGAGACCGTGGCTTCCGTGATGCTGCTGGGACGGGAAGCGCCGCCCGCAACTGCCGCCAGCGAGGAAGAATGAACGACGCGCCGGGCTGGCAGGATAGCGAGTTGTGGCTGCGCGATGCGGCGGCTGCCGTGCTGCGCCTGGCTGCGGCCGGCGACAGCGACGGTGCCGGGCAGGCGCTGGAGCGCCTGTTCGCGTTGCGTGGACGATTCCATGCTTATCCGATCCTGCAGGACATGCTGGCCGGCAGGCGCAGGTGGCATGCGGCCGGCAGCGTGCATGTGCTGGGCGGGGCGGAGCTCCCGCCCGCGCTGTTGCGCAACTTCGACGACGCGGTAGCCGCCTGCAGCGCCTTCCTGGGATTGCCGCCGCCTTGCATCCTGTTGCAATGCGTGCCGTCCGAGCGCGACATGCATCTGACGATGGTAAGCTTGCCGGGGCTGGCGCTGGTGCGGATTTCCACGCTGTCGGAAGGCTATTCCGAGGGCTTGCGGGCCGTGGTGTTCCACGAGGTCGCCCATTGCTTCCTGACTTGCGGCGTGCGCCTGCTCGATGAAGGGCTGGCGCAGCTGTTTGCCAACCGCTTCGGCGGCGCAGTCCCGTTGCCGCAGCGGCCGGAACTGGCACCGCCCTTGCGCGCGATGCTTTCGCGCGACGGCGACGCCATGTTCGGTGCGTCTGGCGCGGCGGGCATCGATGCCTACCGTGCGGCATGCCGTATCGGTGCCGACCTGCTCGAAGCCGTTGAGGCGCGTGGCGGTGCTGCGGCGATTGTTTCCTTGTTCCGTGCCGTCTCGCGAGCCGCGACGGATGCCCAGGTTGCCGAGCTGGCAGGGCAGGCCAGCGGCATCCCGATCGAAACGCGCGCGGTTGCCGGCGGCGCCGATGCCGACACCGGCCATGCCGCCCTGATCGCGCAGGTGCAGCAAGCGATCTTTGCCTCCTGGAGCAGCAAGGATGCAGAAGACCTGTCGGCAGCCATCGAACTGCTCGAAGCGGAACCGGTATTCACCCAGCCGTCCTTGCTGGACGCCTTGCTCAGTGCGCGCCTGAACCAGGCGCTGCTTCACGTCCACGGCGGCGCCAAGCTGCCCGCGGCACAGGAAGCCGGCATCGACACCCTGCTCAAGGCCGCCGACGTCCTGCCCGCCGGCCGCCAGTGGCTGTGGCGCGGCGTGCGGTCCATTCTTGCGATCCTGCTGGCGCAGCCCAACATCATCAAGGTCGCGACTGCGGGGCAGAATGCCTTGCAGGCCTTCGGCAAGGCGCAAGAGCTGATCGCCGGCGATCCGGACCTGCTGATCCACCACGCCTCCTTGCTGCTGCACGCGCCGCCGAACTACGGCGGGGACCGCGACCGCGGCGCCGGCATGCTGCGCGAAGCGATGCAGCACCCGCTGTATCGCGCACACGCACGCGAGATGCTGCTCGATAACGGCATCGATCCGGGCGACGAAGTGGTGGAGATCGCACCCTCGGCGGCCGTGACGGCGCCTGCCGCCCCCGCGCCGGCGCAGGCACCGGCAGCGGCTGCCATCGTGCTGGACGCGCAAGGCATCGAGCTGCGCCTGCCATCCGGCTTTACGCTGAAGCCCGGCGAACTGTCGCTGCGCAAGGGGGAGCGCGTCGCCATCGTCGGCCCCAATGGCAGCGGCAAAACCATCCTGCTCGAGACCTTGCTTGGCCTGCGCGCACCGGATAGCGGCAAGGTCCGGATGGCAATCGGCGACCCACGCGACGCCAAAGTACGGCAGCAGCTTGGCGGCCTGCTGCAAAGCGCCGACCTGCCGGGCCAGATGCGCGTGAGCGAGATCGTGACGATGCACGAAACCATCTATGCGCGCACCGAACCGGCCGTCACGCGCGCCCTCGGCATCGAAGAACTGCGCACCAGGCTTTGGCAGCAACTGTCGCGCGGGCAGAAGCAGCGCGTCATGCTTTGGCTTGCACTGTCCCACGTCCCGGAGCTGGCGCTGCTGGACGAGCCCTCGCTCGGCCTCGACGAATGGCACGCCCGCGCCCTGCGCGAGCTGCTGGCCGGCATGCCGACCACGTTGCTGCAGATTTCCCACATCCCGGCCGACCTGCTTGGGATGGACCGCATCATCTGCATGGAAAAAGGCAGGCTGGCCGACGGCGGCACGCTCGACGAGCTGCTTGCGCGCCGGGTCGGCCGCTTCAAGGCCCGTATCGGGCAGCCGCTGGCCGGCGAAGCAGAACAGGCCATGCGCGCGCTGCCGGCGCTGCTGCGCGCCGAAGCAACCCAGGCAGGCTGGCAACTGCAAGGCGGGCAAGGTTTCGATGCCAGCTTCCGGCGCTTCATCGACCTGCATGGCATCGCCAACTTCAGCCTCGAAGCGTCGACCATAGAAGACTTCCTGGCCGATCTCACCAAAGGTGTCACCGCATGAAGAACTTGCTGCACCTGGTACGCGCCGACCTGGCGCTTTTCCTGCGCGGCCGCCTGGCCCTGTTCTGGACCTTCGCGTTTCCCTTGCTGATGCTGATGATGCAGATGGCATTATTTGGGCAGGAAGCCAGGCTCGGTCCCGTGACGCTGGTGATCCGCGACATGGACCGCAGCACGGAAAGCGTCAGCTATGCGAACGAGCTGTCGCGCGGGTTGCGGCTGCAAAACAGCGTCGAATTCCGCGTGGTCCGGCCCGCGCTCGGATTGAGACCGGACCTGGAGCTCACCATCCCCGCAGGCTTTGCCGAAGCAGTACGCGCCGGACGCAGCACCGAAGTGCAGCTCGAAACGGCGCTGCCGGCAGGCCCCACGCTGGATGCCAGCTACGGCATGCTGCGCGGCTTCAGCGACGCCTACAACCTGGCCGGCCTGCAGGACGAACCGCGCGTGGTGCTGCCCGCACCGCCCGCGCCTGCGCCGGGAGCACTGGACTACCGCCTGTTCCTGGTCAGCGGCCTGGCCGGGCTGGTCATCCTGTCTACCAGCCTGATGGGCTTCGCCGGCCCGTTGGTGGCCGCGCGCGAGGGCGGCATGTTCCGCCTGTACCAGCTGTTCCCGATGCCGACCGGCGTGGTGGTATTGGCCTGGTGCCTGTCGCGCCTCGTGATCATCGTGCTGGCCAGCGCCGCCATGTTCGCCGTCGCCTGGGCCGTGTACGGAGTGAAGCTGGATGCGGGTGCGTCCGGCATTGCGGCGGCAGGCGGCATGCTGGCCCTCGGCTGCGCCGCCTTCCTGGCGCTTGGATTGTTGCTGGCAGCGGTCAGCCGCAGCGTGGCAGGCGTCACCATGGCCAGCAACCTGCTGTACTTCCCCTTGCTTTTCTCGGGTAACCTGATGATCCCTTTGGGCGGCCTGCCGCCATTCCTGCGCGACGGCCTCGAATACCTGCCGCTCAACGCGATGATGGCCAGCATGCGCCACGCCCTGACCGGCAGCATGAGCTGGAAGGGTGATGCCTACAGCATCTTCGTACTGGCCGCGATGATGTGCGTCTGCCTGGCTTTGGCGGTGCGCCGCTTCGGCTGGACGCCGCGCGACCAGCATTGAAAGGAGTCCTGGATTGAAGAAGACGAACATCCTGATCGTTGCCGGCGCGCTGGCCCTTGCCGGTGCTGCCGCCGCCTTTGCGTTCGGCAGCCGCCAGCCCGCGGCAGGCGGCGTGGCAAGCGTGAACGTGACCCTGGGCGGGGTGGCAGGGCAGAAGGGTGCGCTGATGGGAGCCATCTGCAACAAGGATTCCTTCCTGAAGGAGTGCCAGTACTTCGCAGTGCAGCCGGCGATTGCCGGCAACGTGTTGAAGTTTCCCGGCGTGGCGCCCGGCAGCTATGCGGTGATGGTCTATCACGATGAAAACGTCAATGGAAAGCTCGACAAGTCGGCCAACGGCATGCCGCTGGAAGGCTGGGGCTTTTCCCGCAACGCGCGCGGCCATTACGGCCCGCCGGGATTCGACGACGCGCGCATCGACATCAAGGCGGGCGCCAATGAGGTCGCACTGGACATGGTGTACTGATGGCGCCCATCGTCGACGTCAGGCAGGTCAGCAAGCATTACCGGCGCGGCGAGGAGCGGATCGCGGCGCTGGACAGCGTATCCTTCCGCGTGGACCAGCCATCGGTGGTGGCGGTGGCCGGCCCTTCGGGCAGCGGCAAGAGCACCTTGCTTGGCATGCTGGCGCGTTTCGAGCAGCCGGACAGCGGCAGCATCCATCTGGACGGCGCTGCGCTGGAAGCGCTACGCGATCACGAACTGGACATCTTCCGCAACCGCAAGCTCGGTTTCGTCTTCCAGAACTTCAACCTGGTAGGCACCCTGAGCGCGCGGGAAAACGTGGAACTTGCGTTGGCCACGTGCGAATTGCCGAAGCGTGAACGGCGCAAGGCGGCGAGCGAGGCGCTGGCGCTGGTCGGCATGGAGCACCGCCTCGACCACACCCCGGCACAACTGTCCGGCGGCCAGCAGCAGCGTGTGGCGATTGCGCGCGCCCTGGTCAACCGCCCCAAGCTGGTGATCGCCGACGAACCCACGGGGAACCTGGATAGCAAGACCGCGCAGCATCTGCTGGAACTGGTCGACAGCCTGCACCGCGACCTTGGCACGACCTTCATCATCGCCACCCACGACCAGCGCGTGATGGACATGGCGGGCCAGGTGCTGCGCCTGGAGGACGGCAGGGTGGCGGCATGATGCAATGGCTGGTGCTCGCCCATCGCAACGTGCTGCGCAACGGCCGCCGCTCGCTGCTGCTTGCCGGAACCATTGCCGTCGGTACGCTGGCCTTGCTGCTGTTCGCCGCCTACATCGCCGCTGCGCTGGACGGACTGCGGGAAAGCACCATCCGCGGCGGCCTGGGGCACGCGCAGATCGGCGCCGTTCCCCCTGCCGACGGTTATGCGGAGCAGCAGCTGCAGCACGGCCTCGACGCTGCCGAGCGTACGCGCATCGAAGCGCTGCTGGCGCAAATGGACGGCGTGCGCCGCATCGCGCCGCGCCTGCAGTTCAGCGGACTGGTATCGAACGGGCCGCGCACGCTGAATTTCGAAGCCCAGGGTGTCGACCCGCTGCGCGAACGGCAGGCTTACGGTGCGTTTCAGGTTCTGGCGCAAGGCGAAGCATTGCGCGCAGGCGAGGAAGGGCGCTACCAGGTGCTGATCGGTAAAGAGATGGCGCGGCGGCTCGGCGTTCGTCCCGGCCAGTCGCTGACCCTGATGACCACGACGGTGCAGGGCAGCGTGAACGCCATGGATGTCGACGTGGCGGGCATCGTTGCCACGGGCGTGCCGGAGCGCGACCTTTACACCTTGCAGATCCCGATCGACACCGCACAGGAACTGCTGCGCACGAAAAAGATCTCCTACCTGTCCGTGCTGTACCAGGATACTGCAGGCGCCGATGCACTTTCTGCCGCCATCGCACATGCCATAGGCGGCAAGGCGCGGCTGCAGCGCTGGCAGGAGCTGGCGCCGTTGTACCCGCAAGTGATGGCGCTGTTCCGCAACCAGTTCATTGTTTTCGGCGGCATTATCGGAATGATCGTCTTCCTCGGCGTGGCAGCCATGACGCTGGCCACGATCTACGAGCGCGGCAAGGAAATCGGCACCCTGCGCGCCATGGGCATCCCGCAAGCGATGGTGCGCCGCCTGTTCATGTTCGAAGGCCTGTTGCAAGGCGCGTTCGGCGCGCTGGCCGGGGGCACGGTCGCATGGCTTGCCACGCTGGCCATCAATGCCGCCGGCATCGAACTGGCCCCGCCGCCTGGCCGCAACGTCGGCGTGCCGCTGCACCTGCTATGGCTGTTCCAGCCAAGCCTGGCGATCGTGGCTCTGCTGCCGCTGCTCGCCATGGCAGCAGCCTGGCTGACCAGCAGGCGAATCGGCCGCATGCCGGTGAAAGCCATCCTCACCTCGAACTAAGCCATGTTGATAAGAACCCTGATCCTGATGATGGCCGCCGGCGCGGCGCAAGCTTCGGCGCCAGGCGCCGCGGAGATCCTGCAGCAGGTGGACCAGTACCGCATGCCGGTCAACAGCTTTGAAGCGAGCGTGCGCATCGAGACAGGCAATGGCCAGGAACCCGGCACCTACGTCATTCGCGGCGCCAATTACAACCAGGTGCTGGTGGAAGCCACCAGCGTCGACCAGCGCGGGCAGAAATTCCTGACCACCGACAGCGGCCTGTTCTTCTACGCCCCGCGCACCCGGCGGGCTATCCGCCTGACGCCGTTGCAAACCCTGCTGGGCAAGGCAAACATCGGCGACCTGTCGCGCATCCGCTTCAGCCACGATTACGATGCCGCCGTGCTGGAAGGCGAGAACGACGGCTGCCCGGCAAAGTCCTGCGTTGCGCTCGAATTGCGCAGCCGCAGCGAAGCCGCCACCTATTCCAAGATCACGCTGCTGGCCGCCCGCCAGGATGGCCGCTATGTGCCGCTGAAGGCGATGCTGTACGTCGCCAGCGGCAAGCTGCTGAAGGTTGCCAGCTTCGACGCCTCGAAAGGCGGACTGCCGCCGACCACCCGTTACGCCGACCCGCAGCAGCCTGGCGAGGAAACCCGGGTCGTATTCGAAAAGGTGAGGGCGGCGGAGTTCCCGGCCAATATGTTCAACCCGCGCACGCTGGAGCAATGAAGGGGCTGCAATGCCTGCCGCTGGCCGCAGCTGTCGCCGCGGCAGCGCCCAGCGACGCCGCGGCGGGCGAAGACTGGACGGGAGGCTTCGTGCTTGGCGCGCAGGAGCGCACCATCCTGCAGGATACGCCACTGAACCGGGACAACTTCCTCGGCATCGCCGGCAGCGGCACGCGAGCCGTGGCGCTGTTTGAAGGACGCCAGCAGGACGTGACATGGCGCGTGCGCACGGAAACGCTGCATACCGACCTGGATGGCACGCGCGGCAAGGCGGTACTGCAGGAGCTGAATCGGGTATTCGACCTCGGCGAGGGCGCATCGCTATCGCTCGGCAAACGCCTGTACGCGCTGGACCCGTCGTACATCAACCAGCCGCTCGGCTTCCTGCAAAAGCGCACGGACCTGAGCGATCCACTTGACACGCTGGGCAACTCGGAAGGCATCCCAATGGCGGTGCTGTCGTGGAGCGGCGAGCGCGCAAGTGCGGCGGCCTTGCATGCGCGTCAGGCCGGCGGCCGCGTTCAGACCATCCTCAAGTTCGGCTACGAGTTCGACGCGATCAGCGCCGGAATGGTGCTGCGCAGGGCGCACGGCGAACATGCCGGCATCGGGGCGACCATCAGCGCAGCGCCGGCCGATGCGCTGTCCTGGTACGCCTCGGCCTACCGCAACACGGGCGGCACGTCGCGCTACACGCGTGCCACAGCAGGCATCGTGCTGACGCCAGCCTTGCTACCCAAGCTGCAACTGGAATATGCCTATAACGGCCAGGGCATGACGGACGACGAATATGAAGTGTTGCGGCAGCAGGCGCAATCGAATTTGCCCCCGTATGTACTGGCGCAGCTGGCCGCACGCCTGCCCAGCCTGGGTGCAAGGCAGCACTACGCCAGCCTGACGATGTCGAAAGCAGCCGGCGCCTGGGACGTTGGAGGTGGCATATATCTGGGATTGGACGACAGCAGCAGGGTATGGCACGGCCAGGCCGACTACGCATTCAGTGCGCGCACGCACCTGATGTTCTCCGCAATGCACCAGCAGGGGAAAGTTGGCAGCGAAAGAGCCCTCTCGCCAGTGAAGGAAACGCTGGCAATCCGTCTTCGCCATGCGTTTTGAAAGTCGGGGTCAGCTCTGGCAATCCGCCATTAAAGGCACGCATGTGCCTTTAATGGCGGATTGCCAGAGCTGACCCCGACTTTTATTATGGTTGGAAGCCGTCGGCGGTGATTTCGAGGTTGGTGACTTCGCCGTATTTGGTGGCGATCTTGCCGATCTCGGAGGCTTTGCCGACCAGGACCATCTGCAGGTTCTTGCGCGGGAAGTGCTTTGCTACCAGTTGCCTGGCGCGCTCCGGCGTCAGGCTGTCGACATCTTTCATGAAGTTGTCGATCTGGCTGCGGCCTACGTCGTTGGCGTACATGTCGCCCAGCAGCGAGGCCAGCTGTTCGCTGGTTTCATAGCGTGGCGGGAACTGGCCCTTGACGTAGGCTTTGGCCGAATCCAGCGTCGCCTTGTCAATGCCTTTGCTCCACAGGCGGTCGTACGTCTTCAGCGCGAGGTCCAGCGCTGCTTCCGTTTTCGGCAGTGCGGTGAAGCTGGAGATCGAGAACGTGCCGGTTTGCGACAGCGTGTTGAAGCCGGAGTTGGCGCCATAGGTCAGGCCGGAGTTCACGCGCAGTTCGTCGTTCAGCCATGAGGTGAAACGGCCGCCCAGCACCGTATTCAGCACCTGCAGCGGCACGTAGTCAGGATCGTTGCGTGCGATGCCGGGGCCGCCGATCAGGAAGGTGGTTTCGATCGCGTCGGATTTGTTGACCACCCACACGCGGGCTTTGTCGGCCTGCACCGTGCCGTAGTTGGCGCGTTGCGGGGCGGGGCCGTCGGCTTTCCATTGGCCGAACAGGGCTTCCACTTTCTTGCGCATTTCGGCTGGATCGAAATCGCCGACCACCACCAGCGCCGCGTTGTCCGGGCGGAAGTAGCGCTGGTGGAAGGCTTTCACGTCCTCCTGCTTCAGCGCGGTCAGGCTGTTGACGGTGCCCGACGATGGATTGGCGTAGGCCGCATTCCCGAACAGCATGGCGCGGTAGTAGTTGCCGACCACCATGCGCGGGCTTTCCTTGGCCTGCTTCAGGCCGTCGACCTTGCGTGCACGCAGCTTGTCCAGCTCGGCCGCATCAAAGCTTGGCGCCTGGACCAGTTCTGCGAACAGCGGCAGCAGGGTGTCGGTGTCCTTGCGGGCGAAGTTGGCCGCGACGGTCGATTGTTCGACGCTGCCGCCGCCGGCCAGCACGGCGCCGCGGAAGTCGAAGGCCTGGTCGATGTCGGCCTTGCTATGTTTGGCGGAGCCGAGCAGAACGCCGTCGCCGGTCAGGTTGGCCAGGCCTGCCTGCCTGCCGTCGTTGACGGCGCCGGCTTTCACCACGGCGCGCACGGCGACCAGCGGCACGTCGTGGCGCTCCATCATGTATACGGTCAGCCCGTTCGCCAGCTTGGCGGTTTCAAAGGCCGGCAGCTTGAATTCGGCAGCTTGTGCGGTGGCTGCTACTGCGCCGGTGAGTGCTACGGAAATCAGTTTCTTCATTAATCAGTCCTCCTTCGCGGCCAGCACGCCAACCGTGCGCGTCGATTTTTTCAGGTACTTGGCGGCGGCGGCCTGGATGTCGGCCGTGGTCAGCTTTTCGTAGGCGGCCGGGGCATCGAAGGCTTTCTTGTAGTCGCCGTTGAAGACCTCATAGTTGCCCAGCAATTGCGCCTTGCCGTTGATGGTTTCCTGCAGGCGGTAGATGCCGAGCAGCCGGGCGTTTTTCACCTTCTGCAGTTCTTCTTCGCTCACACCTTCCTTCACGACCTTGTCGATCGCTTCCAGCATGGCTTTTTCGATCTTTCCAGGTTCGACGCCGGCGGCGGCCACGGTCATGATGTACAGCAGGCCGGGGTCGAACCCGTCGCTGCTGTTGGCGCCGACGCTGGTTGCCAGTTGGGTCTCCACCAGGGCCTTGTACAGGCGCGAGGTCTTGCCCTCGGTGAGCACGGATTGCAGCACATCCAGTGCGTAGGTATCGGCGGAGGCGCGTTCCGGCACCTTGTACGCCACGATCAGGTTGGCGGAAGTGGCGGACGGCTTGGCCACGAACAGGCGGCGCTCGCCTTTCTGTTCCGGTTCCACGGTGCGCACGGCGGGCGGCGCTGCGCGTTTGGGGATGCTGCCCATGTATTTGGTGGCCAGCTTCTTCACGTCGTCGACCTTGACGTCGCCGACAATCACCGAGACCGCATTGTTCGGCGCGTAGTAAGTGCGGAAGTAGTTCTGCAGGTCCTGCTGCGTCCAGGACTTGATGTCCGATTCCCAGCCGATGGTGGGGATCGCGTAAGGGTGGGCCACGAATGCCACGCTGTCCAGTTCCTGGATCAGCATCTGCGCGTTGGAGTTCTCCAGGCCGGTGCTGCGCTCGGACAGCACCACGCCACGCTCGCTCTCCACCATTTTCGGATCGATCGACAGGTGGGCGATGCGGTCGCCTTCCAGCTTGAAGATGGTTTCCAGCGAAGAGGCCGGGAACCAGTCCTGGTACACGGTGACGTCGCTATTGGTGTAGGCGTTGTTCGAGCCGCCATTGGCTTCCATGGTGCGGTCGAACATTTTCGGGCCGTAGTGCTTCGAGCCGTTGAACATCATGTGCTCGAAGAAGTGCGACAGGCCGGTGGTGCCCGGCGCTTCGTTGCGCGAGCCGACCTTGTAGAAGGTGTACATGGTCGCATTCGGGATGCTGGAACTTTCCAGCACGATGAACTTCATGCCGTTGTTCAGCGTGAAGGTCTTGACCTGGTCGGCCGTCAGCGCGGCCTGGGCGTACGAAGCGGCCGCATAGGCCAGCACTGTCGCCAGAACTTTCAACTTCATGAAATTTCCTCTCTATGACAGAAGTTGCCGTGCAGGATACTCGATGCATAGTGAAAATGCTAATTTTTCGAATGTGGCTAGAATGGGGCAGGAGCGCAAAATCGATGAATTCGCCACAGGCACCTGGTAAAGCTGAGCTAGGCATGACCAGCGTGAAATTCCCCCTGGTAGGGATCGGTGCGTCGGCTGGCGGGTTGGAGGCGCTGAAGCTGCTATTACCGGGATTGCCGGCAGAGCCGGGTTTTGCGGTGGTAATTATCCTGCACCTGTCGCCCGACCAGCCCAGTTCCTTTGCCGAGATCCTGCAATACTTCTGCAAGATGCCGGTGAGCGAGGTGCGTCAGCATCCGACCGAGATCCGGCCCAATCATGTCTATGTGATTGCGCCGGGAACGCTGCTCAAGGTTGAGGACAGCTATCTGTTCCTCGATGAATCCAGGAGTAACCATACCACGCTTGGTGTGATCGACTATTTCTTCCAATCCCTGGCCATGTCTCACCGCCAGATGGCGATTGGCTTACTGTTGTCGGGCATGGGGCGCGATGGTTGCGGCGGCCTGGCTGCAATCCGCGAGCAGGGTGGTGCCACCATCATTCAATCGCCGCAGGATGCCGAGTTCGGCGTCCTGCCGCAGGCTGCCATTGATGCCTCCCAGGCCGACCTGGTGCTGCCTGCCGCCGAGATCGCAACACGGTTGCTGGTATTGTGCGAAGGGGCCAGCGGCGGCATGCCCTCGCTGGCGCAGGAAGATGAAGCGAAAGCGGTGCAGGAGGTGCTGGAAATTCTGCACCAGCGCACCGGTCATGATTTCCGCGATTACAAACGCCCCACGATTTTGCGCCGCCTGGAGCGGCGCCTGCACCTGCACGGTACCGGCAGTGTGGCGGACTACCGCACGCTGCTGGCGGACGATGGCGAGGAGGCTGGCAAGCTGATGAAAGACTTGCTGATCGGCGTGACCGGCTTTTTCCGTGATCGCCACGCTTTCGAACGCCTGAAAGAGGTAGTGCTGCCGGCAATGCTGGAGGCGCGTGCCGACGGCGAACTGCGGGCCTGGGTCGCGGCTTGCTCAACCGGCCAGGAAGCCTATTCGCTGGCGATGCTGCTGGCCGATATGGCGCGCAACGTGCCGCGTGCGCCGCGCATCCACATCTTTGCTTCGGATATCGACGAACAGGCGTTGGGCGCGGCACGTGCCGGGCTGTATCCGGAATCGATCCACGATGAAGTCCCGGCCGAGAGCCTGGAGCGCTATTTCGTACGCAGCGGTAAGCAGTATCGCGTGCGCCAGGCATTGCGCGAAATGATTACGTTCGCCACCCATAACCTGCTGCGCGATCCGCCGTTTTCCGGGCTGGACCTGGTCACTTGCCGGAATGTCATGATCTACCTGGACCGCATGGTGCAGCGGCGCGTGCTGCAAAGCTTCCATTTTGGCTTGGCGCGCGGTGGCTACCTGTTCCTGGGCAGCGCCGAATCTGCCGACGCGGTGCCGGAGCTGTTTGCTCCGGTCGACCGTGCCAGCCGCATTTACCGGGCGCGCGCTGTACCTGGCTGGGCGAGCGGAACCTCTTTGGCAGCCGGTGCGGCGCCGGCTGCAAGCGTGATCCGTAGCGCGCCAACGGCGGCGCATCCAAAAGCGACGCTAGAAGAAATGCAGGAACGGCTGGAGCAGGCTGAAAGCGGTTGCGAGCAGCTGCAGTCGCATAACGAGGTACTGGCCACCATCAATGCGGAACTCGAGGCTCGCCTGGACGATACCAGCAAGGCCAATGACGACTTGAACAACCTGATCGCGTCGGCCGACCTGGCCACCGTCATTGTCGACCAGGTCATGGTCGTGCAGCGCTACACGCCACGAGCTGCCGGCATCTTCAACCTGATTCCGCGCGACGTTGGGCGCAACCTGCTCGACATCACACATCGCCTGGTTTATCCGCAGATGGCCGACGACGTGGCCCATACATTTGAAAGCCTCAGGCCGCAGGAACGCGAAGTGGCGGGCAGTGATGGCCGCACCTACATCGTGCGGCTGCGACCCTACCGCACCGGTGAAGACGTGATTGTTGGCGTGGTACTGACGTTCTTCGATGTCAGCCGCCGGCGCAGTGCGGAAGATGAAGCACGCGCGCTGGCGGGCAACCAGGAATTCCAATTGCAGCTGGGCGACCGGCTGCGGCCTTTGGCGGACCCCATGCAGATTCTGGAGCTCGGCTGCTGCCTTCTGGCGGGGCACCTGGGCGTGCCGCGCCTGGCCTTTGCTGCGATCCGCGACGGGCGCTACGCTATATTGCTGGGGCATGCCGCTGGGCTGCCACCGCTGGCAGGCGAAGGTGAACTGGATGCACTAGAACCGGAAGCGCTGGGTTGCTGGCGCGCCGGCGAAGTGCTGGTACAACATGACCTGGCACAGGCCGATGGCCAACTGGCGGGCCTGGCTGGCATGGCCGGCGGCAGCGGCGCACTGTTGTCAAGCGTTTGCCGCAAGGGTGAGCGCTGGTTGGGATTCTTTCTGGCCTGCCAGCCCGCTGCGCGCAGTTGGAGCCAGGTGGACGTAATCCTGTTCGAAGAGGCTGCGGAACGCATCGGCGTGGAATTCGAACGGGCTCGTTCGCAAGCCGCATTATTGACCAGCGATTCGCGCTTGCGGTCCTTGCTGCGCGGCTGCGCAAACGCCTGTTGGGAGACCGATGGCGCCGGCCAGGTGACCCAGGAGTCGGAGAGCTGGTGCGCCTATACCGGCCAGTCCAGCGGCGATTTGCTGGGAGAGGGCTGGCTCGATGCCATCCATGCCGACGACCGCGACGAGGTGCGCGAAGCATGGCGGGCTGCGATCGCCAGGGGCGAGGAACTTGATGCTACGGTGCGCCTGCAGCGTCCGGGCGGTGGCTGGCAGCGCGCCAACATCCTGGCTACGCCGCTGTTCGACGACCAGGGGGACGTGGCGAAATGGGTTGGGTGCGTGATCGAAACGGATGAGCAAGCCGTGCCTGCATCGGGTAGCATATAGCCATCTACAACTACCCCTGGCAATAGCGATGGAAAATACGATGCACTGGTCGGCGCACGAGCTGTCGATGACGGTCTTGATGACGCCCGACATGGCGAATTTCTCTGGCAACGTGCACGGCGGCGCCATCCTCAAGCTGCTGGACGGCGTGGCCTATGCCTGCGCCAGCCGCTATTCGGGCAGTTACGTGGTGACCTTGTCGGTGGACCAGGTGATGTTCCTGCAGCCGATCCACGTGGGCGAACTGGTGACTTTCCTGGCGTCGGTCAATTACACCGGCACCAGTTCGATGGAAGTGGGCATCCGCGTGGTGGCGGAAGATATCCAGAAGCGCCTGGTGCGCCACGCCAACAGCTGCTACTTCACCATGGTTGCGGTGAGCCCGGACCGCAAACCGCAGGCGGTGCCGCCGCTGGTGCCGCAGACGCCGGAGCAGATCGAGCGCTGGGAAAAGGCGAAGCTGCGCAAGGCCGCGCGCCAGCAGGTGGCGGCAGCGGCCAAAAAAACCTAGTCAGGCGGCTCAGGTCGCGCGGCGATGGGTCGGATAGACCAGCGTGCGCAGCGCAATCGGCTGCGGCACGCCCATCGCGAACAGGAATTCGGCGGCGCGGCGCAGGCCCACTTCGGGCAGGGCGGCCACGGCCTGGTTGATGATGTCGCGCGTCCGGTGGTCGGTGCGCACTTGCTGCCGGTGCAGGTCTACGCTGTTCATGTCCACTCTCCTTGTCTCCTCAGGCGCGCAGGCGGCGCGGCGCCGCGCTGCTTAGTTGCTTGCCTTCCTGCAACATCTGGCGCACACCTGATGCGTCGACAGGTCGGCTGAAATAATAACCCTGGATTTCGTCGCAGCCATGGCGGCGCAGGAACTCAAGCTGCTCTTCAGATTCTACCCCTTCCGCAATCACGCGCAACTCAAGGTTGTGCGCCAGGGCGATCACCGATACCACGATGGCCGCATCGTCGGCATCGGTGGCGATGTCGTTGACGAAGGAACGGTCGATCTTCAGCACGTCGATCGGGAAATTGCGCAGATAGGACAGGCTGGAATAGCCGGTGCCGAAATCGTCGATCGACAGCGCCACGCCCAGTGATTTCAGCTCGTGCAGCAGGTTCACGCCTTGCGCCACGTCGTGCATGAACAGGCTTTCGGTCAGTTCCAGTTCCAGCGCGGACGGCGGCAGGCCGGATTCTTCCAGCACGGCGGCGATGGTCGAGACCAGTTCCGGCTGCGCGAACTGGCGCGCCGACAGGTTGACCGCCATGCGTAGGTCCTGGAAGCCGGCATCGCGCAGTTGGCGCGCCTGCTGGCAGGCGGTGCGCAGCACCCAGGCCCCGATCGGCACGATCAGGCCGGTTTCTTCGGCCAGGCTGATGAAGCGGGCCGGCGGCACCATGCCCAGTTCCGGATGCTGCCAGCGCAGCAGGGCTTCCATGCCGACGATGGCGCCGGAATCCAGGTCCACCTGCGGCTGGTAATGCAGCACGAATTCGTCGCGCTCCAGGGCATTGCGCAGCGCGCTCTCGATGCGCAGGCGCTCCTGGGCTTCGTCGTTCATTTCCGGCTGGTAGAACTGGAAGGTGTTGCGTCCGAGCTTCTTGGCCGAATACATGGCGATGTCGGCGTGTTCGATCAGGTGCTGCGCCGGAGTGCCGTCGGCATCGTAGACGGCGACGCCGATGGAGCAGGTGACGAAGAATTCCTTGCCTTCCAATAGCACCGGCTGCGCCAGCGCTTTCATCACGCGCTCGATGATGGCGGGCGACAGTTGCTCGTCCGGGTACTGGCTCAGGATGGCCACGAATTCGTCGCCCGACAGGCGCGCCACGGTATCGCTTTCGCGCACGCTCGATTGCAGGCGCGTGGCCACGGTCTGCAGGAGCTGGTCGCCGGCCTTGTGGCCCAGGCTGTCGTTGACGAACTTGAAGCGGTCCAGGTCGATCAGCACCACCCACATCGGAAGGCCGCTGCGGTTGGCGTAGGCGATGGCTTGCTGCAAGCGGTCCTGCAGCAGCACGCGGTTGGGCAGCCCGGTCAGCACGTCGTGGTGGGCGATGTGGTGGATGCGCTGTTCCGCCTCCTTGCGCTCGGTGATCTCGCTGCCGGTGCCGCGGTAGCCTTTGAAGTCGCCGTGCGCGTCGTATACCGGTTCGCCGCTGGTGTTGAACCAGCGCGTCACGCCGTCGTGGCCGACGATCGCGTATTCGAAATTGGAGAAGGGCAGGCGGGCCTGCACTTTGTTGATATGGTCGCGGCCCGTGCTGCTGGTGTACAGCTCCGGCGTGCATTCCCAGCGGGTGCGGCCGAGGAAGTTTTCCTTCGCCACATGGCCTTTCTCGAAAAAGCCGCCAGTAATATGGGTGAAGCGGAAATGCGTGTCCTGCTCCCAGTACCAGTCGGACGATAGCGCAAGCAGGCGGCGGAAGCGGTGTTCGGATTCCTGCAGCGCGCGTTCGGTGCGCTTGCGCGCAGCCACGTCTTCCGCCAGGCGCTGGTTGGAGCGCTGCAGGTCGGCGGTGCGGACGTCCACCAGCAACTGCACGCGGCGCGAGCGCTGCACCAGCGTGTGCACGAAGGCCGCCGCCAGGGCGCTGAACAGCAGGCCGCCCAGCAAGGTGCCGAGCGAGCCAAGATGGTCGGCCAGGAATGGGCGCGGCAAATCATCGCTGCGGATATGCCAGGTTCGGCCCAGCACGTCGAAGCTGCGCATTTCGCTGCTGTGGTAGTCGAAATCCAGCCAGCGATGCAGCCAGTGTTCCTTGCGGTCGGCCGGCAGCGGGCCGCGGCGGTAGGCCAGGGTGCCGTTTTCAGACGGGTCGCCTGCATACACGCTCAAGCCAAGACTGGTGTCGTCCAGCAGGCCGTTCTGCTGCAGGATGGTGTGCACCAGGTTCGGCGTGCGGATCACGGCTGCCGTATCGCCCACCCAGGCGGCATGGCGCTCGTCGCGCGTGCCGGTCGGCATGCCGGGGCGGTACACCGGCATGATCATGATGAAGCTGTTGTGCTGGGCCGGGTCCTGCGCCAACTGGAGCTGCTCGGTGGCAGAGGGCCTGCCGCTGTGCAGGATGCGGTCGATGGCGCCGCGCACCTGCACGTTGTTGCCGGTATTCAGGCCCAGCGCCGGCTCGTTGCCGCGCATCGGCTCCAGGTATTCAACGACGTTGTAATACGGCCGCTGCGGCGCCGGCACGGCTTTGCCGTCGGCCGACAGCTCGCTGACCTGGAAGCCGGGAAAGCTCGCCTGCATGGATGCTTCGAATGCGGGGCGTTCCGCTTGCGTCAGCACGCGGTGATAATTGAAAGCCTGGATGAAAGGATGGCGCCGCAGCAGCGGTTCGGAGAACGTGTGGAATTGCTCGCGGCTGACCGGCTGCACGGTGCGGAACAGCTCATTGATCACGTTCAGGACTTCTTCGGCGTCGGCCAGCCCGCGTTCGATGGCAGTGACGCGCACGTTGGCGCGCTGCTGGAATCCCAGCTCCATCTTGCTGAATTCCAGGGCGCTGACCGAGACGAAAAGAATGGCGGTGGCCGCCAGGCCTGCGCCCAGCGTGAGTGCGGCTGCACCGTAGTGCGAGAGTCTCTTGCGCCGGCCTGCCATGGTGTCCTTTACTTTAAAAAATGTAGTTTGTCACAATTCACATGGCTTTGGGGCAAGGGTCATTAAATTCCTGTCAAATCTCCCTTGCGCAGGCGCGCAACGGTGTAAATTGCCAACAGTCGATTGGCAAGGCCGAAACCCAGGCCGGGCGTCGGGCTGCCCCAGGCGGCCACGCGGCGCTGCATGGTGCTGGCTGGCGCACCGGGCGCGCGTCCTGGACGAATGGCGAACAGGATGTGGTTGTTGCCGGCGATGCCGGTGAACTGGCAGATGCGATCGTGGAAGGCGTTCGACAGGCGCACCAGCACGCTGCGGTACTTGGGGTCGTAGTTGAACACATTGGCGGCCAGCACGCCGTCCGGCCGCAGGGCGCGCCGGCAGTCGGCGTAGAAGTGGTCGGTCGTCAGCTCGTTCGGAAGCCCGTTGGCGTCGAAGCCGTCCACCAGCAGCACGTCGGCACTGTCTTTCAAGTCCTTCATGTAACGGGCGGCGTCGCACTGGATGACGCGAAAGCGCTCGTTGTCCGGCGGGATGGCAAAACGCTCGCGCAGGGCGATCACGTCGGCGCGCAGTTCGAGCACGGTAATGCGGGTGCGGGGCAGGTAGCGATAGCAGAATTTGGCAAGGGAGCCACCGCCCAGGCCCACCATTACGATATGTTCGGGGTTCGGTTTGAACAGGACAAAGCACATCATGGCCCGTGCGTAGGCCAGCACCAGCGCGTCCGGGTCGGCCGGATCCATCTGGCTCTGTACTTCGCCGGGCGTGAATTCCAGCGACAGGCGACCGCGCCGGCGGCGAACCAGGGGGCGGTGGTGGTCGGGGATGGAAGTCATTTTGTCAACTTGTTACGAACCGTGATGATCTGATAAGCTGCCGGGCTCCGGTTTTCCACCTCAGTGTACCGGATGAGCACTGCGATAGGGCGCTCGCGTTTACATCGGCAACTTTTATAGGTACATTGCCAACATAGGCAGCTTGGAGACGATAAATGTTCTTAGACCATCCAACCATCACAGCGACCAACAGTTTCACCGAGCCGGATCGCATCGAGCGCCTGACCCGCGTGTATGGTTACGTTGCCGCATTGGCCGACCACGCCGGCAAGCAGCAGTTCATCGAAAAGGTCAGCCAGCTGCATGACCACAAAGGCACGCTGATCGTGTTCTGGCACGACGCGCCGACCGAAGACGAAAAAGAATTCTTTTCCAAAGCCTGGGCCAGCAAGATCGGCGACGGCAGCGCCAACGTCGAACACGAAGTCTGACCGCGGCCCGCCCGCCAAGCAATGGATATCAAAACCCTGGTTCTCGCCCTTGCGCTGGGCAACCTTAGCCTGTGCGCAGCGCTGTTTTTCTTCGAGTACGAGAACAAGAAGTCGCTGACCCTGTCCACCTGGGCCATTGCGAAGCAGTGCCAGGCCGTGGGCTGGATCCTGTTGTATTTCCGCGGCGTGGTGCCGGAGCTGCTGGCGGGCCCGCTGGCCAATGCCGTGCTGCTGGCCGGTTTCGCACTCGATGCGGGCGCCCTGTGGGAAGGCGTTGGCCGCCCGCGCTGGCGCAACATCCTGTACCCGGCGCTGTCGCTGGCGGTCGGCGTGCTGCTGGCCTTCCACATCCTCGATACGTCGCCGGCGGTGCGCCTCACCTTCGGCTCCCTGTTTGTCGGCTTCTTCTTCCTCGCCGGCGTGCTGGCGCTGGCGCGCGCATGGCGTCACGGCAGCATGCTGCGGCGCTACCTGGTGGTCGCCATGTTCGTGCTGACGCTGGTGATCGTCGGGCGCGGGCTGCTGACGGCGGTTTTCCCCGATGGACTGTCCTGGGTCAGCGCCAACGCCCTGCAGCTGTTCGGCTTTGGCGGCTTCTACCTGATGATGCTGGTGAATGCCTTCGGCTACCTTCTGCTGTCGCGCGAGAAGCTGCAGATGGACCTGGCGCGCCTGGAAACCACCGATGCGCTGACGGACGTGCCAAACCGGCGCGGCTTCTACCAGGCCCTGGCGCCGTGGATGGCGCTGGCGCGCCGCCCCGGCCAGCCGACCGCCCTGATCATCCTGGCACTGGACCAGTTCAAGCGGGTCAACGACAGTTACGGCCATGCAGCCGGCGACGCCGCCCTGAAATCCATGGTGGAAACCTGCAAGAAGCAGTTGCGCGACTCCGACCTGATGGGGCGCCTGGGCGGCGCCGAATTCGCCATCCAGCTGCCGCGCACCGGACAGGAGGACGCCATGATGGTGGCGGAACGCATCCGCCGCGCCATCGAAGCGATGCCGGTAAAGACCGAGCGTGCGATTATCAAGCTGACGGCCAGCATGGGCGTCACCACCATCCGTGCCGACGACAGCACGGTCAGCCTGTTCAAGCGCGCCGACGAAGCCCTGCAGGCGGCGAAAGTGCGCGGCGAAAACCAGGTGGCGCAGCCGCCCGAACCCCAGACCCTGGAGGCTTTGTCATGACAGCGTAACACTGATGGCGTACTGTGCTACCATTTTCGTTATAAACGATATAAATGGATTCCTCGATGTACGCCGCAGTGGACCTGGGCTCCAACAGTTTTCGACTCTCCATCGGCCAGCACGATGGAGACAGGATCCGCGTGCTCAACAGCATGCGCGAACCGATCCGCCTTGCCGCCGGCCTGGACGCCGCCGGCAACCTCACCGATGAAGCCCTGCAGCGGGCCCTGGTCTGCCTGAAGAATTTCCGCGTGGCGCTGGCCGCCTACGACTTCGACGGCGTGCGCGTGGTCGCTACCGCCATCCTGCGCCAGGCGCGCAATGCAGCGGACTTCCTGCCGCAGCTGGAACAGGCCATCGGCTACCCGATCGAGATCATCTCCGGCGAGGAGGAGGGGCGGCTGATCTACATGGGTGTGGCCAACGCGCTGGGGCAGCCGAACGAGAGCCGGCTAGTGGTCGATATCGGCGGCGGTTCGACGGAGCTGATCCTCGGCCGCGGCCTCGATATCGAACGCGTGGAATCGTTCAGCGTCGGCAGCGTCAAGCAAAGCCTGTCCTTCTTCGTCGGCGGCCGGGTGGATGCCCGTTCCTTCGAAGCGGCCGTGCTGTCGGCACGTTCGCATTTCGAGGATGGGGCGCCGCCCTACCATCCAGAGTACTGGAAGCGCGCTTACGGCTCTTCCGGCACCATCCGCGCCATCGGCGAAATCATCGAAAAGAACAAGCTGGGCGACGGCATTACGCTGGCGGCACTGAACGCGGTGCGCAAGCGCTTCATCGAATTCGGCCAGGTGTCGAAGATCGACATGCCGGGCCTGCGGCCGGACCGCGCCAGCACCGTGATTGGCGGACTGGCGATCCTGATTGCGGTGGTGCAGGAACTGGGCATCGAAAAGCTGGAGCCGATCGATGCCGGCCTGCGCATGGGCGTCATGTGGGACCTCTACCTGCGCTCCACCCGCCGCGACCGGCGCGATGAATCGGTGGGCGAGTTCCTGGCGCGCTTCCATATCGAATCGGAGCGCGGCGTGCGCGTGTCGGAGGCCGCGGCCATCCTGTTCCAGCAGATGAAGCCTGCCAGCGATGCCTTGCTGCGCCACTTGTCCTGGGGTGCCCAGCTGCACGAAGTAGGGCTGGTGGTGTCGCAGACCGGCTACCACAAGCACTCGGCCTACATGATCGAAAACGCCGACCTGCCGGGCTTTACCACCCGCGAGCAGAAGCTGATGGGGCGCCTGGTCCTGGCCCAGAAAGGCAACCTGCGCAAGGTCAGCGAGCACTTGACCGACAGCGATTTCGCCAAGGCGGTGGTGGCGCTGCGCCTGGCGATTGTGTTCATGCATTGCCGGATAGAGGTCGATGACCGTGCCGTGCGCTTGCGCATGAAGAACCGCATCGACCTGGAATTGAAGCGCGATTGCGTATCCAGCCACCCGACCTTGTCCTACTGGATGGAGAAGGAGCAGGAGTTCTGGGACGAAATCGGCGTGGATTTCAGTGTTCGCACTGTTGCGTAATAATCGTATATACTGTTTATATTATTCAATAATGGAGTATCCATGAACGCAACGAAAGCGAAAGCCCCGGCCACCAAGGCTGCAGCCAAGCCGGCACCCAGGACCGCCGCCGCCAAGCCGGCAGCCAAGGCTGCTGCGAAACCAGCTGTGAAGCGCGCTCCAGCGGCTGCCAAGACAGCGGCAGCTGCCAAGCCGGCACCGGCGAAAGCTGCAGCCAAGCCTGCGGTCAAGCGCGTCGCTGCTGCCAAGCCGGCTCCTGCGCCAGCCGCCAAGCCTGCCAAGGCAGTGAAGGCTGAAAAGCCGGCCAAGCAGCACAAGGAAAAGCTGGTGCGCGACAGTTTCACCATGCCGGAATCCGAATACGCGGTGCTGGGCCAGGTCAAGAAGACCTGCCTGAAAAACGGCGTGGAAGTCAAAAAGTCCGAACTGTTGCGCATCGGCGTCGCCCTGATCAGCCGCCTGGATATGGCTACCCTCAAGCAAGTCCTGGCCTCCCTGCCGCAGCTGAAGACCGGCCGTCCGAAGAAGGCTTGATGTCATCTTGCTGACACATGGCTGTCATGTTCGTGCAGCAATAGAACAGCAAACTGGCTTCGTCACTACAGAAAGGACGAAGCATGCAAACTACGACGATTGCTACCGCCGAACAGCGGGTTTCCACCCCGCGACTG
>Ga0209050_1001379_pt1 | contig 26506 bp, 19 predicted proteins | sample Araplavi_mTSA_r2_FD_184276 | JGI IMG/M metagenome (GOLD analysis project Ga0209050, IMG submission 184276) | Arabidopsis root microbial communities from North Carolina, USA - plate scrape MF_Cvi_mTSA_r2 (SPAdes) (version 2) | ecosystem: Host-associated > Plants > Roots > Endosphere | place: USA... | reverse complement strand
TAGCAGGTATGGTGGGCGCCGCCGGCCAGTATCCACGCCGCACAGCCCGTCGGCATATCCGGGAAGGGTTTCCACAACACGCGCGCCACGGGAAGTTTGGGCAAATCATGGGGCGGCTTCACGGCCTCCACGTCATTGACGAGCAACCTAAACCGGTTGCCCATGTCGATGATCGACGCATTGAGCGCGGCACCCGGTGCACTGTTGAACACGAGGCGTACCGGGTCGGCCTTGCCGCCGATGCCCAGCGGATGAATTTCGCACGAAGGCTTTCCGTCGGCGATGGAAGCACAGATCTCCAGCATGTGAGCGCCCAACACCAGTTGTTGTGACGGATCGAAATGATAGGTGTAATCTTCCATAAACGAATTGCCCCCTTTCAAGCCGGTGGCCATCACTTTCATGGCACGCACCAGGGCTGCCGTTTTCCAGTCGCCTTCCGCGCCAAAACCGTACCCCTCTGCCATGAGGCGTTGAACGGCGATGCCCGGCAATTGCACGAGACCGTGCAGGTCTTCAAAGGTATCGGTAAACCCCTTGAAGTCGCCTTGTTTCAGGAACGTGCGCAACCCGCATTCTATGCGCGCGGCGTCGCGTAAGGATGTATGTTTATCGCCGGACTTTTGCAACCCGGCCGCTAGTGTATACGTCGAAGCATATTCGTCGAGCAGGGCATTGATCTCTCCTTCCGGAACCGCGTTGATCACGCTCACCAAGTCGCCGATGCCATAACCGTTCACGGCGTAACCGAATTTGATCTCCGCCTCCACTTTGTCACCATCCGTGACGGCCACCTGGCGCATGTTGTCGCCGAACCGGCAGAACTTGGCGCCTTGCAGGTCATGCCATCCGCATGCCGCGCGCATCCACACGTTCAGCTTTTGTTGCACACCCGCGTCTTCCCAATGACCGACCACCACTTTGCGCTCCAGGCGCATGCGCGACATGATGAAACCGAACTCACGGTCGCCGTGAGCGCTCTGGTTCAGGTTCATGAAATCCATGTCGATCGTGCCCCAGGGTATGTCACGGTTGAATTGCGTGTGCAAATGCAGCAACGGCCTATTCAATATTTTCAAACCACCGATCCACATTTTTGCGGGCGAAAAAGTATGCATCCAGGCAACGATACCGATGCAGTTTGGCGCGGCATTGGCCTCCTGGCAAAGTCTGTAAATTTCCTCCGAGGATTTTAATACAGGCTTGAACACAACTTTCACCGGAATATCCTTTGCTGCATCCAACGCTTTGGCTATTTGCTGAGAATGCTCCGCTACTTTTTTCAATGTTTCTTCGCCATATAAATGCTGGCTGCCGGTAACAAACCAGGCTTCAAATGTCTTCAGGTCCTTCATGTCGGGCGGTTTATTTTTTCTGTTGTTTGATTTTGATGACTATGTCAGGACTGACCGTAATAGGAGTCGGGTCCGTGTTTGCGTTCGAAATGTTTTTTGATGAGCGAATCCTTGAGCCGGGGTGCCTTTGGATGGATCTGTTCGGTGTAGAGGGCCATTTGCGCGATAGACTCCAATACGGCACTGTTGTAGACAGCTTTTTCGGGTGTTTTTCCCCAAGTAAACGGCGCGTGATTACCCACCAGCACCATTTCGATCTCCTCATAGCGCAGCTTGCGATCGTGGAGACATTTCATGATCTGGTAGCCGGTCTCGAATTCATAGTCACCCTGGATCATATCATCGGCCATAGGGGGCGCACAAGGAATGTCTACCGTGTTGTGATCGGCATGGGTGGTGCCAAAGATAGGGATGTCACGCTGCGCCTGAGCCCATGCTGTGGCATACGTAGAATGCGTGTGCACAATGCCGCCGATATGCTCCCAATGTTTGTACAACACCGCGTGTGTTTTTGTATCCGACGAAGGTCGAAGTTTCCCTTCCACGGTCTTCCCATTGAAATCGACGATCACCATACTCTCCGGCCGCAGGTCCTCATAAGGCACACCACTGGGTTTGATGGCAAACACGCCCAACGCCCGGTCTACTGCACTCACATTTCCAAACGTAAAAATCACCAGACCCAGCTTGGGCAGTTGCAGGTTGGCCCGGTAGGCCGATTCTTTTATGTGGTCGTATTGGCTCATGCTTAAACTAAATTTTAAAAGGGATCTATTGTTTGTGCGCGATGGCTAACGGGAGTTCCTTGTTTTCCAAAACCGCTCCCAGGTCCAAGTATTGTTGATACCGCTTCGCGTAGAGCGCCGCCGCAGCGGCATTTGGTTTATACTCCTGGTCGAACCCTTGCCCCATGGCGTGCATGGCATCTTCCACTTTGGGATACAGCCCGGCAGCAGTAGCCGCAAACATAGCGGCACCCGCCGCGCAAGTTTGTTCCGACCGGTGGATGCGCAGCGGCATGTTCATCACATCGGCCATGACTTGCATAATATAAGGAGACCGTCTTGCTACGCCACCCAAACCGATGAGGCCTTTCACGGGAACATGCTCATCATTGAAGCGGTCCACAATCGCCTTGGCGCCAAAACATGTCGCCTCCACCCAAGCCCTGAAAAGCCGGGGCGCGTCTGTGCCCAGGTTCAGTCCGGTCATGGCCCCTTTCAGCAACTGGTTGGCGTCGGGTGTTCGCCGGCCGTTCAGCCAATCGACGCCCAATTCGCCGCCCTCATCCAACGGCAAGGCTAGGGCCTGACGCGAAAGCTCAGGGATGATTTTGCCGGAGAGTTCCTCGCTGAGTTTGCCGGCAAGCTCGGGAGAGATCAACGACGATGATTTCAGCAAGGCTTCCGAGGGCCATAGCAATAGATCTTTGAACCACGCATAGGTATCACCAAACGCGGATTGTCCTGCCTCCAAGCCCATCATGCCGGGGATGATGGAACCACTCACCTGGCCGCAAATGCCGCGCACCAGTTTGCCTTCCATGTCCTGCAGGGGAACGACCATCATGTCGCAGGTCGATGTGCCCATCACCTTGCTGAGGTGGTAGGGTTCTATTTGGCCACCCACGGCGCCCATGTGACAGTCGAAAGCGCCAACGCCCACTACGACGTCCGCACTCAAGCCGAGACGTGTGGCCCATTCCGCGCTGAGCCGACCTGCAGGCTTGTCGGCTGTATAAGTTTCTTTAAAGAGACGATCGGTGAATCCTTTTAACAAGGGATCGAGCGACGAGAAGAAAATATCCGGGGGGAGACCGTTGTATTCGGCCGACCATAACGCTTTGTGTCCGGCAGAGCACACGCCGCGCTTCAGGGTGTGGACGTCGTTGCCGCCGGTGAGCAGGAAAGGAATCCAGTCGCAATGCTCCACCCAGGAATAGAGGGCCCCGCTCACCGCCGTGTCGGCGCGCAACACATGGAGGAGTTTGGCCCAAAACCATTCGGACGAATAGATGCCGCCCACGAACTGGAGATAGTTCACATCGAAGCCCAGGGCATGCTGGTTGATTTCGGCCGCTTCTTTGACGCTGGTGTGGTCTTTCCACAACACGAACATGGCGTTGGGATTGTTTTCAAAGCCCGGTGTCAGTGCCAGCGGGGTTCCGTTTTTGTTGACGGCTACCGGCGTCGAGCCCGTAGTGTCCACCGCGATGGCCTTCACGTGGGACCGCACCGTTGGGCCGGCGTGTTGCAGACACGCCTTGATGGTAGCCTCCAATCCTTCCACATAGTCCTGCGGATGCTGACGGAATTGGTTTTGTGTCGGATCACAGAATAGCCCATCGCGCCAGCGAGGGTAAGCATATACGGAGGAGGCCATCTCTTCACCTGTACGCGCGTCGGCGATCATAGCACGAACCGAGTCCGTTCCATAATCCAGCCCTATAACATATGCCTGGTTCATTGTCATTCAATCGTTTGAATGACGAAAGATACACTTAATTTTATAAGTGTAAAACAAACAATTAATAAAAATAAGAAAGGATGGTGTTTTTTTACCCGCTCCCACCGGATCCGGAACGGCCAGCGAGCATGCCCGATTTGCCGGGTACTACGGGTTTAGGCTGGTCAGTCGGGGGTCGGTATAGTCCTGGATAATGAACAGCACGTTGGGGTATTGTTTAAAGTCGTCTGCTTCATGAATGGTGGCGATGGCGACTGCCTTCATGCCGGCATTCAGGGCGGCCTCCACCCCTTTTGGTGCGTCTTCAAACACGACACAATTTCCGGGTGCCGCACCCAACTGAAGCGCTACTTTCAGGAAGACCTCGGGATCCGGCTTGCTCTTCTGCACGTCGGCTGCGCTGACTACCGCTCCAAAAATTTGACGGATGTTCAGGTTGTCGAGTGCAAAGTCAACGTTCACCGGGGGCGCCGCCGAGCCGATGCCCATTCTGATGTTGTTCTTTCGGGCGCGTTCCAGAAAGTGAGGTAAGCCATTGATCAATTTAAGGTGTGGCCTATAAGCTTTTTGATACTGAGCTTCCTTATCCACCGTGATGGCTGCCACTTGTTCCGGCGTGAAATGACCCACGCCAAAAATGCGACCGAGAAATTCCGGATTGGTACCATACATCTGCAGCTTTACCTGTTCCCGGTTAAGTTGGGCACCGAGTTGGTTCACGACGCTGTGCCAGACATCGAGGTGGAAATGCATGTCGTCGATCATGGTGCCGTTGAGGTCGAAGAGGATGGCTTGTGGAATTTTCATGGCGCAAAAATATCATTTTCCCCCGTCTCACCTTCGCTTGCTTAGGCGGGCAGAGAAAGGTGCACAGGACCTCTTTTTGCCGAAGCTTCGGAGGCAGGTTGTCGCAAAGGATCTCGAAATAAGGTTGGCACATTTTTTTGACACTTCATTTTGTTGAAAGATGAATTAACAACACATGCTATGGAAACGATAAGATCAACCCAGAGGGATAAACCGGACGAGGTGCCTGTACCGGGAAGAGAACCGGAGATAAAACCGGGAAAGGAGCCTGAACCGAACGTATGGCCTCGCAAGGAGCCCGAAATAAAACCGGAGCACGAGCCTTTGACCACACCACCGCCTGCGCCGCAGGAAATACCGAAGCGCCCGGATGAGTGAGCCCGTGTTGTCGAAATTCCTCACAAGACAACAGTTTGTGAAATACTTGCTCATACACAACTCAGCGGCAACCGGATTTCTGCCTTCCACACTCGTCCACGCACCTTTCATCCTGGTTTTCTGCTGGCATGATTTTGCTATAACACTTAGAAAAACAACTTCAATTAAATATACACGACATGAAAAAGATAATGTTAATTGCCGCCGGTGCATTGCTGTTTAGCGTCACCGCCACGTATGCACAGATCGACACGACCGGCACAAAGCAAAATGCTACGCCGCCCGCCGTATCGCCCCAACCGACACAGCAGCCACAACCTGCCGCGACACCGCAGCCTGGACAGAACTATCAAAAGGACATGACCCGGATCAAACCCGCCGATGTTCCCACAGGCATGCGCCAAACGCTGCAAGATCCCCAATATAAAGGCTGGGAAAGTTCTACGATCTATAAAAGCAATTCCAACGATGGCTACATACTCCAAATGAACAACGGAGCACAGCCGCAAACGTATCGCTTTGATTCGGAAGGAAAACTTGTTCCGAATCCAAAACCGTAATAACAAGTTTTAAGACAGTCATGGGCGCATACGGAGAGATCCGTATGCGCTATGTTTTAGAGGTGTTGTTCGCAAATCACAACCCTAGCCTGACGGTAAGATGCCCGTTACTGTTTAAAAGAAATTCAAGAAAGCTTGCCCACCACCCAGGTCTTGTTAGAGCGTTGGAATCTTCACCACCGAAACCGAACGAGGTGGCAAAACCGTCTTCACATCTTTGCCTTTCCATTTCAGGGGCTGCTCCTCGGGATGAATTTGTGTGGGGTGTTCGATAGTATTTACTTCGTCGGGATTTCCTTTCAACACCGTTACGGTCCCGGTTTGTGAAATTTTTCGTGCGGTGGAAAGCTGAAGCGTGACGGTTTGCGGCTCATCGCCAGCATTTACCAGTTTAATCAAAATAGTCTTGGCGTTCGCATCCGTCACGGCCGATGCATACAAGCCATTCTTGCCGGCAACCGTTTCTCCTTGCGCTGTCACCGGCAACACGTGTGTGCCTTTGTTGGTGGAGAAAAGTTTCTGGACATAATAATTTGGTGTGCCATAAGCATTCAGGTTGTCGAACCAGATCAGGTCGGGTGTCCATTGCCAGGCGTCTACGTGGGCAAACAGCGGCGCATAGGAGGCCATGTGCACGAGGTCGGCGTTGCGTTCGAGGCCGGTCATGAACGCGGCTTCGGATAACGCACAGCGCCAGTTGTTTTCATTTTTGGGACTCACGGTCGCGACGCTTTGTGCGGCATATTCACCGGCAAATATTTTTGGTCCCTTGCGATCGTAGGCATCATAACGGTTGGCATTTTTTAAAAACCATTCGGGACTGCTATAGTAATGTTCGTCTACGAGGTCGGCTTTCAAATCTCTCAATTCCCGGGAGGCATAGTCAAAAAGTTCACCGGACGGCGCAGGGCCGGCAGCGGAAACAATTTGAATGTCGGGGTACTTTGCCTTGATGATCGCCGAGAACACGGCATAGCGTTCGATGTACTGCGGACCCCACTGTTCATTGCCCACCCCAATGTATTTCAGGTGGAAGGGGGCCTCGTGTCCCATGGTCTTACGCAGTTTTCCCCATGGCGAGTCGGGACTTCCATTGGCAAATTCGATGAGGTCGAGGGCATCCTGTACGTAGGTATCCAGTTGATTGATGGGAACCACTTCGGCCGAGTTAAATTGGCAAGCCATGCCGCAGTTGAGAATGGGCAAGGGCTCGGCGCCCACATCTTCGGCCAATTGAAAGTATTCAAAGAAGCCAAGGCCGAACGTTTGAAAGTAGTCGGGCGCGGGGCGGTGATTGAACTCCGTGTTCCAGCGGTTCACGATCATCTCGCGTTGCTCGATATCGCCTACCGTTTTTTTCCATTGGTAACGTGTGGTCAGCTCGCGGCCTTCCACGATGCAGCCGCCGGGGAACCGGATAAAGCCGGGCTTCATGTCGGCCAGCAATTGCACGAGGTCTTTGCGCAAACCACCGGGACGATTTTTCCAGGTGTCGTTTGGAAACAGGGATACCATGTCGATATCAACCACACCTTTGCCGTCGAACCAGAGGTTCAACAGCGCTTTGGGTTCCGTTTCTGAAGCGACGATGGTAGCGGTATATTTTTTCCATTCGCTGCCGGCCGGGGCAATGGTGGTCGTCCCTAAAATCTTACCCTTGGCGTCCACCAGTTCCACCCGCAGCGTGGGGGTTCCCTGTTGTTGACGGGCCTGCACTGAAAATGTGTAGGTCGCGCCTTTCTTTATGCCCATGCCGCGAAAGCCTTCGTTGGTAAGGCCGTAGCCTTTGTCGGCCTGAACGTTTACGCGGGCGATGCGCGGGTTGGTGTCGCCGCCTTCATGCAGGATGAGCACGCTTCCGGCATTGGTGGTGATGGCGAATTTGTCACTCGCCTGCTCCTTCCATCCCATCAGCGGCTGGGCGAATTCAAACGAGCGGTTCTTCACCAGCTCTGCATAGATCCCGCCATCGGCCGCAAAATTGATGTCCTCGAAAAATATACCCCACATGGTGGGCTCAATCTTGGAGAGGGGTTGATCGACTTTTACATTCAGTACCGTTTGTGCCTGCAAAAGTGAAATTGAAAAGCCTGATAAAAACAGAAGTGCCGAAAACCGGAGGAGAGCCTTGGATCGTTTCATATCAAAAATTTTTGAACAGTGTTTCGAATTTAAAAATACATTTAATAAAATGTATCATTTACACTTATTTATTTTCGAATTGGCATGCGCTGTTGGTCGGAGGTGCGCGGGCGGGGAAGTCAACGTGGAACCACAAAGACGCAAAGAAGACGCAAATCTCTCTGCGTCTTCGTTGCGTCTTTGTGATGAAATTTGAAAAGTAGCCACGGGACAATCCGGTGATGGCCACGCTATCACCGGTGTCGGGCTAATAAGCAGGAATAAAAGAACTCAGCGGGTTTTAGATTGCCGCGGCTTGTTGCTCGGCATATACCACATCGCGGAGGGCCTTGTATTGATTCTCGAAGGCAATCACTTTCTTCAATACGGCTTTGAATTGAATTTCCTTTTGAAGCAGCGCATGGATGTGGGCCAGAAAATTATTCAACGTATCAAGCTGCGCGGATTGAAGATCGATCTCGAAAGATCTTTCATCGCGGTTGAACGCAAACTTCAGATCCTTGGAACGATTGAATTCTATCAGTCCCTTGATCAATATAAAGTGATCGGCAAACGCTTCCTTCACCTGGAAAGCCAGGCTCACGCGGTCGTTGTAGCCAAAGGCGGTCGAAGGAATATAAAAGCCGTTCCCACCGAAAACGAAATTCAGATGCGTTGAAACGGTTTCAGAATTTTTTGCAGGCGCCAAAGAAACTTCGGCTGTAGAGATATATAAAGATTGTTCGGATGACAATACAGATGCTGTCTGTGACATGGTCGTAAGATTTTGTTGTTGTAACTAGATTGAATGAAGCGGAGGTAGACTGGCCGTCAACAACAGCAACAACAGGTTTGCGGGAGGAAGAGACGTTGGATGTTTTTCATGGCTTTGTACTTATTTATATTCCCTAATCCTTTAGGCAGAATTTAGCACCTTTTCCCCATCAAGAGGCGAGGTTGCAATAGGTTCAGCGAGTCTGCTCTCTCCCCTATTCTTTATAAATATGTAACAAATGTAAGCTATAAATCTATTAAGTCAATAGACTTTGTGGAAATATTTAAAAATTATTTCTGCTAACCCGTGGAAGGCGGCCTCCATTAAGTATAACCAATTTATTTTCAGTATGTTACGGGACGATTAGCGTTTTTTAACATGCGGAAATGCATCGCTCTTTTTAACGGGCTCAGGGTTTAGAATCCTTTGCTTCTTTGGTGGTTTTTGGCTTTTTCTTGATGGGAAACTCAAAACCAAAACGCACATTCAGCACGTCGGCGTAAGGGCTTTTGTGATGAGGATCGAAAAGACGCACCATGATCAGCGCAGTGCCCTTCACGTTTTTGATGAAGCGATATTCCTTCTTCATCCCTGTGAACACACCCCACACCCATTCGCGACTGCCCGCATCGGGAATGGCCACGCGGGTCAAGGGGGGCACAAAGGTGTTCATGGTTTCCACTTCGAGGCGGGGAGAAAATCCTTTCCAGAGTTTGAACTCGCCATAAACGCGCGGGCCATATACGCGGGCGGCGTGATCAAAGTAATTTCGTTTTGTGTTGTAGGCCACCCGTTGGTTCCAGCCCGCGCCGGCGGTGATGCGACCGGTGAACCGGTAGCCTGCATACGGATTGAAATCGACCATCAGGTCCTCACCTTTCTTTTGCATTTGCAGGGCTATGCCGGGAAGCACGCGTTCATACCAGGGTTTGCCGCGCATTTCGTTGGGACGCTTTTTGGGGATGTCGCTGAGGCTGTTCAGGCTGCCATACTTTTGTTTGTACTTAGACACCATGTCCATCGCTTCTTGCAGCTGTTTCTCTTTGCCGGCAAAATGGTTTACCGCCACTTGCTTCACCTTGGCAGCTGCTTCTTCTTTCATGGCTTCGGGGTCGCTTGCCTTGCCGGCCATGTCTTTGTATTGGTCAAGTGCTTTCGTCTGTCCTTCGAGGTCTTTTATACCCGATAGCTCGGCCGCTTTTGTCTCGGCTGTCTTCGATAATTCCGCGGTGTTGCTCAGGTCGCCACCGGCCACGGCTTTTACTTCCTTCAATTGCGTTGCATACTCCCCTGCCTGGCCGGTCACTTTCGATACTTCACCCACTTGGCTCGTCACGTTCTGCAGTTCGCCCACTTTCGTTGCGTCCTGCAGGTTTCCCAGTCCACGGGTCTGGGGAAGGTCCACGCCATTGATCTTACCCATTCCGTCGATGTTGCCCAGGCCATCGAGCTTGCCCAGGGAAGCGCCATTCACAGAAGGCAGCCCCAATTCAGAACCGGGGATTTGAAAGCCATCCACCTTCCCGGTGACGGACGACACTTTGTCTTTCAATTCGGGTGGAAGATCGAGTTGCTTGAGCTTGCCGGTGGTTTTCCCTTTCAAGGCATTCAATTTTTCGTTGAAGCCTGCCACGGTCTTTTCACGCAGTTGGTTCACGCTGTCCAGCGCATGCGTTACTTTGCCGGTGGGAAGATTTAGTGTGGTGAGGCTGTCGAGCTGGTGTTGCAATTTGTTTTGTGCAGCATCCAGCTTGCTGATGGGGCGTTGATAAAGACCTTTCAAACTGTCGGCACCATGATAGAATGACGATTGTATGGAATCTACTTTATGATGTGATTTTTGCAGGAGTGTGTCTTCCGGAAGAAACTGTTGGAGACTGTCCGTGGAGGGAATGCGATTCAACAGGCTGTCCATAGACGCTTGCTGCCCATACCCTAGCGTTAACCCCAGGCAGCTAAAGATCAAAATAATGCACAACCTCATTCGGAAAGAATATAGCCCGAAAAATCAGGATTTTTAAGGAGGATTCCTAAATGAAAATCGCGTGAAATCATACTTGTATTTCACGACCGTTAGAAAAAGTGTTTAAACAGGGTTTTAGTGCTGTTCCATGGAGCCGTATGCCCGTTTTGCGGTGGCGCGAAGGATGACTTGTTGATGAAGAACACCAACAAGCAAGACGGACACCAAAAAGGCCTACGGATACCTGCGCGTAGGAGCGAAATCTTTCTTGTGGAATGGCGCAGGCGGCAGTACCGTTAGGGCATCTTCACCATGGGGAACAGGCGGTGTATTTCTTCCGGTGTCGGCTGGGTACCGTATTCGCATATTTCGAATGACTCCGCGTGTTGAGCGGCTTGGGCCTTTTCTTTTCCGTAGCCGGTCTCCAGGGTCTTGCGGGCTTCGGGGGTTATTTTCCGGGTGTAGCGTGTAGCCAGCCACTTCATTCGTCCGGGGCCTTCGACAGGTACTTCGGCAACGTAATTGCCGATCCAGGGAAGCCACTCGTACACCTGTGATTTATGCGCATCGAGCGCGTTTACTTTTTTGTCAAATACTGCTGTGATGTCTACGGACACATCGGGGCGGAACGGATTGGGGCGTTGGAAATAATCTTCAAAATATAAGAACACAGGATTCTTGCGCAGAGCAGGAACATCGGACGCTACGTTGGGCACGCCCACCATGAAGGCCGCGTCCTGCACCAACACGCCCGTGTAGCGGTGGTCGGGGTGATAATCGTTTGGACGGGGACTGATCACCACGTCGGCATTCCATTCGCGGATCTCGCGGATGATTTCCAGGCGCACGCTGAGGCTGGGTAACAACTCGCCATCGTGGTTGGGCAATATGTGATAGGCCGCGATGCCCAGCCGGCGGGCCGACTCCTGCGCCTCTTCAAAACGGCGTTTCGCCAGCGGACCTCCACCCATGGTTTGATGACCGGCATCGCCGTTGGTCACCGCCACAAATTTCACGGCATAGCCCATTGCTGCAAAGAGCGCCGCGGTGCCGCCGCCTTTGATATCGCAATCGTCGGGGTGTGCACCGATCATGACGATTCTTATCGGTTGTTGGGTCTGTGCAAAGCCCGTGATCGTTGTCAGCAGGAGCACCGGTACGATGAGGAAGCAAAGAAATTTGCAGGATTTCATAGGGGTAGATTTAGGATGGCTACAGGTAAGTAATGTTACAAAAGAATTGCCTCACCTTGCTCCAGCGCCAGGCGTTATTTTATGACCGGTCGTAATAAAAAATATGACGGGATCATATCACCTTCCGTATTGGAATGTGCGCAAGGCGCGAGAGCGCTTGCCCTTAACGGTCCTCCGTCGTGCAGCATCCGGAATTCGTTATCTTTACTCAAACGACGACGCTTCTGAAAAAGCGAAAAACCAAGACTACGCTCGATGCCAATGAAAAACTATCATTTAAAAATCGGGTTGTTCGGCATAGGCCTCGAAGCCTACTGGGAACAATTTGAAGGCTTACAGCAACGGCTGGAGGGCTATGTGTCGGTTGTGCATAAAAATATATCGTCCACCCGCCACGAGGTGATCAACCTGGGGTTGATCGACACTCCTGAGAAAGCGCTGGAGGCGGGCCATACGTTCCGTGAAAAAGATGTTGACATCATTTTCCTGTACGTCACCACCTATGCGCTGTCGTCGACCGTGTTGCCGGTGGTGCAGCGCGCCAAAGTGCCTGTCGTCATTCTGAATCTTGTTCCCGAAGCATCGATCGACTACCATCGCTTTAACCACCTGACCGACCGGACGCAGATGACGGGTGAGTGGCTGGCGTATTGTTCGCCCTGCCCCGTGCCGGAAATTGCCAGCGTCTTCCAACGCTCCAGGATCCCGTTCTACCAGGTGACCGGCACACTTCATGACCCGGCCATCTGGGAAGAAGTAACGGCCTGGGTAGATGCCGCGCGGGTGGCCCACGTCCTGTTTCACAACCGGCTGGGGTTGATGGGCAATTACTATGGTGGCATGCTCGACATTTACTCCAACCTTACCCTGCACTGCGCCACGTTTGGCGGACACCTGGAGATCATTGAAGTGGACGAGCTTTCATCGCTCCGCGAATCCATAGCCCCGGAGCTGGTAAATCTGCGGGCCAATGATTTCAACAGCGCTTTCGATATCCAACCCGATTGTTCAAAAGACGAATTGATCCGGGCGGCCCGAACCTCGGTTGCCTTGGATAGGCTGGTGGAGCAACATCAACTCGGCTCGCTCGCCTACTATCACAAAGGGACCGGCAACGCGGCCAATGCCGACACGATGAGTTCGATCATCCTGGGGACGTCGCTGCTCACCGGTCGCGGCATTCCCGTGGCCGGGGAATATGAAGTGAAGAATGCACAGGCCATGAAGATCATGGACAGTTTTGGCGTGGGCGGCTCGTTCACGGAATACTATGCCATGGACTATGTCGACGATGTTGTATTGATGGGACACGATGGGCCGGGGCACCTTGCCATTGCGCAAGGGAAGACAAAAGTAAAACCGCTGCACGTCTATCATGGAAAAGTGGGCAGTGGTCTCTCGGTGGAAATGCGTGTCAAGCAAGGACCGGTAACGCTGCTGTCGGTGGTTGAAAAAGTGGATGGCACCCTCATGCTCTTGTGTGCCGAAGGGGAGTCTGTGGATGGGCCTATACTGGAGATCGGGAACACCAACAGCCGTTATCGTTTTTCTATTGGCGCGCGGAATTTTGTTGAGCGGTGGAACAGTCATGGACCGGCACATCATTGCGCCGTCGGTGTTACGCATGTGGCACACAAAATCAAAAAATTGGCCGCGCTACTGGGCATCGGCGTTGTCCAGGTATGTTGATGCTGTTTTAGCTACGACAGCGCCTGCGGCGGAGGGCTACCCGCGGCCTTGGACTTGTCCTCGGGAAGGGGTACAAATTCATGGTTGTCGTTAGGTGGCAAAACGATCCTCCCCGCAGTCCAGTCTGCTTTCGCTTGTTCGATACGCTCTTTTCGAGACGACACGAAATTCCACCAGATAAATCGATCTCCCACCGGCTCGCCACCCAACAGCATGAGCGTGCTCGCTTCCTTGGCCGTCAACATAGGATCGACGCCTTTTGTGAAAACCAGCATCTGGCCGGCTGTGTAGACGCGCCCCGAAACTTCGAGGCTGCCTTTCACGATATAGACGGCGCGTTCTGAGTGTTCTTTGGGTAGTCCGAATGTCGCGCCGGGTTGCAACACGGCATGGAGGTAAAGTAAGGGTGAGTGGGTCTTCACGCCATTGTTCAATCCGTAGGCGTCGCCGGCGATCAATCGCATCCAGACGCCGGTGTCGGTATAGACCGGCAATTGTTCGGGCTTATAGTTATCGAAGGTGGGATTGGATTCTTCGTCTTTTTCCGGCAAGGCCACCCACGTTTGGATCATTTCAAAGCCACCCACCAGGACCGACGGGTCTTCAAATCTTTCGGAGTGCGCGATGCCTTTTCCCGCCGTCATCCAGTTCACTTCGCCAGGGCGGATCACTTGTTGGACGCCCAGACTATCGCGGTGGGTAACCTGACCGTCAAATAAATAACTGACCGTGGACAACCCGATGTGCGGGTGGGGCAACACGTCCATCTTTGCGACCGACTGCGGTTGAATGCTCACGGGACCGGCGTGGTCCATAAAAATAAAAGGGCCTACCATCCTGCGCATTCGAAAGGGAAGAATTCTTTTCACTTCCATTCCGGGAGCGATAGCGGCTTTGCGGGCTTCAATGACGATGTCGAGCATGATCGGTTCGGGTTCTGATTTCGAAGGGAGTTATCGGTCTTTCAAAGATACCGCTTTAAGTAGATTCTGCTCAAACCCCGCGTGAATTGTATTCTCCGTTTCAACACGAGCGAGGATTTTTTTTTGCCCCCTGAACCGGCGAACAAACTCCTTTTGTAACTTGTTTATGCCCAAGACACGAGGACCAACCCGGGCGGTCCGCTTGACAAACCATGAAACGGTTAAAAAAATTTGCCAGCAAACCTTTCCGTGCGCTCACGGCACATCTGAAAGCCGTTCCGGTCCGACACGACACCGAAGCCTTGCACCAGGTCCGCATCGACATTAAAAAAGTAAAGGCCGTCCTCACACTGATCCATGAAAGCCGGAAGAAATTCAGAAGCCACAAGCATTTTCTCCCCTTCCGCACCATTTTCAGAAAGGCCGACGCCATCCGGCAATCGGAGGTACTTGCCTCGCTCTTGTCAAAGTATCCCGAGGAGGGACAGCTTCTTCCTCAAACGGAGCATCCGTCGCTGGAAACTTTTGAATCGGGCGTTCCGGAATATCTGCAGACGGTAAAGACCCAATCCAAAAACCTTAAACCTTATCTGAAAAAAATAAAGCGCCACGCCATCGGGCGCTATCTCAAACATCAGTACAAGAAAATCAAAGGCAAGTTATATCCCCACCTCGCCTTGAAAGACATTCACAAAACCCGGAAATCCATAAAGGAAGCGTTATTCATCGCCGGATCGGCCGATCACTTAAAAAAGAAAAAGAAAAAATTTTACGACACCCTACAGGAAGCCATCGGCAATCTTCATGACAAACAATTGTTGCTGCAGCTGCTAAACAAGCATGGTGGTGACCGTCACGATCACCACGCACTACGCGCGGCTTGCGCACAAGACATACGTCAGATCAGGAGTCTGGCGGCGGCGTTCTATCGCTAACCTCGCATCCTTAGCGATGCCCGCATTATCTTCTTTTAGCAGACCTCAATTTGTGTAACACGGCAACCAGGGCGTCGACATCGGCACAGGTGTTATAAAACGCCAGGGAAGGGCGAACGGTGCTCTCCACCCCAAACCTGCGCAAAATCGGTTGTGCGCAATGGTGGCCGGTCCTCACGGCAATACCTTCTTTGTTCAGGGCCTGTCCTACTTCATCATTGGTGTAGCCGTCGAGTACGAAAGACATGACACTGGCCTTGTCGGGCGCGGTGCCGATCAGGCGCAAGCCCGGGACCTGTTTCAATAGCTGTGTTCCATAAAGCAAAAGGGCATGCTCGTATTGGCTGATGAGTTCCATGCCGATGCGGCTCACGTAGTCGATGGCGGCGCCTAGCCCTACCGCGTCCGCAATGTTGCCCGTGCCGGCTTCAAATCGTCCAGGGGCCTTGTGGAATTCGGTGTGCTCGAAAGTCACATCCTTGATCATGTTACCTCCGCCCTGCCAGGGTTGCATTTGGTTTAGAAGTTCTTCTTTTCCATAGACTGCGCCGATGCCGGTGGGTCCGAATATTTTATGACCGGAGAAAACAAAGAAATCGGGGTTCAATTGCTGGACATCGACATGCATGTGCGAAACCGATTGGGCACCGTCGAGCAAAACCTTTGCCCCCGCCGTATGCGCCATGTTGATGATGGTCTGCGCCGGTGTTACAGTCCCCAGCGCGTTCGACACCTGGGTGAACGATACGAGTTTGGTCTTGCTGTTGAGCAGCTTACCGTATTCGTCCAACCGGATCTGTCCGTCGTCGTCGACGGGGATCACGCGGATCTTGAAGCCCTTCTTTTCGGCGAGCAATTGCCAGGGAACGATGTTGGCGTGGTGCTCGAGATGACTCAGAATGATCTCGTCTCCGGCATTCAGGTTTTGATCGCCCCAGCTCTGCGCGACGAGGTTGATCCCTTCGGTGGTGCCCCGGACAAAGATGATCTCGTTGGGCGAGCCGGCATTGAGAAAACGCTGCACTTTTCTGCGTGCGCCCTCAAACGCGTCCGTAGCGCGGGCCGCCAATTCGTGGGCGGCGCGGTGAATGTTGGAGTTTTCGTGTTCGTAAAATTCGCTGATGCGATCGATGACAAGCTTTGGCTTTTGCGTGGTCGCGGCATTGTCGAGCCAGACCAAAGATTTTCCATTGACCCGTTCCTTTAAAATTGGAAAGTCGCCTTTGACACGATTGATATCAAAGGGTGGTCTCACCATCCCTACCCCGCCAGGCAGGGGCGATGGCGCGGTGTCGTTCAAAAAGTAAAATGATGTCGGGTGCATTCCCGGAAGGGGGCTAACCGGCAATTGCGGTGTGGCCATAAACGAACTGATCTGGCGAAGCACCTGGTTCAATTCCTGTTCGAAGGGTTGCTCGGATTGAAAGGGCAAGCGATGCGAGGATTTGTTGGCTGCCGGTTCTGCGCTATAGTTTCCAGTTGGATTCTGCAAAGACGGCGACCGGCCGCTGCCGGCGACTGACTTCGGTATCTCGCCATTGTAAAAATGAGGATCGGGCAAACTGGTTTGCGGATCCTTTATGTCAAAACTTTCCGGGTGGTTGATCTGCGAATTAGAAGCGCCCACACCTGCCGGCGAAAACTCACTGACTTGATTTTCGGCAACCGGATTCGCCTGGGCAAACCGTTGTGCCGGCTCCACGGACGAGTCGCCGGGGGCAGCTTTAAAATATTGGTTGGCCAGCCGCTCCAACTCCCGGACTTCGGGTAGATTATTTTGATGTAAATCGTTCATGACCGTGTGTTAAGAAATGGGACAAACGCCATTTGCCGGGACAAAACTTCCCTCAATATTTGTATTCGTGGTACTTGGTGATGTCCACATCTTCCAGTACGGCGATGGCATCGTCTACCAGCACGGCGATGGAACAATACAGGGCGATCAGGTAGGAAGCAATAGCCTTATCGTTGATGCCCATGAAGCGCACGGATAATCCCGGGGTTTGTTCGCCGGGCAAGTTGGGCTGATACAGCCCCACCACGCCTTGACGCGCTTCGCCGGTGCGGAGCAATATTATTTTTGATTTGCCATTGGCGATCGGAAGCTTGTCGCTCGGGATCAGCGGAATGCCGCGCCACGTAATGAACTGCGAACCAAACAACGAAACCGTTGGCGGCGGCACGCCTCTGCGCGTACATTCACGACCAAAAGCCGCGATGGTGAGGGGGTGTAACAAAAAGAAACCGGGTTCTTTCCACACTTTGGCCAGCAATTCGTCGAGGTCGTCGGGGGTGGGTGCGCCGGTGCGGGTTTTGATGGTCTGGCTTGCGGGCGTGCTGCTGATCAAGCCGTATTCTTTATTATTGATAAGCTCACTTTCCTGGCGCTCCTTAATGGCTTCGATGGCCAGCCGGAGTTGTTCGCTGATTTGGTTGTAGGGCCGGCTATACAGATCGGACACGCGCGTGTGCACATCCACCAGGGTGTTGACGGCACTGAGGTTGTATTCCCGGGGGTTAGCATCGTAGTCCACGAACGTGTGGGGAAGCACGTGCTCGTCGCGTGTGGAGCAATCCACCTCGATGTTTTGGGCATCCTTCACTTTGTTGAGCCGGTACACGCCCGACTCCACGGGAACCCAGCTCATCAGGTGTGTCAACCACCGCGGGGTGATCGTTCCCATTTGAGGCACGGTGCGGGTGGCAATGGCCAATTGTCGTGCGGCTACATCATCGAGTGCGGTTTGATTTTTAATTTTCTCTGCCATATGCTTGAAGTTTTCGGAGGTATGCTTTTTTATTTTTTTATTAAGATATGATTTGCTTTCCCTACACAGTCTGACGTCCTACTAAAATAAGTTTCGCTATCGATCTTCTTAAGAATCAATAAGCTTTACGGTTTCTCCTGATAAAATGTGCGCCGTGCACGTGGATTCATCTGGAGGCTTTACGAAGAACGAAAATGAAAATTGAAGGTATCCGTTTCAACAGGACCAAACAGGTGGGACTTGATCCTGACATTGAAGCGGCAGGAATTAGTATAACACTAATTCTCCAGTAAGGTAATTATTAAATGGTGGATAAAACAAGGGTTTACTCAAATTCAAATCATCGCGTTGAAAAGCAAATCTTTAAGGTGATGGAAAACCTCGTCACCGATTATGAAAAATGGGTTATATTACCATTCATGAACTCTCCCTCCCCGAAAGTTGTCTTCGCACACACCTGCCTGCTGGGCGAGGGGCCGGTTTGGGATGCTGCGCGAAAAACGGTTTGCTGGGTCGACATTCTCAACGGCGAGGTGCACGAATTTTCCACCGTCACACAGCATCATCGAAAGATCGAGGTGAAAGACATGGTGGGTGCTATTGCCTTGTGCAACAACGGCGAATACATCGCCGCCCTGAAGAGCGGGTTGGCGTTTGTTCACCAGGAGAGCGGTCGCATCCGGATGCTGCATCATCCCGAGGTGCATTTGCCCGGTAACCGTTTTAACGATGGTAAGTGCGATCCCGCGGGCAGGTTTTGGGTGGGCACGATGGCCCTTTCCGAAGCGCCCGGCGCCGGCAATCTTTATATGATCGATAAAAACCTGGCGCATACCAAAAAGATCGGCGGCGTCACGATCTCAAACGGCATGGCGTGGACAGCAGATCATCAAACGTTCTATTACATCGACACCCCCACTTATAAAGTGGTGGCCTATCGATACCATCTCCTGTCGGGCGAAATCACAGACAGAAGCGTAGTTATAAAAATCCCCAAAGACGATGGCTTCCCAGACGGAATGACCATCGATGCGGAAGGCATGTTATGGATCGCACACTGGGACGGGTGGCAAGTGACACGGTGGGACCCGCGCACGGGCGAAAAGCTTTTGCGCATTGCGCTGCCCGTGGCCCGCGTCACTTCCTGCACGTTTGGCGGCGAACATCTGCAGGATCTTTATATCACCTCGGCCAAAGTCGGGCTGTCGGAAACACAATTGGCGGAGCAGCCACTGGCCGGCGCGCTCTTCCTGGTAAAGAATTGCGGGCAAGGTGTGGAGACGGCCGTGTTCGAATGTCAATAAACAGCTGATCTCAACATGAATACTATGGAACGATTTAATAACCAGGTCGCTGTCGTTTCCGGTGGTGCCGAAGGTCTTGGCAAAGGCATTGCCGACCGCCTTGCTTCCGAAGGAGGCACGGTTGCCCTATTCGACATCAACCAACAGCTTCTGGACAAAACCGTAGCCGAATTCAAGGCCAAAGGCCACAACGTCTCCGGCCACCTTGTGGACGTCGCTTCGGAAAATGCCGTGCGAAAGGGAATGGAAGATGTGGAAGCAACGTATGGGCAGATCGACATCATGGTCAATTGCGCCGGCATCGTCGGTCCCACCAGCACCAACATCACCGACTATCCCGCCGAAGCTTTCGACCGGATCTACAACATCAATCTTCGCGGCTCCTTTTTAATGACCAAGTATGCGCTCACGGCCATGAAGAAAAAAAATTACGGGCGCATTCTTTTGATCGCGTCTATGGCCGGCAAGGAAGGCAATCCCTTTATGGCCGGCTACACGGCCACGAAGGCGGGCGTGATCGGGCTGGTGAAAGGGATCGGCAAAGAATATGCAGAGACGGGCATCACCGTGAACGGACTGGCCCCCGCCGTTATCAAGACCGCGATGAATGATCAGACCGCGCCGGAGCAACTCGCCTACATGATTGCCAAGATCCCCATGAAGCGCCTCGGCACGATCGAGGAAGTGGCCAACATCACCGCCTGGATCGTTTCCAAAGAGGCTAGCTTTACTACAGGCTTTCTCTTCGATGTCTCCGGCGGAAGGGCTACCTATTAAAAGCGCACACGTTCAACCCCTCCCAAAAGAAATCCTAATTCTTTTAAAAAAGTCAGCATGAGAAAAAAAGTAATCGTACTGGGTGCCTCCTCCGGCATCGGAAAAGCAACGGCCCAACGCTTCGCCAAAGAAGGGTGGCAGGTGATGGGTGCTGCACCCGAGGAAGGCCTGCTTCAAAACGCCGTGAATGATCTGGAAGGGGAAGGCCATCACGCAGTATTGGTGGATGTCACGTTGGATCATCACATCGAGGCATTGAAGGAACGCGTGCAAAAAACGTTTGGCGACTTCGATGTGCTCATCAACAGCGTCGGCATCTCGAAGAGCCAGCCGCTGCTCGGGTCCGACTTCGAGGCCTGGGACCGGTCGTTGCAAGTCATGCTTTATGGCGCCGTCAACGTATGTCGTGCTTTAATCCCCCTAATGAAAGACGGTGGCAGGATCGTGCACGTCACTTCCATTCATTATGAACGCGTGGCGCCCGGCAGTTCATCGTATGGCATGGCAAAAGCTGCCATCACGCAATTCACCCGGTCGTTGGCGGTGGAACTGGCGCCGCGAAACATTCTGGCAAATGCCATCGCACCGGGATTTATTTTTACACCCATGTCCATCAAAGGCGATGGCAGGAATGAATTGGAAAGCGAGTGGTTCAAGGAGAATTATATCAAGCATAATCATCTTCCCCTCAAAAGAGCCGGCCAGCCCGAAGAAGTTGCCGGGGTGGCTTACTTTCTTGCGGGACCCGACGCTTCCTACATCACCGGCTCGGTTGTCACAGTAGATGGAGGGTTGACCATTACGTTTTAATGTGATCGGCGCCGACATGCGTAAAAATACATGGAGGCGCAAAGGCGCAAAGTCAACGCAAAGCCAGATTGCATTTCTTTGTGCCTTTGCGTCGGTTCAAATTCTCGATTCCATGCATTAATTTTTCCGGATCCTTTCTCTTTCGTCCGTGGATACGGCTCCGCGCGAGTCGCGGCTTTTCATTTTCGTGTTCCCGAAGGTCTTTGTGTAGGTGAGCTTCACGATCCGGTAGCTTGCGGACTCTGCTTTGTAGGTGTATTCGGCTTGTAGCGAAAAAGCCTCTTCGGTAAGCGTTCCAAAAAAACCATTCACGCGCATGGATTTCAGAAGATCGGTCACCGCCAGTTGAAGGCTTCCCCAATGGTGATTCAGGTCCTTTTTTACGCCCGCGTTCAACATGCCAAATCCTCTTACCTTTTTCGACCCTTCGTATTGAGCGGAATTATACCACCCCGATACCTCCACGGAGAAATTTCCGGGAAGCATAAAGGTCTGACTGCCGTTGAGCGTATAGGCAAAATAGGTTTTCCTCAACTTCTCCAGGGTGTGATCAAGTTTGAATTGCCGGAGTCCACCCACCACGCTGTAGCTCATGCTCCACCAGTTGTTTATGGTGAACGGAAGACTGGCTTGAAATGTCAGGTTATTTTGATAGGCCATATTTTGAGGCTGCAGATACATAAGATCGCGCGCCGGGCTTTCTTTTTGCTGGTACAACACGATGGGGTGATCGTCGCGGCTGGCTTGTAGCGAGAAGGCATAGCCATTGTAGGTATAACCAATTTTTAAATTGTTGCTGATCGTCGGCCGCAACGAAGGATTGCCCGTGGACACCGACATCGGGTCGTTGTAGAACAGGTAAGATGCCAGGTCATTGTAAGAAGGGCGGGTGATTCGCTTGGTGTAGGACAACTGCAACTCGGCGCGATCGCTTAGCCGTCGCGTCAGGAACAGGCTGGGAAAAAGTTTGCCCAGTTTCCGGTCGATGTTGTTTTCTTCCTTGTCGGCGTTGGCACGGGTGCGTGAATATTCATAGCGCAGTCCGGCAACAAGTCGCATGGCCGGCGTGACCTGCGCCTCCACCGATGAGTAGGCCGCTGCGATCACTTCGCGCATATCGGTATCGTTGGTGTACCGGGCACTGCCGGTCCAGACACCGTCGGTGTAGGTCTCTATTCTCGACAGGCTTGAACTTGCCGTCAACGTTCCTTTCAGCCCTGCCTCGAACCTGACTCCGTTTTTCCATTGCCTTGTATAATCCGTTTTGAAGACACCCACCTGTATGGGCGAGCGCGAAACGCCGCGCTGCCGGTTTGAAAAGATGTTGCCGCTGGGTTGCGCCTCCCGGCCCTCGCGGTCCAAAAAGGCAATGTTGATCTCGGTTGGGCTCTCGTTGCTATAGTGCAGATAGTCCAGGTCGAGGTTTAGCTTCTCCCCCTCCCGCAGCGGCTTGTCCAGGTAGAGGTTGGTCACCAGGTTGCCCCAGTTTGCCTTTCCATCGATGGTGGCCTGCATGACTAGCAAAGAATCCGACGCAATGATGGTGTAGTTGCCATAGTTGTTCGTGCTGCGCGGGCCGCGGCTGGTGTTGTAGGTAGCGCTGCCACCAAAGGTTGCGTTGCGCGCAGGGATATCAAACCCCAGCGTCGCGTTGTGATTATTCGTCGTGGCTTTTGTCGTGCTGCCCACGTCCACGCTCAACTCGCCTCCAAACGCGGGCATGTTCTGCGTGCTTTGCGCCACCCAGCCATCGCGGCCACGACTGTGCAGAAAAGAATACGATCCATAGACATTTGCCTTCGCGGTGTTGTGGGAAACACTGACGCTTCCATTTGCTTTTTCTCCCCAGCCATATCCACCCGTAGCCGAAAATGATCCGGTCGTGCCGATCTCTTTGTGTTTCTTTATCACGATATTGATCATCCCGGCCGTACCTTCAGCGTCGTAGCGGGCGGGTGGTGAGGTGATCAGTTCAATTTTTTCGATGTCGTTGGCGCTCATGCTGTTCAGCATCGCCACGACCTGCGCCATGGGGAGGCGTATGAGTTTGCCATTGATCATCAGCATGACACTGGTCTTTCCGTTCAGCGCAAGGCTGTTGTTGCGCATGTCCACAAACACTCCCGGCGATCGCTCCAATACCTGCAAGGCCGAACTCCCTTTTGTCATCACGCTGTTTTCGACATTCACGACCGTGCGGTCCACCTCCTGCTGATACAACGGCCTGTCGGCTTGCACAACGACTTCGTCGAGTTGCTGGGAATCTTCTTCCAATACCAGTTCCCCAAAATCCCTGGACGCATTGGCATTGATCCTGAACACAGGCAGGTTGTAGGTGCGGTATCCCACCAAACTGAATCGCAGAAAATAGTCGCCGGCGACAAGGCCGTCGATTTTGTATGCTCCCGTTTCCGTGGCCATGGTGCCTTTCACGAGCGAACTATCGCCCGCGTTCAGGAGAAGCACATTGACAAAGGGGAGAGGTTGTTTGTCGGGAGTGGTGACTTTTCCAGACACCTGGCCCTCGACGTGTTGAAAGATGCAAACCAATGCGGAGGCGAAGAACAGCAGTTTCATAGACACAGCTTTTAATTTTCCGTTTTTTCCGGACGCTGTAAAACAATGCGGCGCCAGGCACCTTTTAAAGATTATTTGCTGAGGGGTTCAATAAAATTGCTGACCTGCGCATTCCACGTGGAGCGACTCCGGGAGACTAAAAATCCGCGCGGGATGCCTCTTGTCAAGTTAATCTGTCCTTTGATCAGCTTTTTGATGCACCTTGCATTCGGCGGTGGCCTTCCCGGATAATTTTGTCTAACTTTAGAAACTGGCGCCGTCTTTAGCGGGCGTATTGAGGAATGTAATCTAACGGGCGTGACAAACTATTCATCTAAGTTCAGCTGGCTGCTTAAATACAAGCTTTACCACATTCCGTTCTGGTTCGTATACCATTATTGTTGGTGGACCGTCACCATCGGGAGCGCGTGGCATGCCGCCAACAACATCCTCTTCTCTCCTTATTCCATCAAATATTGTTTTTATGTCATCTTCCAGGCGATCGGAGTCTATTTCAATCTTTACTTTTTGATCCCCCGCTTCCTGGAGAAAGGGCGATATGGCCAATACATTACGTTGCTGATGGTCACGATTCTCTGCACGGCTGTTTTTGTAGCATCGGGGTATTATGTAAGCGCCTGGTTGTCGGAGCAAACTTTCGAGGAGCTCTACAAGGTCCCACACGAACAGTATTTTCATTTCTTCCAGGTGAACACGCTTCCCTCTACGATGGCGAGCATGACCTTGGCGATGAGCATCAAGCTCACCAAGAATTGGATTCAATCCAAACGCCGGGAAGAGGATTTGGAGAAGGCAAAGTCGGAACTGGAGAAGGAAAAATTAGAGACGGAATTAAAGTTTCTGAAATCCCAATTCAATCCCCATTTCCTTTTCAATACCATCAATTCCATATTTGTTTTGATCAACAAGAATCCGCAGATGGCCTCGGATTCGCTGGCAAAATTTTCCGATATCCTCCGGTATCAACTCTACGAATGCAACGAGCAACAGATCTTGCTGGACCAGGAACTGAATTATCTCGAAAATTTCATCGAACTGCAAAAGCTGCGACAGGACCACAGCCACGTGAAGGTGGACATTCAAATGAACATCCCGCACCGGGGCAAGCTGGTCATCGCGCCGTTCATTCTCATGCCTTTTGTCGAAAACGCTTTCAAGCACGTATCCCGTCACCGGAACGGGTCGAATTGGATCACGATGAAGCTCCGGCTTGACCGCGGGCTGCTGACACTCGACGTTTCCAACAGCGCCTCGCTCCTGCAAAGCTCCTCCACCGAATTTATCCCGCACCGTGGCATCGGGTTAAAAAACGTACAGCGGCGACTGGATCTTTTATATCCCGAAAAACATACGCTGGTCAAGGAACATGGCGAGGACCACTTCCGTATAGCGTTGACGTTAAGTCTCCACGAACGGGCCCTGGCCGAACCCGTGGCGTTGACCGAACAAAATGCAACCATCGACAGCCTTATTCATTCGTAACACCGCGCCTCATGATAAAATGTGTAATCATCGACGATGAACCCCTGGCCGTAGAGTGCATTGCCAGTTATATCAAGGAGGTTAATTTTCTGCAACTCGTGGGAACCGGAAGCAACCCACTCGACCTCAACACCCTGCTGGACGAGCAACCCATCGACCTGATTTTCCTCGACATCGAAATGCCTTTTATCAACGGGATCGAGTTTCTCAAGATGACCCCCGATCCTCCGATGGTGATCATTACCACTGCCTATCCCAGCTATGCGTTGGAAGGTTTTCAACTGGATGTACTGGACTACCTGGTGAAACCCATTACGTTTAATCGCTTTCTGAAGGCCGCTAACAAATCAAAAGATTATCATCAACTTCTCCACGCCAACCCCCGGACGATCACCAACGAGGAAGCGCCGGATTATTTTTTTATCAAGTGCGACTATAAATATGAGAAGCTCTACTTCAAAGACATCCTCTATATCGAGGCCATGCAAAACTACATCACCATCCACACCCAGAAAGGCAAGTACATCACCCTGCTCTATTTGAAAAACATCGAAGAGAAACTAAACCCCCAGGCGTTCATCCGGGTCCACAAATCGTACATCGTTTCCATCTCCAAAATAGAGGCCATCGAAAACAACGACATCATCATCCAGGCACACCGCATTCCCATCAGCCGGAACTATCAAACCGAAGTGCTGGGCCGTGTGGTGAACGACAGGCTTTGGAAGAAATAAGTTTGGAGAAGAGCTAACACACTGTAAAAAATTCACTCAATTTCCGGTCGTCAATAAAAACGAACCCGTGACAACCCCGGGGGTGCGTGTTGTCAATATCATTTCCCGCCTTTCTTCCGAACGCTTAGTTTTATTTCATACCGAACGGCCCCTGTGGAGTTCCCGTACGGTACATCCAAAACCAACCGCTTATGAAATTGAACGGTATTTTCACCCGTTGCCTATTCATCCTCCTGTGTATGGGCACCACCAGCCTGTCGGGCCAATCCAAGACGAAAGCAAAGCCGGCGGTCCCCGAAACCCATCACGGCACCCTGGTCACGGAAACGTTGGTGTCTACTATTCTGCGGGAGAACAAGATCGGGGTTGATCCCAACCGCAGTATTCATGTGTATCTGCCCCCAGGCTACGCCCGTTCGGGAAAATCTTACCCGGTGGTGTACTTCTGTCATTCGACTTACGACAATCCATCGCACATGCTGGAGGAAAGCAATATCGCCAGCCTCCTGGACCAGGCCATTGAGAGAAACGTGATCAAGCCTATCATCTTCGTGGTAGCCGACTACAGCACGGCATTGACCGGAAGCTTTTATGAGAACTCCATCGTTTCGGGGCGATGGCTTGACTTTACCGCCGGGGAACTTGTGCCCTTCGTCGATCGTAAATTTCGCACCCTGCAAAGCGCCGGCAGTCGTGCGCTCGCCGGCCACTTTATGGGCGGCCGGGGAGCGTTGAAATTGGCTATGGACCACGCCGAATTGTTTGGCGTGGTCTACGCGATGCACCCCGTGGCTACCGGCACAGGCTATCAATCGTGGTCGACTTTTCCCACCGACTGGCGGAAAATTCTAGACGCAAAATCTCCGGAAGAATTAAAAGGAGACTTTGT
>Ga0209050_1001378_pt1 | contig 26512 bp, 18 predicted proteins | sample Araplavi_mTSA_r2_FD_184276 | JGI IMG/M metagenome (GOLD analysis project Ga0209050, IMG submission 184276) | Arabidopsis root microbial communities from North Carolina, USA - plate scrape MF_Cvi_mTSA_r2 (SPAdes) (version 2) | ecosystem: Host-associated > Plants > Roots > Endosphere | place: USA... | reverse complement strand
GGTCGAGATGTTCGAGCACCTGCGCAACTGGCCCGAGGCGTTCCGCCGCGTCGCCGGCTGGCTGCGGCCGGGCGGGCGCTTCTTCATGCATGTGTTCGCGCACCGCAGCACGCCGTATGCGTTCGTCGCGCGCGATGCGAGCGACTGGATGAGCGAGCACTTCTTCGCCGGCGGCATGATGCCGAGCGACGACCTGGCGCTGCACTTCCAGGACGACCTGCGGCTGCTGCAGCGCTGGCGCTGGGACGGCACCCACTACCAGCGCACCGCCGAGGCCTGGCTGCAGAACATGGACGCCCGCCGTGCCTCGCTGCAGCCGGTGTTCGACGGCTGCTACGGGGTGCGGCAGTCGGCGCTGTGGTGGGTGCGCTGGCGGCTGTTCTTCATGTCCTGTGCCGAGCTGTTCGGTCACGACGGCGGGCAGCAATGGTTCGTCAGCCATTACCTGTTCGAGCGTCGCGCATGACGGGCGCCGAGCCTTCTGTCGGCACGCTGCTGCAGGTCGCGCCGTGGGGCCTGGCGGCGAGCGCCTCGCTGGCGCTGCTCGCGTGGGTGGGCAGCGTGCTGCTTCGCGATGCGAGCCTGGTCGACCGCTTCTGGTCGGCGCTGATCGGCGCCGCGGCGCTCGCCTACGCCGTGCTGCTGCCGGCCACTGGCGCGCGGGCGGGGTGGATGGGCGCGCTGCTGCTGGTGTGGGCGCTGCGGCTCGCCGTCTACATCAGCTGGCGCAACTGGGGTCATGGCGAAGACCGCCGCTACCAGGCGATCCGCGCACGCAACCAGCCGAACTTCGCGTTGAAGAGCCTGTACCTGGTGTTCGCGCTGCAGGCGCTGATCGCGTGGGGGGTCGCGATGCCCTTCCTGGCCGGCTTCGCGGTCGATGCGCCGCTGGGCGCGGTCGATGGCATCGGCGCCGCGCTGGCGATTTTCGGCATTGGCTTCGAAGCGGTCGCCGATGCGCAGATGGCGCGCTTCAGGGCCGATCCGGCGAATCGCAGCCGGGTGATGGACCGCGGGTTGTGGCGGCTGAGCCGCCATCCGAACTACTTCGGCGAGGCCTGCACCTGGTGGGGCCTGTGGCTGCTCGCCTGCGGCGCGGGCGGCTGGTGGACGGTGGTGTCGCCGCTCGCGATGACGGTGCTGCTGCTGAAGGTGTCCGGCGTCGTGCTGCTTGAGAAGGACATCGGCGAACGCCGGCCGGCGTATAGGGAGTACACGAAGCGGACCAGCGCCTTCATCCCGTGGCGACCCAGGAAAGGTTAGAGGCACGATCCCGGATTGGCATCCGGGCTACATCAGCGGCGGAATTTTCCATCGGGCCCGATGATCGACAGGTCGGCGAAGTCGAGGCCGGTGTGGTCGGTCGTGCTGTAGCTGACCTCCATGCCGCCGATGTCGTAGCGGTTCATGCCGTTCAGCGCGGCCAGCAGCCGTTCGCGCGTCGGGTTCGGGCCGGCCCGGCGCAGGCCTTCGACCAGCACCTTCGCGGCGGCAAAGCCTTCCATCATCGCCGGCGACACGCCGTCGAGCTGGCGGGCCTTCGCGAGTTCCAGCGCTTCCTTGACCAGCGGCGACGCGATCGAGCGCTCGTACGGGAACACCTGCGAGACGATGGTGCCGCGGCCGTAGTCGCCCATCAACCGGATGAAGCCGCTCGCGGCATTGTTCGACAACGTGACCACCTGCGCCGCCGAGCCGGCCTTGCGCAGCGCCATCGTGCCTTCGGCCACCGCGCCGGACGAGCCGATGAACAGCACCGCCTGCGCGCCGGACTTCGCGACCTGCGGCGCAAGCGCGCTGAAATCGGGCTTGCTGCGGTCGAACTTCTGGAGCATCACCGGGCTCTTGCCGATGCCGTCGAAGCCGGCCATCGCACCCTGCACCGCATCGGCGCCGAAGCTGTCGTCGACCTGCAGCACCGCGATGCGGTCGACGCTGACCAGGCTCAGGTGGCGGATCATCCGCTCGGCCTCGCGCTGGTAGGTGGCGCGCACGTTGAAGACGTAGGGCTGCACCGGCTTGTGCAGCGCCATCGCGCCGGTCGACGGCGCGATCATCGGCACGCGGTGCTCGGCCAGCAGCGGCAGCAGCGCCTGCGCGTGCGGCGTGCCGCGGCCGAGGAACATCGCCAGCACGCGCTTCTCGACGATCAGCGTCTTCGCGTTCTCGGCACTGAGCGCGGGGTCGAACTTGTCATCGAGCGACACCAGCTGCACCGGCTGGCCGTGCACCCCGCCCTGGGCATTGACCCAGTCGATGTAGAGCTTCGCGCCGTCGGTGTTCTCCTTGACGCCGGCCGCCGCCGCACCGGTGAAACCGGAGGTCTGCCCGACCAGGAGCTGGGCCGCGGCGGGGGCGCCGATCGACATCATCGTGGCCGCCAGGGCCAACGCACCGAGGTACTGCTTCATCACGTGTCTCCGCTCTGTCTGTGAACGCATCGCGCCGCGCAACAGCGCGCGGCAAAAGCCATGGTTTCACGGGCAGCGCGGGCGTGCCTGCGTGCAGTACGCCTGTCTGCGCGTCACGCCGGGGCGGGCGTGACGTGCTGCGCAGAGCGCTCAGTGGTGGAGTCAGCGGCGGAACTTGCCGTCGGGTCCGATGATGGAGAGATCTGCAAAATCGAGACCGGTGTGGTCGGTCGTGCTGTAGCTCACTTCCATGCCGCCGATGTCGTACTTGTGCATGTTGTTCAGCGCGTTGAGCAGCTTGTCGCGCGTCGGCGTGCCGCCGGCGCGGCGCAGGCCCTCGACCAGCACCTTCGCGCCGGCAAAGCCTTCCATCATCGCGGGCGTCATCGCCTCGAGGCCCTTGGCCTTCGCGAACTCGGTCGCTTCCTTGACGATCGGCGACGCGATCGAGCGCTCGTACGGGAACACCTGCGTGACGATCACGCCGCGTGCGTTGTCGCCCATCTGCGTGATGAAGCCGCTGGAGGAGTTGTTCGACAGCGTGACGATCTGTGCCGGGCTGCCGGCGTCGCGCAAGGCCTTCGTGCCTTCGGCCACCGCCGCCCCGGCAGCGATGAACAGCACGGCCTGCGCGTTCTGCTTGGCCAGCTTCGGCGCGATCGCGCTGAAATCGGGCTTCGCGCGGTCGAACTTCTCGATGGCGACCGGCTGCTTGCCGACCGCGGTGAAGCCGCTCGCCGCGCCGACGACGGCGTCGGTGCCGAAGCTGTCGTCGACGTGCAGCACCGCGATGCGCTCCATGCCGATCAGGCTCAGGTGGCGGATCGCGCGTTCGGCTTCGCGCTGGTAGGTGGCGCGCACATTGAAGATGTACGGGTTGACCGGCTTGTGCAGCACCATCGCGCCGGTCGACGGCGCGATCAGCGGCACCCGGTACTCGGCCAGCAGCGGCGCGATCGCCTGCGTGTGCGGCGTGCCGCGCACCAGGAACAGCGCGACCACGTTCTTCTCGGTGATCAGTTTCCTGGCGTTCTCGGCGGCGAGCTTCGGGTCGAACTTGTCGTCCACCGAGACCAGCTCGATGCTCTGGCCGCTGATGCCGCCGCGTGCGTTGACCGAGTCGATGTACAGCTTCGCGCCGTCGGTGGTTTCCTTGACGCCGGCCGCGGCCGGGCCGCTGAAGCCGGCGGTCTGGCCGATCACGATCTGGGCGGCTGCGGTGGCCGCGAGGCTGGACAAGGCCAGCACGCAAAGAAGTTGTTTCATGGGGTCTCCGGTCTTTTTTGATGTGAGCCGCGTCTCCAACTTCATCCCGACGATGCGCGGCAAGCCCGTGATGTTTTCACACGCGGCGTGCCCGTGCCCGCGTCAAGTGGACGAAATGTCCACCCAGTCGCCTCCGGCGCGACTTAGTTCGCGGTCGGCGCTTCTTCGTCGTCGCCCGTCAACCCAGGGTCATCGGGCCGCCACTGATCCAGCACCGTGCGCAGGCTCTCGAATTGCATCGGCTTGGTCAGGTGCTCGTCCATGCCGGCCTCGAGGCTGGACTGCCGGTCGGCGGCCAGCGCATGCGCGGTCAGCGCGACGATCGGGAACGGCCGCAGCGTGCCGTCTGCCTGCAGCGCGCGCAGCCGGCGCGTCGCCTCGACGCCGTCCATGCCCGGCATCTGGATGTCCATCAGCACCAGGTCGGGCGCCTGCTGCAGGCAGTGCGCCAGCGCCTCTTCGCCGCTCTCGGCGACGCTGACCTTCATGCCCAGCACCATCAGCATCTCGCGCGCGACCAGCTGGTTCAGCGGGTTGTCCTCGACCACCAGCACGTGCATGCCGGGGCGCATCGGCGTCGACGGCTCGATCCGCGCCGGGGTCCGGCGCGTCTCGGCGCTGGCGACGGTGCGCAGCTCGGCCGGCGTCAGCGGCTTCAGCAGCACCGCCATGCGGCTGCGCGCGGCCCGTTCGAGCAGCACCGGCTGGTGGAAATCGGGCCGCAGCAGCAGCGTGACGCGCGTGCTGTCGGGCAACGCGCGCCGCAGCGCCTCCAGGTCGCTGTGGTCGTCGAGGCCGTCTTCGGCCAGCACGATGCAGTCGGGCGCGCGGCCGCCGAGCTGGGCGCGCCGCGTGGCCTGCGCCAGGTCGGGGATCAGCTCGGTGGTCCAGCCGAGGCGCTCGATGCGGCGCGGCAGCCACGGCGAGGTGGTGGCATTGCGCACCACCAGCCAGGCATGCCCGGGCGCATGCGGCGCGAGCGCCGGCTGGGCTGCCGCCGCGAGCCGCAGCTCGACGCTGAACACCGAGCCGCGGCCCGGCACGCTGGTGGCCGTCACGCGGCCGCCCATCAGCGCGGCCAGCTTGCTGGCGAGCGACAGGCCGAGCCCGGTGCCGCCGTGCTGGCGGCGCGTGCTGTTGTCGCCCTGCTCGAAGGGCCGGAACACGCGTTCGAGGGTGGCGGCGTCCATGCCGATGCCGGTGTCGTGCACCTGGATGCGCAGCTGCCACGGGCCGTCGGCCTGCGGGCGCAGCTCGGTGACCAGTGCGACATGGCCGTGCGCGGTGAACTTGACCGCATTGGCCAGCAGGTTCGAGACGATCTGGCGCACCCGTGCCGGGTCGCCCTGGAACTGCGTCTGCTCGCCGAGGTAGTCGTACAGCATCGCCAGGTTGCGGCCCTGTACCTGCGGCATGAAGCCGCGGAAGGTCTCGGCCAGCAGCTGCGACAGGTCGAAGGTCTCGAGCCGCAGCGCGAGTTCGCCGGCCTCGGCGCGGGCGTAGTCGATCACGTCGCCGATCAGGCGCAGCAGCGACTGGCCGGACTGCCGGGCCAGTTCGAGGTAGCCGCGCTGCTCGTTGTGGGTGGCCAGGCGCTGCGCCAGCTCGGTCATGCCGAGCACCGCATTCAGCGGCGTGCGCAGCTCGTGGCTCATGTGGGCCAGGAAGGTGGCCTTGGCCTGGTGGGGCGCGGCGTCGGTGTCGAGTTCGCGCAGGCTGCCGCTCAGCCGGCCGGCGGCGGCGGCGCCGTCGGCGGTGGCGCGCATGCGCACCTGGAACCAGCGCAGGCTGCCGTCGGCGCTGCGCAGGCGCAGTCGCCCGTCGACGGTGTGGCCCGGGGCGCGCGTCGCGGCGCCGCACAGCGCATCCCAGCGCGCCAGGTCCGACCGGTCGACCCGCGTGCGAATGGCGGACGGCTCGTCGGCCAGGTCGGCACCGAGCAGCTCGCGGCAGCGCGGCGAATGCCAGGCACTGCCCGTCGTGCGACCCGGCGTGAGTTCGTGCTCCCACACGCCCTCGCCGACGACATCGATCAACCGCGTGGCGCGGCCGCTGTCGGGGGGGAGGGGAGGAAGCGGAGGGACTGCTGGTGCTTTCATGACGCCACACGCAAACGGCACGCGCGAAGCGTCGCGCATGGTAGCCAATGGACTCCGTCTGGGCAATGCGCTTCGGTGCCCGATGTGTTGCGCCACGTCAGCAGGGGTTGCTGACGGCTACTGACCAATGGCCCGCGATCGTGCTCGCCCGCCCCGGCTCCCTAGAATCTTCGCCTTCGCATTCCGAAAGCCTCCCCCATGTCCGATGTCGTGCCCGATGACATGACCGGCGTCATCCGCATCCGCGGGGCCCGCCAGCACAACCTGAAGAACCTGGACCTCGACATCCGCACCGGCGAGATGACGGTGGTGACCGGGCCGTCGGGCTCGGGCAAGTCGAGCCTGGTGTTCGACACCTTGTACGCCGAGGGGCAGCGGCGCTATGTCGAGACCTTCAGCGCCTACGCGCGCCAGTTCCTCGACCGGATGGACCGGCCGGCGGTCGACCGGGTCGACGGCGTGCCGCCGGCGATCGCGATCGACCAGACCAACCCGGTGCGCACCTCGCGCTCGACGGTCGGCACGATGACCGAGCTGAACGACCACCTGAAGCTGCTGTACGCCCGCGCGGCCGCGCTGTTCGACAGGCAGACCGCGCAGCCGGTGCGGCATGACACGCCGGAGACGATCTACGCTGAACTGATGGCGCGCACCGCGGCGAGCGATCCGCGGCTGGTCGTCACGTTCCCGGTCGAGCTGCCGGGCGGCACCACGCCGGAGGAGATCGAGCAATGGCTGGCGGCCAGCGGTTTCACCCGCGTGCAGGCCGAGCGCGAGGTCGCGACACCGACCGGGCCGCGCAAGGTGCTGGACGTGGTGGCGGACCGCTTCCGGCTGCAGGGCACCGAGAAGGTGCGGGCGGTCGAGGCGATCGAGACGGCGCTGAAGCGGGGCAGCGGGCGGGTGAATGTGTATGTGACGGACGAGCAGGCCGAGCCGGTGCTCTGGCGCTTCTCCACCGGCCTGCACTGCCCCGACAGCGACCTGCGCTACAGCGAGCCGCAGCCGGCGCTGTTCTCGTTCAACTCCGCGATGGGCGCCTGCGAGACCTGCCGCGGCTTCGGCCGCGTGATCGGGGTCGACTGGGGGCTGGTGATCCCGGACCATCGCAAGACGCTGCGCTCCGGCGCGATCAAGACCATCCAGACCCCGGCATGGAAAGACTCGCAGGACGACCTGCTGAAGTACGCCGCCGAGGCCGGCATCCCGCGCGACGCCGCCTGGTCGCAGCTCAGCGAGGCGCAGCGCGACTGGGTCATCAACGGCTCGCCGCACTGGAAGGGCAACTGGAACAAGCAGTGGTACGGCATCAAGCGCTTCTTCGAGTACCTCGAATCGAAGTCCTACAAGATGCACATCCGCGTGCTGCTGTCGAAGTACCGCAGCTACACGCCGTGCACCACCTGCGGCGGCGCGCGGCTGAAGACCGAGGCGCTGCTGTGGCGCCTGGGCAGCAAGCCGGATGCCGACGGCGTGCTGCCGCCGGAGAAGCGCTTCCTGCCGCAAGGCACCGCCTGGTCGCGCGCGCAGCTCGAGGCGCTGCCCGGCCTGACGGTGCACGACCTGATGCTGATGCCGATCGACCGCATCCGCCGCTTCTTCGATGGCATCACCTTGCCCAGCACGCTGCTCGACGACGCGCTGAAGCTGCTGCTCGACGAGATCCGCACGCGGCTGAAGTACCTGTGCGACGTCGGCCTCGGCTACCTGACGCTGGACCGCCAGAGCCGCACGCTGAGCGGCGGCGAGGTGCAGCGCATCAACCTGACCACCGCGCTCGGCACCTCGCTGGTCAACACGATGTTCGTGCTCGACGAGCCGAGCATCGGCCTGCACCCGCGCGACATGAACCGCATCGTCGAGGCGATGCACCGGCTGCGCGATGCCGGCAACACGCTGGTGGTCGTCGAGCATGACCCGGCGGTGATGCTGGCCGCCGACCGGCTGATCGACATGGGCCCCGGCCCCGGCGAGCGCGGCGGCAGCATCGTGTTCGACGGCACGCCCGACGAGATCCGCCGTGCCGACACGCTGACCGGCGCCTACCTCGGCGCGCGCAAGCAGGTCGGGCTGGGCGGGCTGAAGCGGCTCGTCACGGACGCCACGCCGAAGCTGATCCTCGAAGGCGCGCGCGACCACAACCTGAAGAACGTGACGGTCGAGTTCCCGCTGCAGCACCTGGTCTGCGTGACCGGTGTCTCCGGCTCCGGCAAGAGCACGCTGATGCAGGACGTGCTGTTCCCGGCGCTGGCCCGCCACTTCGGCAAGGCCACCGAGACGCCCGGCGAGCACGACCGCCTGCTCGGCGCCGACTGGCTGACCGATGCGGTGTTCGTCGACCAGTCGCCGATCGGCAAGACCGCGCGTTCGAACCCGGCCAGCTACGTCGGTGCGTTCGACGAGATCCGCAAGCTGTTCGCGAAAGAGCCGCTGGCTGCCCAGCGCGGCTACAGCGCCAGCATGTTCAGCTTCAACGCCGGCGACGGCCGCTGCCCGACCTGCGGCGGCTCGGGCTTCGAGCATGTCGAGATGCAGTTCCTGTCCGACGTGTACCTGCGCTGCCCGGATTGCGACGGCCGCCGCTACCGCGCCGAGATCCTCGACGTGAAGATCGAGCGTCGCCTGCCCGGCGAGGTCGCTCGCGAACTCAGCGTGGCCGACGTGCTGGAGCTGACCGTCAGCGAGGCGGTGCAGATGTTCGCGCAGGACCGCGAGGTGCTGCGCGTGCTGCAGCCGATCGTCGACGTCGGCCTGGAGTACGTGAAGCTGGGCCAGCCGGTGCCGACGCTGTCGGGCGGCGAGGCGCAGCGGCTGAAGCTGGCCGGCTTCCTGGCCGAGGCGGCGCAGACCACGACCGCGAGCCGGCAGCCGGTGGCGAAGAAGGGCACGCTCTTCATGTTCGACGAGCCGACCACCGGGCTGCACTTCGACGACATCGCGAAGCTGATGCGGGCGTTCCGCAAGCTGCTCGATGCCGGGCATTCGCTGGTGGTGATCGAGCACAACCTCGACGTGATCCGCGCGGCCGACTGGCTGATCGACCTCGGCCCGGAAGGCGGCGAGGCCGGCGGCCTGGTGGTCTGCACCGGCACGCCGGACGACGTGAAGCTGCACCCCACGTCGCACACCGGCCGTGCGCTGGCCGACTACGACGTGGCGATGCGGCTCAACGAGCACAAGGTGGAAGAGGGCGTGCCGCTGCAGTACCTGGTGAAGAAGGCGCGCGACGTGCAGCGCGACGAATCGATCCGCATCGTCAATGCGCGCGAGCACAACCTGAAGTCGCTGGACGTCAGCATCCCGCGCGGCAAGTTCAGCGTGGTGACCGGCGTGTCGGGCTCGGGCAAGAGCACGCTGGCCTTCGACATCCTGTTCAACGAAGGCCAGCGCCGTTATCTCGAATCGCTGAACGCCTATGCGCGCAGCATCGTGCAGCCGGCCGGGCGGCCGGAGGTCGACGCGGTGTACGGCATCCCGCCGACGGTGGCGATCGAGCAGCGGCTGAGCCGCGGCGGCCGCAAGAGCACGGTCGCGACCACCACCGAGGTCTGGCACTTCCTGCGGCTGCTGTACGTGAAGCTGGGCATCCAGCATTGCGTGAACGACGGCGCGCCGGTGCGGCCGCAGAGCGTCGAGAGCATTGCCGCGCAGCTGCTGCGCGACCACCAGGGCGTGCACGTCGGGCTGCTGGCGCCGCTGGTCGTCAACCGCAAGGGCGTCTACACCGACCTCGCGAAGTGGGCCAAGGCGCGCGGCCACACGCACCTGCGGGTGGACGGCGACTTCCTGCCGGTCGACCCATGGCCGCGGCTGGACCGCTTCAAGGAGCACACCGTCGAGCTGCCGGTCGGCGACCTGGTGATCGGCAAGGACAACGAGGCCGAGCTGCGCGCGCTGCTGGCGCAAGCGCTCGATGTCGGCAAGGGCGTGATGCACCTGCTGAGCCCGCTGAAGGGGCTGCGCGGCGCGATGCTGGCCGGCACGCCGACGCGCAAGCTCGGCGAGGTGAAGGTGTTCTCGACCAAACGCGCCTGCCCGGTGTGCGCCACCAGCTACCCCGAGCTGGACCCGCGCATGTTCAGCTACAACAGCAAGCACGGCTGGTGCACGACCTGCGTCGGCACCGGCCTGGCGCTGACGCGCGAGCAGCGCAAGGCCTACGACGATTCGGTGCAGGACGACGACAACAAGGGCCGCGAGCAGAGCTTCCCGTCGGAAGAGGCCGAGGTCGAAGGCGTGGTCGACGAGCCCTGTCCGGATTGCAGCGGCACGCGGCTGAACCCGGTGTCGCGCGGCGTCACCTTCGACACCCATTCGATCGCGTGGATCGCGCAATGGTCGGTGGCCGATGCCCGCAAATGGGTGCAGGCGCTGACGCTGACCGGCCGCGATGCGGAGATCGCACGCGACGTCGTCACCGAGATCGCGAGCCGGCTGGAGTTCCTCGAGGAAGTCGGCCTCGGCTACCTGACGCTGGACCGTGCGGCGCCGACGCTGAGCGGCGGCGAGGCACAGCGCATCCGGCTGGCGGCGCAGCTGGGCAGCAACCTGCAGGGCGTCTGCTACGTGCTCGACGAGCCGACCATCGGGCTGCACCCGCGCGACAACCAGATCCTGCTCGACGCGCTGCACAAGCTGGGCGACAAGGGCAACACGCTGGTGGTGGTGGAGCATGACGAGGACACCATCCGCCGTGCCGACCACATCATCGACATCGGCCCGGGCGCCGGCAAGCGCGGCGGCCGGCTGGTGGCCGAGGGCACGGCCGCCGACCTGGCGGAGCATCCCGATTCGGTGACCGGCCGCTTCCTCGCGAACCCGCTGGTGCACCCGCTGAAGGCGCGGCGCGAGGTCGACGCTTTCCTGGCGTCGGTGGCGAGCCAGGTCGCGAAGGAAGGCGAGGCGAACCGCCGGCTGACTGTCCATGGCGCGTCGCTGCACAACCTGCAGCAGGTGACGGTCGACGTGCCGCTGAAGCGGCTGGTCGCGGTGACCGGCGTCAGCGGCTCGGGCAAGTCGACGCTGGCGCGCGACGTGCTGCTGGCCAACCTGCAGTTCATCAACGTGCGCGGCGGCAAGCCGAACTGGCAGGGCTGCGAGAAGATCGACGGCTGGGGCTACATCGACCGCGTGCTCGAGGTCGACCAGACGCCGATCGGCAAGACGCCGCGTTCCTGCCCGGCGACCTACATCGGCTTCTGGGACACCATCCGCAAGCTGTTCGCCGACACGCTGGAATCGCGGGCGCGCGGCTACCAGCCGGCGCGCTTCAGCTTCAACACCGGCGAAGGCCGCTGCCCGGCCTGCGAGGGGCAGGGCATGCGCACGATCGAGATGAGCTTCCTGCCGGACGTGAAGGTGCCTTGCGACGTGTGCCACGGCCAGCGCTTCAATGCCGAGACGCTGGCGGTCAGCTGGCGCGGCAAGAGCATTGGCGACGTGCTGCAGATGGAGATCGACGAGGCGGTGGAGTTCTTCGCGTCGATGCCGAACATCGCGCACCCGCTGCAGCTGATGAAGGACGTGGGCCTCGGCTACCTGACGCTGGGCCAGCCGTCACCGACGCTTTCTGGCGGTGAGGCGCAGCGCATCAAGCTGGTGACCGAGCTGACCAAGGTGCGCGACGACGTCGGCCGCCGCGGCAACAAGGCGCCGCACACGCTGTACGTGCTGGACGAGCCGACGGTCGGGCTGCACATGGCCGACGTCGAGCGCCTGATCCGCGTGCTGCACCGGCTGGTCGACGGCGGGCACAGCGTCGTCGTCATCGAGCACGACCTGGACGTGATCGCCGAGGCGGACTGGGTCATCGACCTGGGACCGGAAGGCGGCGTGCGCGGCGGCACGGTGGTCGCGAATGGCGTGCCGGAGCTGCTGGTCAAGACCCGGGGCAGCCACACTGGCGTGGCTTTGAAGCCTGTGCTGGCTCGGGGCTGAGTTCTTTCTTTGCGAGCTCGGGAGGGCGGGGCACTCAGGGACTGGACTGTCCCCCGCGAAAGGGCTGCCTGGCGGCTGCCCTTCCGCTCCTCCTCATATGGCCGCCGTTGTCAATCTGATCTGGCTGTTGGGGTTATGGGTGGCTTTCGCTGGTGGATCGGGATCGATGGAGTGATGCGACGCGAACGATGCAGCGACGATGAATCAGACTCATATCCGCGGATTGAATCGCCCCAGTTTTCGTGGAGGCCGGTTGGTGTGAGTCAGGCCGTGATGGCCTAACGGATGGCGAGTTGCCGGTGGTAGTTTGCCTCGGCTTCGGCCGGCGGGATGTAGCCGATGGGCTCCAGCAGCCGGTGATGGTTGAACCACGAGACCCATTCGAGCGTGGCGAGTTCGACGACCTCCTTGGACTTCCACGGTGCGCGACGATGGATCAGCTCGGTCTTGTACAGCCCGTTGATCGTCTCGGCCAGCGCGTTGTCGTAGCTGTCCCCCTCGGAGCCCACCGACGGCTCGACGCCGGCCTCGGCCAGCCGCTCGGAGTAGCGGATGCTGACGTACTGCGAGCCGCGGTCGGAGTGGTGGATCAGTGCCCCGTCACGCTCGGGCTTGCGCGCGTACAGCGCCTGCTCCAGCGCGTCGAGCACGAAGTCCGTTCGCATCGAGCTGCTGACCCGCCAGCCCACGATGAACCGTGCGTACACGTCGATCACGAAGGCGACGTAGACCATGCCCTGCCAGGTCGAGACATAGGTGAAGTCGCTGACCCACAGCTGGTTCGGCCGCTCGGCGTGGAACTGCCGGTTCACCCGGTCCTGCGGGCATGCCGCCTTCGCGTCGGACGTCGTGGTTCGAACCGCCTTGCCGCGCCGCGCACCTTGCAGACCCTTGAGCCGCATCAGCCGCTCGACCGTGCAGCGCGCCACCGCCACGCCCTCGCGGCGCAACTGCCGCCAGACCTTACGAGCGCCATAGACCTGCAGGTTGGCTCGATGGACTCGCTGTACCTGATCGACCAGGGCAGCATCCCGCTTGGCTCGCTGCGGCACGAGCGCCGGGTTGCGCACTCGCGCCGCATGCCGCCAGTAGCCCGATGGGGCAACCTGCAACGCCTTGCAGATCGGCTCGACCCCGAAGTGCTCGCGCTGCGCGTCGATGAACGCCCTCACTTCTTGTGATGGCGGTCGAGCTCCGCCTTCGCGAAAAACGCGCTCGCCAGCTTCAGGATCTCGTTGGTCTGGCGCAGCTCGCGCACCTCGCGTTCGAGCTCCTTGATACGCTGCTGTTCGCTCGTCGTCGGACCGGGGCGCAGACCCTCGTCTCGCTCTGCCTGCCTCACCCAGCGCCGCAACGTCTCGGCCGTGCTGCCGATCTTGGTCGAGATCGACTCGATCGCCGCCCACTGCGACTCGTACTGGCCCTGCGACTCCAGAACCATGCGCACTGCGCGCTCCATCACCTCAGGTGAAAACTTCGGGGACTTCCTCATCGCTCCATTCTCTCAATCGAAGGAGCCTCCTCGAAAGTCGGTGCGATTCAGTCCCACGGCGGTGACGAGGGCCACGCCCCGCAGCGCCTTCAACGCAGCCACCACCGGCTCGAAGCGCCAACCCGTCACGCATTCGCCCAACGCCTGCGTCAGGCGCTGCACACGCTGCTCGGCCGCCTGAACCGCCAGCACGTACTCGGTGAAGGCAATCTGGGCGGCACCCGCTCCCATGTTGATCTCGGCCAGCCACAGGTAGTGCGCCTTGCTCCAGGCGGACTTGCCGGCGTAGCGCAAGTCGTGGCGCAGCAGGAAGCCGCCCAGCTGCTGGCGTGCTCGCGTGCAGGCCTTGACCGCATCCTCACGGGCGCGTGACAGATCTCGCACGGCTTCGTCACCGGGGTCGGGAATCTGCACCGCGTGCAACTCGCCCGCACGCGAGGCTTGTGCCAGCACGATGGCGTCTCGCGCATCGGTCTTGATCCGCATGCCGGGCCGACGCGGTGTCTGCGACGGCGCAATGACCTCGCAGGTGTAGCCCAACTGCGCGAGCTTGCGTTGCAACGCGAAGCCCATGGGGCCTGCCTCGTACACGATGTGCAACTGCTGCGGCACACCGATGCCAGCCAGGCACTTCGCCAGCTTGACCACGTCATTCGCAACCTTGCTCACGACCCGCCCTGGCTCGCGACCAGGGTCGGCCCGCGCAATGGTGATCGAGTCCTTGTGGGTATCCAGACCCACGTGAATGTTGCTAAGCTTTTCCATGGCCGGTCTCCATTTCCTTGCTGAGGACGTCAGTCCCTGCATGTAGCTCGGCACGCTCGCGCGTGCAACCTACGGTGTCGGAGACCGGTCCCTCTCGTGGGATTCACGGCGGCCATGATGTCTTTACGTCCTGCCCCTGAGTGCCCCGCCCTCCCGAGCCGGTGGCCTCACGCACCCATCGGATTCGTCTCCGCCCAGAACAGTCGGTGGCGGGCGGGGAGGCGGGGTGCTCGGCGGAGGGAAGTAAAGGAGGAGCGGAAGGCCTGCCGCGAGGCAGGCCTTCCGCGGGGGACATGACCGGAGCCGAGTACCCCGCCTCCCCGCCTTAAGCAGAAGCAGAAGCCGAAGACGCCACCAGCCGATTGCGACCGAGCCGCTTCGCTTCGTAGAGCGCAGCATCCGCCCGCTCGACCAGTTCGATCGCGTTGTCGGAAGGCTGCGCGACAGCCAACCCGAGGCTCAGCGTGACCTGCAGCCCCGGCGCGATCGCGTCCCACGGGTAGATCTGCACGGCGCTGCGCAGGCGCTCGCAGATCTCGTGCGCGGTCTCGCGCGGCGTGTCGACGAACACCAGCACGAACTCCTCGCCGCCCCAGCGGCCCAGCAGGTCGCGCGCCCGGGTCTTGTCGCCGAACAGGCGCGCCACCGTGCGCAGCACCTCGTCGCCGACCGCATGGCCGTGGCGGTCGTTGACCTGCTTGAAATGGTCGAGGTCGGCCATCGCCAGCGCCATCGGCTGGCGCTGGCCGCGCGAACGCTCGATCAGCAGCGGCAGCGTCGCGTCGACATGGCGCCGGTTCGCGAGGCCGGTCAGCGGGTCTTCCAGCGTCTCGCGGTGCAGCTCGGCGGTGCGCTGCTCGAGCAGCTCTTTCTCGGCTTCGAGCTGCTGCGTGCGCAGCCGCTGCAGCTCGGCCTCGAGGCGCGAACGCTCGCCGTCCATCAGCGCGCGCTCGACGTCGATGCGGTTCACCATCAGCCGCGCCTGCGCCTTGCTCTGCAGCGCGACCCGCTGCATCTCGATCTGGTGGTGCGCCTCGCAGTGCAGCAGCGCGGGCTCGAACTGCCGCGTGGCCTTGTAGGCCCGGTGCAGCGCCGAATGCACCCGCATGCGGGTGGTCTCGTGGTCGAGCTGGGTCAGCGACTGCAGTGTCGCGGTCAGCTCGACGATGGCCTCTTCATTGCGGCCCTCGCGCAGCAGCACCTCGGCGATGTTGTGCCGCATGCGCAGCACCACCGCGCGGAAGCCGTTCTGCTCGGCGCTCGCCAGCGCCTCCTGCAACAGCGCGCGGGCCTCGGCGAAGTCGCCGGCCAGCCCGAGCGCTTCGCCCAGGTTGCCCTGCGTGACGGCAACGCGGTAGATGTCGCCATGGCGACGTGCCAGCGACAGTGCCCGGCTGCCGTACTGGCGCGCCCGCTGGATCGCCTGCTGGCTGGCATCGTCGTCGGCGCGCAGCTGCGCCTGGTAGTAGGCGCTGATCGCGGTGGCCGTCAGGTTGTTCAGCGCCAGCATGCGGTCGCCGTGGCCGCCGTGCTCGCGCGCCATGCCCAGCGATTGCAGCAGGAAGCTCTCGGCCTGGATCGAATCGCCGAGCCGGTCGTAGCAGATGCCGATGCGGTTCAGCGCGACACCCATCGCCAACCCGCGGTCGTGCTCGCGGGCCAGCTCGAACGACGCGGTGGCATGCTTCAGCGCTTCTTCCTGCAGGCCGATCTCGCTGAACGAGATCGCCAGCAGGCACAGCGCGTCGCACTGCTCGTCGATGCGCCCGGCGGCCTTCCACAGCGTGAGCGCCGCGCGCGCCGATTGCACCGACGGCTCGAACTGCCCGAGCCGCCACAGGTGGTTGGCGATCAGCGTGTGGATGCGTGCCACCACGAGCGGCTCGCCCACCGCGCTGGCGCCGGCCAGGGCCTGTTCGGCCAGCGCGAGGCCTTGCTGGTGCTGGCCGGCGTCGTGCGCGGCCTGTGAATCGGCGATCAGCCTGACGAGGCGTCTGGCGACTGTCTCGGGACCGGCGGGGGTGTGGGAGGGCAAGACGTGGGCGACCATGGAGGGCCCGATTGTGCGTGGCCCGGCGCGCCCGCGCCAGACACGCAGGCGTCAGGTTCGCAACACGCCGTCAACTCTTGCGCACCGCGTGCCAGATGCGCCAGCCGAGCAGCACCGCGATGATCGCGGCGTACACCGCGACCTCGGCGAAATTGTTCTTCGCCGCCTTCATCCAGAAGAAGTGCAGCAAGCCCAGCAGCACCACCGCGTAGACGCTCTTGTGCAGCGCCTGCCAGCGCTTCGCGCCGAGCGCCTTGATGGCCCGGTTGAACGAGGTGGCGGCCAGCGGGATCATCAGCACGAAGGCGAGGAAGCCGACCAGCGCGAACGGGCGCTTCGGGATGTCGCGCACGATGGCGTCGAGGTCGAGTCCCATGTCGAGCCACGCATACGCCAGGAAGTGCAGCACCACGTAGAAGAACGCGAACAGCCCCAGCATGCGCCGGAAGCGCGCCAGCGCCGGCTGGTGCGCGATCACCCGCAGCGGCGTCACCGCCAGCGTGATGCACAGCAGGCGCAGCGTCCAGTCGCCGGTCGAGCGGATCAGCGCCTCGGCCGGGTTCGCGCCCAGCGTGTTCATCAGCGCGCCGTAGAACAGCCATGCGAACGGCAGCAGCCCGGCCGCGAACAGCAGCGGCTTGGCCGCCGGGTGCAGCAGCGGCGAGCGCCGGCGCGGCGCGGCCGGGCGGGAGGAGGAGGCGGTGTCGGGCGACAGCACGGCGGTCTTCATCGTCGATCCGCCGTCAGAACAGCTTCTTCAGGTCCATGCCGGCATACAGCTGGCCGACCTGGGCTTCGTAGCCGTTGAACATCAGCGTCGCGCGCTTCTTCGCGAACAGGCCGTCTTCGCCGATGCGGCGCTCGGTGGCCTGGCTCCAGCGCGGATGGTCGACATTCGGATTGACGTTCGAATAGAAGCCGTACTCCTGCGCGGCCGCATGGTTCCACGAGGTCAGCGGCTGCTTGTCGGTGAAGCGGATCTTGACGATCGACTTGCCGCTCTTGAAGCCGTACTTCCAGGGCACCGCCAGCCGCACCGGCGCGCCGTTCTGGTTCGGCAGCACCTCGCCGTACAGGCCGAAGGCCAGCAGCGCGAGCGGGTTCATCGCCTCGTCGAGGCGCAGGCCCTCGACGTACGGCCACGACAGCACGCGCGAACCGAGGAAGGGCATCTGCTTCGCATCGCCCAGCGTGACGAACTCGACGTACTTCGCATTGCCGGTCGGCTCGACGCGCTTGATCAGCTCGGACAGCGAATAGCCGACCCACGGGATCACCATCGACCAGCCTTCGACGCAGCGCAGCCGGTAGGTGCGCTCTTCCATCGGCGCGAGCTTCAGCAGCTCGTCGAGGTCGTAGACCTTGGGTTTTTTCACCTCGCCTTCGACCGCGACCGTCCACGGCCGGGTCTTCAGCGAGCCGGCGTTGCGCGCCGGGTCGGCCTTGTCGGTGCCGAACTCGTAGTAGTTGTTGTAGCTGGTCACGTCGTTGTAGGACGTGAGCTTCTCCATCGTGATCGCACCGGGGACGGCGCTGCGCGTGCCGGGCAGCGGCGCCAGCTTGTTCGGGCGGGCGGCCTGCGCCATCGCATCGCGCGCGGCCCAGCCGGACAGCGCGGCGCCGGCGCTGCCGAGGGCCATCAGCTTCAGCAACTCGCGGCGACGTTCGTAGACGCTGCGCGGCGTGATCTCGGACGGCACGGCATGGTCGAAGCCGCGGTTCGGGCGGTAATGCATGGAAACTCCTGGGGGCGCCTGCGGGCGCGTTGCCGGTCAGTCGGGCTTGGAGCCGCGATCCTTACAGCGGTTCCCGGTCAAGGAAGTTCGCCGAAATTGGTGTCGTCGATGACGGTGCCGAATTGCGTGTCGGAAAACAGCCGCAGCGAATTGCGCGCGGTGCGTTCGCGGAAGCTCTTGCGGGCGAACAGCTTGGCCTGCGCCTCGCCGGGCAGGTCGGTGATGTTGATGATGTTGCGCACGATCAGCGTGTCTATCACGTCTTCGATCACGCGGACGAAATCGGCGTCGAGCTTGCCGAAATCGCTGTTGGCCGGGGTGTGCCCGATGAAGGCCAGCAGCTCCGGATGCCCGTCCGCGATGAATTCGGTGCCGGCGCCGGGCTGACGATGCAGGCTGTCGATCTGTCCGTCGGGTCCGCGTCGGATGTGGGGCATGGGGGCGTTCGCAGTGGCGAGTCGAATGACTATAGTCGCGCGCGCCTCGACCGGGAATGAAAAAGGCCGGTCAGCGACCGGCCCAATGCACGCGAAGCGTGAGATTCGCCGCGTTCAGCGCAGCCCGGCGATGTAGTCGGCCACCGCCTTGATTTCCTTGTCGTTCATCTTTGCCGCGACGCCGGTCATCTGCGGGCTGTTCTTGCGCAGCCCGCTGCGGAAGGCCACCAGCTGCGCTTCGGTGTAGTCGGAGTGCTGGCCGCGCAGGCGCGGGTACTGGATCGGAAGGCCGGCGCCGGTCGGGCTGTGGCAGCCGGAACAGGCCGGGATGGCCCGGTCGGCGATGCCGCCGCGGTAGATCTTCTCGCCGAGGGCGACCGATTCCTTGTTCTTCGCGAAACCGGGCTTCGCGTCCTTCGAGGCGTAGAACGCGGCGACGTTGCGCATGTCGTCTTCGCTCAGCGTCGAGGCCATGCCCTTCATCACCGGGTTGTCGCGCTTGCCTTCCTTGAACTCGGTCAGCTGCTTGACGAGGTACTCCGGGTGCTGGCCCTGCAGGATCGGGTTGGCCGGGCTGCCGCGCGAGCCGTCGGCCGAGTGGCAGGCGCCGCAGACGTTGGTCGAGATCGCCTGGCCTTTCGCGACATCGGGCTTGGCCTTGACCGCCTCGCTCGCGGATGCGGGCGCCACCAGTGCGGCGGCCAACAACAGACTCGACAGCAGGGAAGCAACAGGCATCATGGCGTGTGGGTGTGAGGTGGCTGGATGCGTTTTGTGGGTGCAAAACCCGGCGATTTTACAATGCAAGTTTTTGGTGCCTTCCATGACCGACGAAAACAATTCCGGTGCGCCGGCCGCTGACGCGAGCAGCGATGCGGCCGCGGCCGAGAAACTGGCGCTGGCCTGGACGCACACGGCCCGCTTCCTGACCACCGCCAGCCAGCTGAACCAGCTGCCGCAGACCGAGCTGCCCGAGATCGCCTTCGTCGGCCGATCGAACGCCGGCAAATCGACTGCGATCAACACGCTGACCCAGCAGAAGCGCCTGGCCTTCGCATCGAAGACGCCTGGCCGCACGCAGCACATCAACCTGTTCGAGCTGGGCCCGAAAGACGCGCCGAACGCGTTGTTCGCCGACCTGCCGGGCTACGGCTATGCGGCCGTCGCCCGCTCGGCCAAGCAGCGCTGGCAGGAGGTGATGGCCAACTACCTGCAGGTGCGCCGCAGCCTGTCGGGCGTGGTGCTGATGGTCGATTCGCGGCTCGGGCTGACCGAGCTCGACCGCAACCTGCTCGAATTCGTCGCCCCCCGCGTCGGCTCCGGCGAGGTGCGGCTGCTGGTGCTGCTGACCAAGTCCGACAAGCTGAACCGCCGCGAAGCGACCGCCGCGCTGGAAACCACGCAGGCGGTGCTGGGCGAGCTGACGAGCGAGCATGCCGACATCGGCATCTCGCTGTTCTCGGCGCTGAAGAAGCAGGGCGTCGGCGACGCGGCCTGCGTGCTGCGGGAGTGGATCGCGCCGTGATCGAGACCTTCGACGCGGTGCTGCCGCACGGCATCACGCTGAGCTGCCGGGCCAGCGGGCCGCGCGACGCCCCGGCGATCGTGTTCCTGCATGGTTTTCCCGAAGGCGCCTTCGTCTGGGACGGCCTGCTGCGCCATTTCGGCGACCGCTACCGCTGCATCGCGCCGAACCTGCGCGGCTACGAGCGCTCGTCGGCACCGGCCGAGGTGGAAGCCTATCGTGCGAAGCACCTGGTGGCCGACCTGCTGGCGCTGATCGCGCAGCAGGCCCGGGGGCCGCTGGCCGCGCTGGTGGCGCACGACTGGGGCGGCGCGGTGGCCTGGAACTTCGCAGTGCAGCACCCGCAGGCGCTGCAGCGGCTGGTGATCGTCAATTCGCCGCACCCGGGCGTGTTCCTGAAAGCACTGCAGACCGACCCGCGGCAGCAGGCGGCCAGCGCCTACATGAACACCTGGAGCCGCCCTGAGGCCGAGGCGGAGCTCGAGGCCGGCGATTTCGCGCGGCTGTGGGCGGTGTTCTCGCACATGAGCGCCGAGGATCCGTCGCGCCCGGGCGGCTGGCTGACGCCGGCCGTGAAGGAGCAGTACCGCGCGGTCTGGCGCCACGGGCTGACCGGGGCGCTGAACTACTACCGCGTGTCGCCGCTGCGCCCGCCGACCGGTCCCGATTCGCCGGTGATGGCGTTGAACTTCCCGCCGGAGTTCGTCACGGTGCAGGTGCCGACGCACGTGGTGTGGGGCGAGGCCGACGTGGCGCTGCCGGCGTCGCTGCTGGACGGGCTGGAGGCCTTCGTTCCGAACCTGACGCTGACCCGCGTGCCGGGCGCGACGCACTGGATCGTGCACGAGCTGCCGGCGCTGGTGGCCGGCGAGATCGAGAAGGCGCTGGCTCGCTGACGGCGGTCAGACCACCACGTAGCGGCCTTCGAGCAGGCGCGATGCGGATTGAAGGTGCTCGCGCAGCATCGGGAACAGGTCCGACGACGACTCGGTCGCATAGATCTGGCGCGCCCGGTGCGCCGGCGAGTACGCGATGTTGACGAGGCAGGCCACCGGTCCGCTGCAGTACTCCAGCACGTCGGGGTTCAGCACGTGGACCGCCCAGCCTTCCGAGGACTCCACACCGCCATCGCTGATCCGCATCAATTCGCTGTCTGTCATGTGCGCCTCGCCGAACGTCGCTGACTCTTCTGCTCTACCCTGGCAGCCAGTTTAGGAAGCGCCTCCTCGCTTGGCACCCCCCTGAACGCGGCAGTCCGCCCCCGGCAGCTGCCGTATCCGTCACGGTCGGCCGATGAACAGGTAGAGCCCGGCGGCACCGCGCGGCGCGTAGGTCACGCCGAGGTAGAGCGGACCGAGGCCGGTGTCGGCGCCGACGAACAGGCTCATGCCGCTGCGCAGGTCGTTCAGCTTCATCTGGCTGCTGAACGCCCAGGCGTTGCCGGCTTCCAGCGATCCGCCGACGAACAGCCCGCGGGTGAACACCGGCGTGTAGCTCATGCGCTGGTAGTACGCGAGCCGGCCGAACAGCAGGTAGTTGCCTTCGATCTGGCCCGGCAGGTAGCCCGACATCTGCTGGAAGCCGCCGAGCGAGTAGCGGCCCAGCCCGGCGATCGCGCGCTGGTCGGCATGCTGCACCCGCGCGAACGCGTTCAGCGTGTGCCGTCCCCAGGTGCCGACCGCCGAGCCCTCGCTCTCGACCCGGGTGAAGCGGTCGGAATCGCTGCCGGTCACGGTGTCGCTGCGCCGGCCGGTGACCACCTCGCCCTGCACGCGGTAGCCGCGCAGCGGGAAGTTCGCGAAATCGAGCTGGTCGACCACCACGCCGACGCGCAGGCCCGATTCGTCGATCGTCACCGTGTCGCGCGGCCCGATGTAGTCGGCCGACAGGATTTCCGGCTCGTTGCGCAGCGTCAGGTGCGTCAGGCCGATGCGGATCTCGCCGAACTGGCCCCACGGCTGGCCGAGGTCGACGCCGAAGCGGCCGGTCGAACGGTTGAAGTGCCCGCGCTCGTCGCCGGTGACGTCGTTGTAGACCGCCACCTTGCGGCGCTCGATCTCGCCGTAGCCGGCGACGAACCAGTCGTTCGAGATGCCGAGCGTCCAGTTCAGCGGGTGGTAGATCTCGGTGAACAGCTTCGGCACCTCGCCGATCTGCACGCGGTTGCGCCATTCGGTGCCGTTGGCATCCAGCCAGTGGCGGTTGTGGCTGATCTTCAGGTTGAAGGCGCTGCGCCCGCTGAAGTCGGTGTTCAGGTCCAGGCCGACGCGGAAGTAGTGCGGCCCCCAGGGCTTGTCCTCCAGGTCGAAGACCAGCCCGTCGCCGCGATCGGTCGTCACCAGCTCGTAGTCGGCGCGCACGTAGTCGCCGCTGGCGGCCAGGCGCCGCGCATCGCGCTCGGCCTTCGCGGCGTCGAAGGGCTGGCCGGCGGTCGATTCCATCTGCGCGGCGAAGCGCTTCGGGTTGGTCAGCTCGCTGCCCTCGAACTCGACGAACGCCAGCGTCGCCTGCGGCGCGGGCTCGCGCGGGTGGCCGGCCTTCCATTGCGCGTAGCTCGTCTCGTCGAGCGACAGCGCGGCCAGCCGCGGCGCGAGCTGCACCGCGCCCTGCTCGCCGAGCGCGATCAGCTCGCGCGTCTTGTTGAAATCGCCGGCGGTGATGTCGCCCAGCTGCGGCGAGATCAGCAGGTCGCGCCCGCCGAGCGACGCGAGGCTGCGCTGCACGTTCTGCTCGGTCAGGATGTTGATCATCTGCCCGGTCAGGCCGCCGACCGAGCCGAGCGTCTTGCGCGGGGCCAGCGGCGTGCCGATGTTGACCGCGATCACGATGTCGGCACCCATTGCGCGCGCCACGTCGACCGGCACGTTGTCGACCAGCCCGCCGTCGCCGAGGATGCGGTCGTCGATCTCGGTGGGCGGGAACACGCCGGGCACGCTCATGCTGGAGCGCAGCGCGAGCGCCAGGTCGCCCTGGCGCAGGATCACCGCGCGGCCGTCTTCCATGTCGGTGGCGACCGCGCGGAACGGGATCGGCAGCCGGTCGAAATCGCGCACCGCCCGCACCGGCAGCGTGTAGCGGCGCAGCAGCGTCTCGAGGCCGCGGCCCGACAGCGCCCCGAGCGGCGCGCGCATCTCGCCGTCGCGCATGCCGAACTCGATCACCGGCGAGATCTCGAAGTCTTCTTCCTTGCGCCGCTGCGACAGCTGCTGGCGGTCGACCCGGTTGGCGAACACCGCGTCCCAGTTGACCTTCAGCAGCTCGCGCTCCAGCGTCTCGGCATCCATGCCGCTGGCGTACAAGCCGCCGATGATCGCGCCCATCGAGGTGCCGGCGATCACGTCGACCGGGATGCGCTCGCGCTCCAGCACCTTCAGCACGCCGACGTGCGACAGCCCGCGCGCGCCGCCGCCGGACAGCACCAGGCCGATGCGCGGACGGGCCGGCTGGGGCGTTGCCGGGGGGCCTGGCGGTGGCGCCTGCTGCGCCAGCGCCGCGCTGCCGATGAACGCGAGCAGGCACAGCCATGCCCGCCGATGGGTCCCGCCTCCGAATGTCATGGCCGGCATTCTGCCGGCTCGCGGCAGCCGCTCAGCGCAGCGTCGCCAGGTTGCGCAGCATGCCGTCGACCGCGCGCTGCACCAGCGAGTAATCGGCCAGCGGGATCAGCAGGTCGGCGGTGCGCAGCCGTTCGAGCGCCCGCGACGTCACCGAATGCGTGCTGCCGGGCTGTTCGCCGGCGAACAGCAGCAGCTGCCCGCCGTCGCTGCGCCACAGCAGCTGCAGGTGGCTCCAGCGGCCGAGCAGGAACACCCGGTAGTGCCGGCCGACGGCCATCGCGTGGACCCAGGCGGCTGCATCGTCGCCGCCGGACCCCGGGCCGCTCGGCAGCCACTCGGCGGGCACGGTGTCCATCGAGCCGAGGTCGATCAGCGAGTCGCTGAACGGCGTGCCGGTCTCGGGCATCGGCTCGACGCTCTCGTCGCGCATGCGGCGGACGATCTCTTCCGGCGTCGGCTCGGGCTCGGCGGCAGCTGCAGCGGGCCGCGCGCGCGGCTTCATCGCCTCGGAGTGGACCTCGACCAGCGCGTCGAGCGCCACCTGCTGCTCGTCGGCCGGCAGGCCGATCAGCTCCATGCCGGCGCGCAGCTGTTTCAACAGGTCGGGCAGCAGCCCCAGCAGCCGCAGCCGGCTTTGCGGGTGGTCAGGCAGGCGCAGGCTCCACAGCAGGTGCTCGGTGGCCTTCAGCGCGAGCCGGCTGGCGTCGGCCTCTTCACCATAGCGCGTGAACGATTCGGCCAGCACCCGCGCCCAGGTGCCGGTGACGAAGCGGCGAATTGCCGGCGTCGTGCGGATCGCCGCCATCTGTTCGGTCAACCGGTGCGACAGCTCGCGCTGCAGCCGCTCGCGCTGCTCGGCCATCACCAGCGTCGCGATCGCGCCGCGCGCGGCCACCTGGGCTTCGCGCAGCTGCTCGGCGGTGCAGGCGTCGACGCGGGCGATGCTGCGGCGGTACAGCGCGGCGTCCTGCACCGGCTCGGCCAGCATCTCGTCGACCAGCCCGTCGCAGACCGCCAGGAACTGCGCCAGCCGCGGGTCGCCCGCCTGCGGGTAGCCGACTGCGGCGCCGGCGATGCGGTCCATCAGCTGCCACACCGGGTGGTCGTGGACTTCCATCATCTTCGGGTCGCGCAGCGCGACGCGCAGCGCCGACACCTGCAGCCGGCCCATCAGCGTGCGCAGCGCCTTCGGCAGCATCGGGTCGCCGAGGATGGTCTCGAACAGCCGCGACAGCAGCTCGATGATCTGGCGCTCGATCGTCTCGTCGGCGGCCGTCAGCAGCGAGCCGCGGAACTCGGCCAGCCGCGACGACGGCGTGCCGGCGCGATCGGCCGCGTCGCCGGCGGTGTCGCCGTCGCTGTCTCTGTCGGTGACCGGCAGGCGCGCCAGCATCGCCTCGATGCGGGCGAGCGCCTGCTCGAGGGCCGGGCCGAGCGCGTTGCCGCGGCCGGCCGCTGCCGGCCGGTCCGCAGGCGGGGACGCCGCCGTCGGAATGCCGCCCGGCATGCTGCGCACCAAGCCTTCGAGCGCGCCCGGCATCGTCACGTCGACCTCCGGCTTGCGCGCCGCGCCGGCACCGGGGGCGAACACCACGGTGCGGTAGATGCTCGGCTCGATGCCCTGCGATTCGAGGCGCGAGCAGGCGGCGGCCCAGGCCATGCGCAGCAGCGGCGTCATCGCGGTCGACGCGATGCGCAGCAGGATGGCCTGCTGCACCGGCTTGTCGGTCACGTCGCCGGCGGCGTCCCACAGCGCATGCGCATAGGCGAGCGGGCGCAGCGGGTTCGATTCGGCGGTGGTGTGGCTCTGGCCGCGCAGCGTCGACGTGAAGGTCTGCAGCTCGCGCAGCTCCCACTCGGTGCCGGTGTCGATCTGCTGCACCGCGCGCGAGATCTCGATGTCGGATTCGACGCGGCCTTCGTCCATCAGCTGCAGGCCGGACAGGCTGCTCGGGCCGGAGGCCGCCGCCGCCGTGGCGCTGTCGGCGGGCTCCAGGTCGGCCAGCACGCGCTGGCGCAGCGCGTCGACGAAGCTGCGCTGGAAACGTCCGGCCTGCCGCTGCAGCAGCTCGACCAGGTCGAAATGGTGCTGGCGTTCGCTGGCGAGCAGCTGGTCGCGCGGGCGGCGCAGTTGTTCGACCACCGCCGCCATCGTGCGGGCGATCAGGTCGGGCGCGCGGCCCAGTTCATCGTCGATGAAGCGCTTCAGCAGGGGGGCGATCGGCATGGTGCGTATTGTGCGACCCGGCGAAGCTCAAAAGAAAAGGGCTGCCGAAGCAGCCCTTTCGAGTAGGCGAGGTGCCTGGACCTTACATGTCCATGCCCATGCCGCCCATGCCACCCATGCCGCCACCGGGCATGCCGCCGCCGGCGGGAGCGTCTTCCTTCGGCGCCTCGGCGATCATCGCCTCGGTCGTCAGCATCAGCGAGGCCACCGACGCGGCGTTCTGCAGCGCGGTGCGGGTCACCTTGGTCGGATCCAGGATGCCCATCTCGATCATGTCGCCGTAGGTGTCGTTGGCTGCATTGAAGCCGTAGTTGCCCTTGCCGTTCAGCACGGCATTGACGACCACGCTGGCTTCGCCGCCGGCGTTGTAGACGATCTCGCGCAGCGGCGCTTCGATCGCGCGCAGCACCAGCTTGATGCCGGCTTCCTGGTCGGGGTTGTCACCCTTGATGGCGCCAGCCGATTGCTTGGCGCGCAGCAGGGCCACGCCACCACCGGCCACGATGCCTTCTTCGACGGCGGCACGGGTCGCGTGCAGCGCATCTTCGACGCGGGCCTTCTTTTCCTTCATCTCGACTTCGGTCGCGGCGCCGACCTTGATCACCGCAACGCCGCCGGCCAGCTTGGCCACGCGCTCCTGCAGCTTTTCACGGTCGTAGTCGCTGGTCGCTTCCTCGATCTGCACGCGCACTTGCTTGACGCGGGCTTCGATGTCGGCACCGGCACCGGCGCCATCGATGATGGTGGTGTTTTCCTTGCCCACTTCGACGCGCTTGGCCTGGCCCAGGTCGGCCAGCGTGACCTTCTCGAGCGTCAGGCCGACTTCTTCGGCGATGACCTTGCCGCCGGTCAGGATGGCGATGTCTTCCAGCATGGCCTTGCGGCGGTCGCCGAAGCCCGGGGCCTTGACCGCGACGACCTTCAGGATGCCGCGGATCGTGTTGACCACCAGGGTCGCCAGCGCTTCGCCTTCGACTTCTTCAGCGATGATCAGCAGCGGACGGCCGGCC
>Ga0209050_1001377_pt1 | contig 26519 bp, 19 predicted proteins | sample Araplavi_mTSA_r2_FD_184276 | JGI IMG/M metagenome (GOLD analysis project Ga0209050, IMG submission 184276) | Arabidopsis root microbial communities from North Carolina, USA - plate scrape MF_Cvi_mTSA_r2 (SPAdes) (version 2) | ecosystem: Host-associated > Plants > Roots > Endosphere | place: USA... | reverse complement strand
TCGCCTACCCGTTTCTGTACCTCTACCTGGCTCACCAGAACCGGAAGTACGGTATGGTGATCGAGCATCGTCCGGTTCTGGCGATTCTGAAGGAAGTCACTGAAGTGCGGCTGGAGCTCAGCCTGGCGCAGCAGGAAATCGAGCGGCGCAAAAAGGTGGAGCGTGAAAACGAAAGCCTGATCTCTGCTCTGCAGCAGGCCCTGGCCGAAGTGAAGACCCTGCGCGGTATTTTGCCGACCTGTGCGCACTGCAAAAAGATCCGCGATGAAGTCGGCGATTGGCGCCAACTCGAGGACTACATTTCCAGCCACAGCGAAGCGAAGTTCAGCCACGGCATCTGCCCGGACTGTGTCGCAGTTCACTTCCCGCAATTCCGCGCCAACCGGATGCTTTCCGAAGCGGGGAGTCCAGAGGTGGCGGGAAGTTAGGCGAAGGCGATCGGCCGGAGGAAATCTGGGTGGATGCGAGAAGGGTGTAGCGTCGGCTCTATGAGCCGAGAGGGAAACCGCTCTTTCCGTCCACCGCCTTGCCTGCGCTCATAGAGCGCACGCTACACCCTGCCGCGGCTATACTTTATCTAAACCGATCTAGCGCGCGGCGGTCTCGGCGACTGCTTTCAGGCTCACGAGACCTTTCTCGAAGTCGCTACCGACCAGTTTGTCCATGTTCATGAAGAGCCCCATGGCCTTGCCCATGAAGTTGGCTTTGCCGCTCATGGTCCAAGTGATGGTGGTTTCGTCGCCTACGGGCTTGAAGGTGAAGACCACGTCGTTCGTTGCTGCGAAAGGTTTAAGGAATTCGAGTTCGATCTCGACGCGTTCGCCCGGGCGGCTGTCGGTGATGGTCATGGCACCCTGGCCGACTTCGTTTTTCACTGAATTCCAGCGGTAGATCGCCCCGGGGCCGGACGGCGCGCCCTCGTAGGTACGCTGCATGGCAGGGTCGAGCTTTTCCCACGGCGACCAGGCCGTCCACCGGTGAAAATCGTTCACCTGGGCAAAGAGGATCGCTGGCGGCGCCTTGCTGGAAGTGCTGCGCGTGATTTTGAAAGTATCCGGCTGCAACGCGACGATGATGAGGAAGACGACAATGACGACGGCAATGCCGAGGAGGATATTCTTGAGCATGATAGTGATGGTGGCTGTTGGTTAAGATGTTAAGATGAAAGGCCGTGCGGAGATCAGTTCGCGGTGAGGAGGTAGCAGGCCATTTCTTCCGCGTTGCGAAGGTAGAGGCGGCCTTGGGCAACCACGGGGTGATTCCACGTCTTGCCGGTGAGGGCCTGGAAACGGCCCAGTTCCTTTTTCTGCTGCGGATCCGCCGCGAGGAGGACGGCTTCGCCGCTCTCGGAGAGGACGAGGAGGAGGGATTGATCGGCGAGAAGGATGACTTCACCCCGGCCATAACGCCCATCCTTCCAGGCGCGTTTACCGGTGCTGAGATCGAGGCAGCAGAAGATGCTGGCATCGAAGCCGTAGGCAAACCCCTCGTGGACGACGAAGTCGGGGAACTCGGGTTTCAGATCTTTCGAAGCCCAAACAGGGGAGACCGTCCATTGGTCATCGGCCTTCGCGACTTGGATGCGCGAGATGCCGGGCCCATCAAGCACGGCGACGGCGAGGGCGGAATCGCTGATCAGCCGCGGCTGGCCGCTCCGCGGAGTGCCTTTCATCTCCTTGCCCGCTTCCCAGAATTTTTTGCCGGTCGCCGGATCCACCGCGGTGAGGCCGAAGTCGTGAAACATGAGGCAGAGTTCTGTGCCGGCGAGGGTGGTGAGTTGCGGCGAGCTGTAGCTGCTTTGCCCGGCGGGTACGGCCCAGGCCAGCCCGCCGGAATCCGCCCGGTACGCAAGCAATCCCCGGCCGGCCTCGCCGCCGCCATAGACGATCACGTTGCCCGCCGCGACCAGCGGCGAACTCGACATGCCCCAGAGCGGCGGTTTGCTCTGCGCGTCGGCGGTGATTTCGCGTGACCAGATTTTTTGGCCGGTCGCGGCGTCGAGGCAATTGAGCAGCCCGGTCGCCCCGAGGGTGAAGAGGTGTCCATTCACCAGCGTCGGCGTTGCGCGCGGGCCGGCCCCGGAGACGGCTTCATCGAAGCGGGTGGCATCTTCGTGGACCCAGAGTTGCTGGCCGGTGGAGCTGTCATAGCAAACCACGGCTTCGGCCGGGCCGCGCTGTTCTTGGGTGTAGAGAAAGCCGCCCTGGACGACCACCGAGGACCACGCGGGCCCCACGCTGTGCTTCCACAGGAGCTGGGGCGGAGCAGTCTGCCAGTCGGTGGCGATGTGGGTCTCGTGGATCACGCCGTCGCGATTCGGTCCACGGAAGGCGGACCAGGTGGCCGGATTGGCTGGCGCGAGGGCGAGCGAAGGAGCAGGGGACGGCGCCTGTGGCGCGGTGATCGGTGGTTGCGCGAGGAAGCGTTCTTCCGCCGAAGGCATCCAACGCGCGCGGACCTGCGTGTGCAGGGTGGAGTCGAAGCCATCCAGGCGAATCGCGAGCAGTGAGCCCCAGGCCAGCGCGACGACGACGAAAAAACCCGCTCGATGCGGAGGGAAAAACCCGCGCCTGGTCAGCGCGAGCCAGCCGACGATCGCCGTGACCACCAGCGGAAAGCCGGTGGCACTCAGGGTCAGCACATTCATCGAGCGATGAGAAAACTTCGCAGCGATCCAGGCTCCGGCGACGATCAAAGCAAAGCCGATGGCTTTCTCCACGAGGCGAAAGGTCCGGTTCGACCACCACCAGCCGAGGAAGCAGATCGCGAAGACCACCGCCGAAAGCATCCCGTAGATGAACCCGTAGAAGTACGGCTTTTCCCAGGCGCCCACGATGAAGTAGAGCGCCCAGTAGATGACGAGCAGTGCCGCCGGAAAGACCAGCCGGGGCTGCGGGCCGGCTCCGGGGCTGGGAAAGTTTTCCTTGCCAGAGAGGGGCGATTGATTGCGAGGTGCGGCATGCATGGTGAGTTCCCTGTTTTCAGTTTTCCGATGACTGAGGATGTGGTTTATTGCCTTGATGATTAATGACAATAACGATTTAGCCAAATAACGATGCCTCGATCTTCCGTCAAGTCCTCAGTGGCGCCGGTGAGTCGGCCCACCGTGCCATTTTTGCTTTCCCAGGTGGGAGCCCATGCCGCCGGGAGTTTTGCCGATCGGATCGCGCCACTGGGGTGCAAGCCGTATCATGTGGGGATTCTAAGCGTGCTGGACAAACAGCCGGGGCTCACCCAGCAGGGGCTGGCGGATGTGCTCGGCATGTTTCCGAGTCGCCTGGTGGGTTTGCTCGACGAACTCGGAAAAGCGAAGCTGATCGAGCGGCGCGAGAGCCCGGAGGATCGGCGGATCCATGCGGTGCACCTGACCAAGGCCGGGCGTGAGACGGTGGCGAAGGCCTGGAAGATCGCGTGGAAGCTGGAGGAGGATCTCTGTGCGGGTCTCGAGGCGAAGGAGCTGGAGCAGTTGGCGGACCTGCTCGGCCGGATCGTGACGCAGCAGAAAATCACCCCCGGGGTGCATCCGGGCTATCGCCGGATGAACGCCGGATGTGGGGAGGAAGAGCCGGCGAAAAGGAAGGGCTGAGCCGTCCCGGTACGCACCAGCTTGGAGTGGTTCGAGGCGAGATACAGAGCGGGTTAGATACAGTTGTGGCCGGATGCCTGCGCCCCGGAAGGACGCCAGGGTGATTTCATCGGACCGCGATCGCTTCCGGTTGCCGCCGGGATGCCTCCGTTTTTTACGTTGGGTAGTCCGGCGGTCTTACCGCCGGCTAATTCGACCTCCCCTGGTCCACACTCTTTCCATGTCCCCAATCACTCACTGCTCCCTCGGCGGATTCAACCCCGTCCCATCCGGCAAAACCAAATACGCTTTCGGCAACCGCTTCTGAAGCGCCTCCAGCGAATCCGCACTAACCTTGGGGCACAAGTACAAATAAACCTTCTTCAGAGTCGCCGAGGTCGGAATCCCATCCGCAGATTGCAGCACCGGACACTCACTGAGATTCACCACCCGCAGCCCGTGCAGTCCCCGCAGCCCATCCACATTCTCCAGCACCGGACACGAAGTCAGATCGATCTCAAAAGGCTGTAGCACCTCCAAAGCTCCCTGTACCGCCGCAAGATCACGCAGCCCCGCCCGCCCATCATCCGTAATCTCCACCCGCCGGGTCGCCTCATTCCAAGTAAACCCCGCTTTGCCCAGCCCCGCCAAGGCCGCCTTCTTCTTCTCACCCGCCCCCGGCGCCGCAGAGGCGAGGGGAGGGCAGGCGACAACGCCCGCGAGCAGCGAAGAGAGAATCAGAACAAGGTGAGCGTTCATCGGCAACGTTGGACTACCAAAGGTAGGTCAGAGGGGACATGGGTGACAATACAGGCTTTGGACTGCGGAAAGGCGGCGGTTCTGGCCCCCTAAAACTGCCAGCAATTTTCCCTTTCGCACTTCTCCCCACCCAGCCCTAGCTTACTTCCACCACCATGGGTTCTTCCAGCAGCTCCAAACTCTCCGATGGCCTCAAAAAAGCCGGCGTCGCCCAGGCTGACCGCCATCTCTTTTTGTGCCTCGGCCCCGATTGCTGCAACTTGCGGGAAGGGGAGATCGTTTGGGAATTCGTCAAAAAACGGGTCAAGGAAACCGGCCTCCGCGCCATGCGCACCAAAGCCGGCTGCTTCCGCGTTTGCACCGATGGCCCCATCCTCGTCGTGTACCCCGAAGGCACCTGGTACACCCACGTTACCCCCGCGCGCTTCGAACGCATCCTCCAGCAACACCTCCTCGGCGGCCAACCCGTCCAGGAATGGATCGTCGCCGAGAATGACCTTCGGCGGTGTGCGGCGGTTCCGCCAGTGGTTAGTGATCAGTAATCAGTGGCGTAGTATTCAGTAATCAGATTTGGAGTCTGGCGCGGCTGCCGCAGGCCGACTGATTACTGATCACTGCCCACTGATTACTAAAAAAAACATGCTCTCACCCGACCTTCTCGCCGCCCTCCTCGAATTCCGCCGCGAACGAAACTGGGAACAATTCCACTCCCCGCGCAGCCTCAGCGCCGCCCTTTCCGTCGAGGCTGGCGAACTCCTCGATCACTTCCGCTGGGCCCGCGACGGCGAGAGCGAATCTATCGTCGAAAAACATCGCCCCGAAATCGAAGCCGAACTCGCCGACGTCGCCATCGTGTTGTCGTACCTGGTGCACGATCTGGGGGTGTCGATCGATGACGCCGTACGCAGGAAGCTGGAGCTGAATCGCCAAAAATACCCCGTAGAAAAATCCAAAGGCCACGCCCGCAAATACAACCAGCTTTGAAAGGCGTGATTCGTAATTCGTGACTGGTGGGTAGTGAAATGCAGCCGTGGCTCCCCACCATCTACTAATCGCCAATCACCACCCACGCGTTTCTAATCGCTCTCCCACTCCCGCATGGAGCACCGCCCCCGGTGTCCATTGCGCCCGATGAAGGCGGCTTCGGAAACGGCGCTGAGTTCGGTGGCGCGGGGGATGCGCCCCCAGCCATCCGGCGGTTCGCGGAAGACGAAATCAAAGCGCCGATTCTGCCGGTCGATGAACAACCCGCCCGGATGAAAAATCCGCCGCAGGCCGCGGCGCTCGGGCTCCCGGTTCTCCACCGCAGGGAGCGGATCGGCCGAAAGACGGAGGCACGATTTCATAAAGCATTATCCGTAATACTACGGGCCCAGTCCAGCGGCTGGACGCCGATTTCCCCCAATTTCCCGCAAATTTTGAGGGTCTCACACGGAGGACGCGGAGAGCGAACCCATTTAAAGCAGTTCAAATGAGGCCATGGCCGAAAGCCTGCAGTTGAACCGCCGATGGACCGAGCCTGCGGGCCAAAGGTCCGCCAGAGCATAGCCTGGGGCTGAGCGCAGCGATGCCCCAGGTTGCATCCATATAAGCCATGCGCCCTGTAGGGGCGCCAGAATCGAAAGAACGGCTACGTCCCTTTCATCAAATAGAGTTCCCCACCTTCGTGGGCTCCGTGCGAAAATAAAGTTCCCGGGAGAAGGCTCCAGCCGGGTGCCGCTTGCGCGCGGGACGGGTCTGCCTAAGTTGGCGGGTTATGCCTTTCCAGCTCGCGTCGAACTACGAACCCCGCGGCGACCAGGCCCAGGCCATCGCCAAGCTGAGCAAATGCCTCGCGGCCGGGAACCGGCATCAGACCCTCCTCGGCGTCACGGGCTCAGGCAAGACCTTCACCGCGGCCAATGTGATCAAGGAACTCGACCGGCCGACCCTGATCATTTCGCACAACAAAACCCTCGCTGCGCAGCTCTACTCGGAGTTCAAGCAGTTCTTCCCCGACAACGCCGTCGAGTACTTCGTCAGCTACTTCGACTACTACCAGCCCGAGGCTTACATCCCGCGCACGGATACGTTCATCGAGAAGGATTCCTCGATCAACGAAGAGATCGAGCGCCTGCGCCTCTCCACCACTTCATCGCTGCTCTCGCGGCGCGACACGATCGTCATCGCCAGTGTGTCGTGCATCTACGGGTTGGGTTCGCCCGAGGATTACATGAACATGCTCCTGACCTTGAAAGTCGGGCAGCAACTGCCGCGCGAGCTGGCCCTCGCCAAGCTGGTCGACATGCTTTACGAGCGCAACGATATCGCTTTCGAGCGTGGCTGCTTCCGGGTCCGGGGCGATGTCGTGGAGGTGCGCCCGGCCAACCTCGACGACGAGGGCATCCGCATCGAATTTTTCGGCGACGAGATCGATCGGATCTCCCGCATCGATCCGCTCACCGGCCACGCCTACGAGCAGATCAGCATGGTCACGCTCTACCCGGCGAAGCAATTCGTCACCCCGCACGACAAGCTGCTGCGAGCCATGGGCACGATTCGCGAAGAGATGGATCAGCGCATCGTCTGGTTCGAAAAACAGGGCAAACTCCTCGAAGCTCAGCGCATCAAGATGCGCACCGAATACGACCTGGAGATGATGCAGGAGATGGGCTTCTGCTCCGGCATCGAAAACTATTCGCGGCACCTCAGCGGCCGTCCGGCCGGCTCGCGTCCCTTCACGCTGCTCGACTTCTTCCCGCGCGATTACCTCGTCATCATCGACGAGAGCCACGCCACCATCCCGCAGGTCGGCGGCATGTACGAAGGCGACCGCTCCCGCAAATCGGTGCTCGTGGATTTCGGTTTCCGCCTCCCGAGCGCGATGGACAATCGCCCGCTGCGTTTCGAGGAATTCATGCAGATGACCGGGCAAATGCTCTATGTGAGTGCCACGCCCGGCGAATTCGAGATCCGCAATTCCATCGTCGGTAATCCAAAGTACGTCCCGCACACCAAGACCCAGCTCGGGAGGGAGGTGGACATCCCCGCCGCGATCGCCGGCCAGAGCTTCGGCGAGCGGGTTAAAGGAGAGGTCAAAACCAGCGGCTCCGCCCAGTCGCTCGAATCTTTCGATGTCCTTACGCCCGGCTCCCCGCTGGTCGTCGAACAGATCATTCGCCCGACCGGCCTGCTCGATCCGCAGATCACCATCCGCCCGCTCAAGGATCAGATCGACGAAACCATCGAATTTTGCCGCCAACGGGTGGAGCTCAACGAGCGTGTTCTCATCACCACGCTCACCAAACGCACCGCCGAGGATCTTAGCGATTACCTGAAGGATGTCGGCCTGAAGGTGCGCTACCTGCACAGCGATATCGACACGATCGAGCGTGTCGAAATTCTCCGCGCCCTGCGCGCCGCCGAGTTCGACATCCTCGTCGGCATCAATCTCCTCCGCGAAGGCCTCGATCTCCCCGAAGTCTCGCTCGTCTGCATCCTCGACGCCGACAAGGAAGGTTACCTTCGCTCGCAGACCTCGCTCATCCAGACCGCCGGCCGCGCTGCCCGTCACGTGAATGGTCACGTCATCCTCTTTGCCGACCAGGTCACCGGCTCCATGCAGGCGCTCCTCGATATCACCGAGTACCGCCGCGCCCGCCAGATCGAGTACAACGAGAAACACGGCATCACCCCGCGCAGCGTCCAGCGCGCCGTCCAGGAAAGCCTCCACACCATTCTCCGCGGCCGCGAAATCGAGTCTTCGGTGGTCAAGGAAACCGGCGCCGACCTCAATCTCACCGACCTCCTGCGCGAGCTGGAAAGCGAGATGCTCACCGCCTCGGCCAACCTCGAGTTCGAAAAAGCCGCGCTGCTCCGCGACCAGATCGCCGAACTCAAAGCCGGCACCGGCCTCGACAAAATCGAGCCCAAACGCCGCCCGGTGAATTACAAGGATATCCGGGCCAAGAAGGGGCGGCGGACCAAAGCGCGGGCCTGATCAAAATAAGGAACGGGAAAGGGGAGCGGTTCGTGTTTGTGGAGGTATGCTAAAAATTTAGCCGGATTCTCTTGCCCGATCCGGAATAGGTGTGCTAAAAAATTCGCATGCCGCCATCCTACCAGCAGCTCAGCCGCCGTGAACGGCAGATCATGGAGATCATCTACGCCCGCGGTGAAGCGACCGCCGCCGAGGTCGGCGAGGCGCTCCCCGATCCACCCAGCTATTCGACCGTGCGCGCCCTGCTCCGCATCCTCGAAGAGAAAGGCCACCTGCGGCACCGCGAGGACGGCCCCCGCTACATCTTCGCCCCGACCGAAGCTCCGGAAAAAGCCAGTCGCACCGCGTTGCAGCGCGTTGTGCGCACGTTTTTCGGCGGATCGCTTTCCAAGGCCGTCGCCGCCCTCGTCGACGCCGAAGCCGGCAAACTTTCCCCGGAAGAACTCAAGCGCCTCGAAGCCATCGTCCAGGCCGCGAAATCGAAAAAGAAATGAACTTCGTGCCCCCCGCGGAACAGCTGCTCTTTTTGACCGAAATGCTGGTCAAAAGCGGGATGGTCCTCACCGCCGCCTTCCTGGTGAACCGCCTCTGGACCCGCGCTTCCGCCGCCCAGCGCCACCTAGTCTGGTTCGCTGCCCTCATCCTCCTCCTGCTCTTTCCCCTCACACCAGCCGTGCAGCCCCGCTGGTCGGTACCGGTCGTCCGTGTGAAGATGGCTCCGCCCATTCCTGAACCACCCACGATCTCGCCGGTGAGCGAGGCAGCCCCAGCTCCCGGCCCACCCAACCCGCCAATCGTGGTCAAACCCCGGTCGCGGCCCGGCTGGCCCTCGATCGTGATGACGCTCTGGGCCACTGGCGTCGTGTTGCTCCTGGCCAGCCGCCTGCTCGGCAGCGTCTGCCTCCTCTGGCTCCGAACCGCCAGCCGGCGCGCCGCAGACGAGCGAATCAAAACGCTGGCCCAGGAAGTCTTTGCCGAGCTGGGCCTTCGTCGCCGCGTAGACCTCCGGCTTTCGTCCGCGAGCTGCGTGCCCTTGACGTGGGGAACGTGGCGGCCCGTGCTGCTCCTGCCCAACGAGGCTTGCGCTTGGACCGACGAACACCTGCGGGCCGCCTTGCGGCATGAAGCCGGCCACATGATCCGCGGAGATCACGCCACCCGCTGGCTCGCGGATGCGGCTTGCGCCCTCTATTGGCCCAACCCGCTCGTCTGGTTCGCCGCGCGCCAGCTGCGCACCGCGCAGGAAGAAGCCACCGACGATCTCGTGCTCCAGGCCGGCACCTCCCCGGATGAATACGCCGAGCAACTACTCGATCTCGCCCGTACCCTGACGGCGAACCATCGCCTTGTCCGCAGCGCCGTGGCCATGGCCAGCCCTTCCACCCTCGAACGTCGCATGCTGGCGATCGTGGATAACACTCGCAGCCGCCGCCCGCTCGGTCGCGGCGCCCTTTTCAGTGCCACGCTGGCGATCACTCTCACCCTGGCCGGCGCGACCGCCGCTCGTTTGCAAGCCCAGCAAACCCAGTCCGCACCTCAAGGCCCAGGAACGGCGACCTATCCCAAGCGGCGGATCCAGGTCAATCTCGCTGCGAAATTCTTCGAGTTTGATCCGGCGACGGTCACCGACTCCTGGCTGACGCAAAGCCTGAAAACCCTGCCGGGGGGCCTCTATGGCATCTACGGCCGGGAGCAATCTACCCAACTTTTGGTAGCCATCGAGAAAGAGAGCGGCGGCACCTTCATCGCGGCCCCCAAAATGTCCTTCTATTCCGGGACCCGTACCGTCACGGAGATAATCCGCGAGTATCGCTATCCAAGCAAATGGAGAAAAGAGGGCGGTATTTGGCAGCCCGAAGAATTTGAAACCAGCCATGTTGGTATTTCCATCGCCGCCCTGGCCAAGACCGGCCCCGAGGATACGCTCGATCTCACGATCGAACCCAGTATTCGTGAGCTTCTGGGCTTTTCCGATGTGGATACCGGCACGCCCTACCCAATGGAGCCGAAACGAACGCTATCAGCGGAAGATTTGGTTTCGCCCGTACCCAAAGAGCACCGTTCGATGCCGATTTTTTGGGAGGGAAGAATCGAGAACGCCGTGACCATCCGCTCCGGTCAAACAGTGGTCATCGCCGGTTTACGTTCGGTGGGAGGAAACGACGATTTCCCAAGGAGGGGGACGCCAAAACAGTTGCTCGTCTTCATCACGGCCGAAATCCAACCGGAACCTTCCTGGGAGAAAGCGGCATCGATCATCATTCCGGCGGCCAATTTCCGGGACGTTCCACTGACGGAGGCCTTGGAGCAGCTCCGCCGCCAGGCGTTCGAGGCCGATCTGGATCCGCTACCGATGAACCGCGGGGTGAATATCATTCTGGCCCCGGGAAAATCCTGGAACTCACCAGGGCGGGTGACCGCTGACTTTGTGGAGATGCCGCTGACTGGAATTTTGACCGAGCTTGCGACCCGGCAAAATCTGAAAATTGACGCCCAACCTTCCGCCCTAATCCTCCGGTCCAGCCCGCGGGTGGAAAGAGAGGAAAAATGAACCCCATGAACCCTTCGGAATTGCTGCTCCTCCTCGGCGAAGTCCTCGCTAAAAGCGTGGTTGTACTGGTCGCCGCGCTGCTGGTGAACCACGTGTGGAGACGTGCTTCGGCGGCGAAGCATCACCTCATTTGGTTCGCGGCGATCGCTACGATTTTGATTCTCCCACTGACGCGTTTGGCCCCGCCACGATGGGTGCCGCCGGTCGTGCGGGTCAAGGTGGCGCCGCTGGCGGCTGAGCCCGTGGCGAACTTGCCGACGGTCGGTGCCCCGCCGGTCATCGCCACGAGCAACCCACCGGCTTCACCGAAGCGATGGCGTTGGCCCGATTGGCGGACGAGTATCGTCATGGTTTGGACGGCGGGAGCGGCCCTGCTGATCGCGCGGCGTTTGTTCGGAAGTGTCTGCCTCGTCTGGCTAAGATCGGTGAGCCGGCGAGTCGAGGACGGGGAAATCCAGGCGCGGGCCGAGGTCGTGTTTCGTGAATTTGGGATTCGCCGAAAAGTAGTTCTGCGCCTTTGCCCCGAAAGCAGCGTGCCGGTGACATGGGGAACCTGGCGTCCCGTCGTGTTGCTTCCCGACGAAGCCAGAAAGTGGCCGGAAGCGCAGTTGATCGCAGCACTGAGGCATGAGGCTGGGCATATCGCGCGGAACGATCATGGGGCCCGCTGGCTGGCTGATCTGGCCTGTGCTCTTTATTGGCCCAATCCGCTGGTCTGGTTCGCAGCCCGCCGGATGCGGGCGGCCCAGGAAGAAGCGACCGACGATCTGGTGCTCCGGGCCGGTACTGCCCCGGATGAATACGCGGCCCAGTTGTTCGATCTGATTCGCACGCTGACGGTGCGAAATCGTTTCACCCGCAGTGCGGTCGCCATGGCCAGCCCTTCGACGCTCGAGCGCCGTTTGCTTTCGATTGTGGACGGCGACCGGGATCGGCGATCCGTCAGCGGACGCGGACTCCTGGCTGCTGCGTTTGCCGTGATCGCGGTGTTGGCCACTGCTACGGCAGCCCGGTTGCAAGCTCAGGAGACGAAAGAGGCGAGCGGCAGCGCGGCGACCAAACCATCGAGCCGGGTGGATATCGAAATAGAGGCGAGGTTCTTCGAATTGGAGGACGGGCCCATCGCCGACCCGTGGATCAGCAACCTGCTGGGCACCGGGAAAGGAGAACTCGCCGGCGTTCTGTCGCGAGAGCAGTACGCCCAATTTCAGGAGGGTCTCGCGAAACGAAGCGAGGCCAAATTGCTCTCGGCTCCCAGGGTCACCACGCGCTCCGGAAACCGCGCGGTGATCGAAATCACCCGCGAGTGCCGCTATCCGAAGACTTGGAAAAAAGAGGACGGCCTTTGGGTGCCGGATGAATTTGTGACGACCAACGCCGGCGTGACCCTGGATGTGGAGGCTGCCGCCAGCCCGGAAGGTGTGGTGGACCTTGCGACGACGCCGAGCGTCGTCGAACTGATCGGTTTTAGCGATGTGGATACGGGAACGCCCTATCCGGTGGACCCGAAGGGCGCGAATGCGCTCTTTCGGGCGCCGGAGGTGCTGGGCGGGCAGGCGCAATTCACCCCGGAATTGGCGGAAGCGCCGCGCGCCATTTCCGGAGCCGACTTTGTCTCTCCGGTGCCGAAAGGACATCGTTCATTGCCGATCTTCTCGGAGCGAAAAGTCACGACCGCGGTCAGTATCTATTCCGGGCAAACGATCGTGCTCTCTGGCTTGCCGGAAGCAGGGGAAAATCAGCAGTTTCCCAGGAAGAAACCGGCGAAGCGGATGTTGATTTTCGTGACGGCTGAGATCCAGCCGGAACCGATCTGGGAAAAAGCGGGCGCCATTGTCATTCCCGAGGTGAGCTTCCGCGACACACCCCTGAGTGAGGCGCTGGAACAACTGCGCCGGCTCGCTTTGGAATCGGATTCCAGTTTCCAATTGGCCAACCGTGGCGTGAACATCGTCCTCGCGACGGATGCGGCGTGGGCGTCCCCTGGCAAACTGACGGCCGATTTTCGCAATGCGCCACTCAGCAAAATTCTGCTCGAGGTCGCCGCCCGCCAGAATTTGAAAGTCGAAGTCCAGCCCTCCGCCCTGGTGCTTCGATCTCAAGGCGCGGTGAAAGTGACCTTCGAACTCGGCGGATCCAACAGCCCGGCGGATGAGCAGATGATCCGAGCACTGCTGCCCAAAAATGATCCGTCGGTCGAACTTCACTCGATTCGGAGCACGGGTCTTTACGAGGTCCATGTCTACGACCGCGACGCCCAAGTCGCAGCCAACCGTGCGAATGAGTTGGCCTCCATCCTGGAATCCCGTCTGGCGGCGGCACCCGGCAAGCGCTTTAAGCTCTGGGAGCGTGCCAAACGCATCGGATCGACTCCCTAGTGATAGAATGGAGAGAGAAGACCGGCCTCAACTTTGAGGTGATAGCTAACTCACCTTCCTGAAAACAGGGGTGGTTCTGTATCAAGGTGACGATTTGGGTTCTTTTATGTGAAAATATTGCAACCGTCGGCAAAGCGAAGCGCGTTTGCGGAGGAAGAGGTAAAACCCCAATGAAAAAAATCGAGTGTGGTTACTTGATGGCGTCCAGCCTATATCTATCCGCCGCGTTCCTGGGTCTTCTCAACCCGACGACGTCCCGCGCGGCGCAAAATCTGAAGAATACACAAATCACCGCAGCCCAAGCGGCAGAAATTGAGCGCATCCGCTACAAGGCGGAACTCCGACGAGAAGCCAATTGGTCGGGTCTCACGCGCAAAGAGATCTTCCGGGTGCGGGCGGTATTGGCGGCGCGCAAAGCCCGCGCGGACCGTGAGGCCGCGCTTTACGAGCAGTTCAAGTTTCAGCAGAAACTGGCGCTCGCGGAGGCTTCAGCGCCGAAGACTTACGTCTATCTAAACGGCCAACCACCGGCGAACGGCGACTTTTCGTCGCTGTCGCAACAGATCGAACGAGCTCCGGGCGTGACTTATTCGAAACCTCGAACGCAAACCTATGCCCCAGCGCAGACGTCGAAGACGATCTATCCCGATCGTTTTTATCGCCGGGCTGGAACAGAGGATGGGCTCGACCGGCAGGATATTCGCCTAGATATCCAGCAATCCCGGGAAGATGCGGAAGCGCTCTTGAATATGGCGCCGTTTGGCGTCCCGACGCCGGGACGTCCTGGCTACATGACGAGCCCTCCGCAGAACTTCAGGGGATTCATCGATGTGCGGGACTACTCGCCCGGCACGACGGTGATCGACCCCTACACCGGCCAGCGGGTGCGAGTGCCCTGACACGGGCAACTCCTCCGCCTCGTGGTGCGCGTGTTTTGAACCGGCATTCAAAGCACGCGTTCCGCGGCGTTTTCATCGGCCAGGCAAGCTTGGATCAAACGCGCCAATTCCCGCCCGCCTTGCAACAGCCGGGGGCCGGGCTGGAGCAAATCATCGCTGTCGAGGGCGAAGAGGCGATCGTTTCGTACAGCAGGTATGGCATCCCAGCCGAGGCGGGCCCGTATGGCTGCGAGGTCGACTGGTTTGCCGCACCAGCTGGCCACGATGAGTTCGGGAGCTGCGGAGATGACTTCTTCACTCGTGATCACACGATCGCGCGAAGCCGGCCCGCGCCGGGCGGCGAAGACATCGATACCACCGCAGAGTTCGATCAATTCGCCGACCCAGCCGATCGCGCTGATCATCGGCTCCGGCCACTCTTCGAAATAAACCCGCACGCGCCGCGCCGGTACGAGCCCGAGGCCTTCGAGTTCGTGGCGAAAATGGGCCGCCACCCGCAGTCCTTCCACTTCGTAGCCGACGGTGCGGGCGATGAGGCGGATGCTTTCTTCGATGTTGGCCAGGGATCGCGGATTCGTGGCCAGGACCTGGCAGCCTGCGCGGAGCAGTTCAGCCGTGATTTCGGCCTGCACATCCGAAAAAGTGAAGACGAGGTCCGGCTGCAGCGCGGCGATCCGCTGGACATCGGCGCGGGCAAAACCACTGATCACCGGTTTTCGTTCCCGGCCGGTTTGATCGATGTACGCGCTGACGCCGGCGACTTCTTCCCACGCACCGATCTGCGCAAGAATCTCCGCGCTTTCCGCGCTTAGACAGACATAGCGGCGCCGACGCACGTGCGGGTGGCTTGGCTGAATCATTCCTGCGGCTTTTCCGGCTCCGTCTCCGACATAAAGCAGGTCTTAACACGGTCGAAGATCGAAGACCAGTATCTCGGCAACCGCTGGCAGATGATGCGAAAGGGAACCACCGGGGGTGGGCGATCCGATTTAGGGAGTGGAGGTAAATTTATGAATCGCTTGTTTCTCTCAAGCTTTAGTCTGGCGGTAGCCGCCGCACTGGGCCTTCCGGCCGGGGCTGAAGCGAAAGACAATAAAGGCCGAGGCGGAAAGCCCGCTGTGATGCAGGCCCCGGCTCGGGTTGCGCCCCGTTCGGCCCCTCGGGTGTCCATGCCGCGACAGGCTGCCATCCGTTCTGCGCCGGCCCTCCGCCGCGCGCCATCGGTCGCGCAGACCCAGGCCCGTCGCAATATCGCCCTGCAGCGAAATCTGGCCGCACAGCAACAAAACCTGGCGCGGCGGAACATCGCCGTTCAGCGCAATTTCCAGCGAAACCTCGCGGTCCAACGCAACAACATCGCGCGGCGGAATCTCACCGTGCAACAACGCGCGGCGCAGGTCCAGGCAGCCCAACGGCGAGCCATCGTCGATAATTCCCGCCGGGTCGCCGTGACGCGAAATAATAACTACTATTACGGAGGCCGTGGTTATCCCGGGTACCGGAATCCCTCCTATGCTTACAGCGTGCCGTCTCATGTGTACCGCGACTGGGATCATGGACGCGAACACTGGTGGAACAATCACCGCTACGGCTGGCGCGGCAGTTCATGGGTCATCCTGAACAGCTACGGCTACCCGGACTATGATTCCTACGGTTACGACTACTCGCCATCAGTGGTGGTTTCGACCGCACCAGAAGCCGTCGGAAGTTCGCTGGCTGCGGATGTGCAGTCGGCGCTCTTGCGGGAAGGGTATCAGCCGGGGCCGGTGGACGGCATTCTGGGTTCGTCCACGCGGGATGCGATCTCCGAGTACCAGGCTGACCACGGCCTGGCGGTGACGGGGACGATCAACTCAGCCCTCCTTCAAGCTCTCGGTTTGTAGCAGGGGTTGGATGCAGAAACCGTAGCGGGTCGGACCCGAGAACCCGGCCCGCTACGCGCAGATTTTCACGCGAGCAGTTTTTGAACGATTTCGCCGTGGACATCGGTGAGGCGAAAATCGCGGCCCTGAAAACGGTAGGTCAGCTTGGTGTGATCGAAGCCGAGGAGATGCAGGATCGTCGCGTGCAGGTCGTGTACGTGGACTTTGTCTTCGACGACGTTGAAGCCGAATTCGTCGCTCTGGCCCATGACGAGGCCCGGCTTGATGCCGGCACCGGCGAGCCAGTAGGTGAAGCAATTCGGATGGTGATCACGGCCGTCGTTGCCGCCTTGCACCATCGGGGTGCGGCCAAATTCGCCGCCCCAGATCACCAGCGTATCTTCGAGCAGGCCGCGCTCTTTCAGATCTTTGATCAGCGCGGCACTGGCCTGATCGGTCTGTCCACACTGCGCCTGCAAGCCTTTGGTCAGACCGCCGTGATGGTCCCACGCTTCATGGAAGATCTGCACAAAACGCACGCCCTTTTCGACCAGGCGACGGGCGAGCAGACAGGCATTGGCATAGGAGGGTTTGCCGGGCTCGGCCCCATAGCGGGCGAGTGTCTCCTTGGATTCCTTCGAAATATCCATGACCTCCGGTGCGACGCCTTGCATGCGATAGGCGAGTTCGAAGCTGCTGATGCGCGTGGCGATCTCGGGATCGCCGATCGTGCCGAGGCGCATTTCGTTGAGGTGCTTCACCGCACTGAGTGTGTCGCGCTGCATCTCGTTATCGATGCCGGCGGGATTGGAGAGGAAGAGCACGGGATCGCCCTGGCCGCGGAAGGGAACCCCTTGGTAAGCCGTTGGGAGGAAACCGCAGCCCCAGTTGCTTGCGCCGCCGCTGGTGCCTTTCGTGCCGGTGGAAAACACCACGTAGCCGGGCAAATCCTGCGATTCGCTGCCGAGACCGTAGGTGGTCCACGCGCCCATCGAAGGCCGGCCGAATTGCTGCGAGCCGGTATTCATCATGATTTGCGCCGGCGCGTGATTGAAGGCGTCGGTCGTCATCGATTTCACGATGGCGATGTCGTCCACGACTTCGGCGAGATGCGGCAGAAGTTCGCCGAGCATGGTCCCGTTTTTACCGGTCGGCTTGAATTTGTACTTCGGCCCGAGCAGCGCGCTATTCGGGCTGATGAAGGCGGCGCGGTAACCCTTGAGCAACTCTGCCGGGGGCAGTTTTCCGTCCCATTTGGAGAGTTCCGGTTTATGATCGAAAAGCTCCAGGTGCGAAGGAGCGCCCGCCTGGAAGAGATAGATCACGCGCTTCGCTTTGGCCGGGAAATGCGGTTGCTTCGGCGTCATCGGACCCGCCGTCGACAGCGCAGCTTGCGCCGAAGGGGCGAGGTAGTCCTTGAGCATCGAGCTGAGGGCGATGCTGCCGAGGCCCACGCCGCAATCGCGGAAAAACCAGCGGCGGGTGAGAAAGCGACGGCGCTCTTCGTGGAGGTGCTGGGGAAGGTTCATGGCGGCTATTCTTTGGTGATCGTCTCGTCGAGGTTGAGGAGGACGCGGGCGACCACGGTGTAGATGGCGAATTGGGCGGGGGTGGTATTGGCGGGAAGGTCGACCTTGGTATTGGTGCCCGTGGCGACCTCCCAGGAATTGACCCAGCCGTCGGCGATGCGTTGGGCCTGACGCGTCATGAGGCTGGCGAGTTCGGTGCGCTCGGCCTCCGTGGGTGGGCGACTGAGCGCGGTGCGGAAGGCGAAGGTCAGACGCTCGGCTTCGGTGCTGCCTCCCGCGGTGAGAATGCGGCGGGCAAAGGTCCGCGCGGCCTCGATCGAGACGGTTTCATTCAGCGTCATGAGCGCTTGGAGGGGCGTATTCGCCCGGGTGCGGCGGACACAGGAGGTATTGCCTTCCGGGGTGTCGAAGACGGCGAGCATCGGATAAGGCGTCGTCCGGCGGCGCCAGGTATAGAGTGCGCGGCGATAGCGCTCGTCGCCGACTTCTTCTTTCCAGGGGAAGGGTGCGTAGCTCGCGGGCGGCTGGAAGAGAAACTCCGGCGCGGGTGGCATGACGGAGCGTCCGCCAATCTTCGGGTTGAGCAGGCCGCTGACGGCGAGCTGAATATCCCGGACAATTTCGCCTTCCACGCGAAAGCGCGGGCCTCGTGCGAGCAGCCGATTGTAGGGATCCTTCGTGAGCAGATCCGGCGTCACGCGCGAGGATTGCCGATACGTGTGGCTGGTCACGATGAGGCGTTGGAGATGTTTGATGCTCCACGGTTCGGCCTTGGCGCCGGTTTTCGGTTCCATCAATTCCACGGCGAGCCAGTCGAGGAGTTCCGGGTGCGAAGGCGGTTCGGATTGCAGGCCGAGGTCTTCGCTGGTGGCGACCAGGCCGGTGCCGAAATACGTCTGCCAGACGCGATTGACGAAGGCCCGCGCCGTGGTGGGCGCCTGACGATTGGCGATCCAGTGGGCAAATGCCAGGCGGCTGGTCGGAGCGTAGTCCGGCGAAGCGGGCAGGGGATTCAGGGCCGCGAGCACCCCGGGCCCGACGCCTTTGCCGGGCTTGAGCCAGTCGCCGCGTTTGAGCACGAAGGTCGCGCGGGGTTCTTCGCGGGTGGCGAGGGTGAATTGCGTCGCGCCCTCGGGATGCGTGGCCCAGAGCTGCTCGATCTGCGCATGGGCTTCCTTCCACTCCGGCACCGTGGTGCGCCAGTAGTTGAAGATCGTTGCTTTCTGCTCCGGCGAACGTTGTTCGCGCGGCACCTCCAACGCGGCTCGTACGAGCGCCGGCACGGGGTCGGCCTCAGGATTGGGCGCGGTCGTCACGCTGAGACGGAAGCGGCCGAGCTGGCAGGCGTGTAAATCATCCGCATTCCAGCCGCCGATGTTTTGCACCAGCTTGACGGTGAGGCTTTCGGTTGTGATCGGCTTCTCGGTGGCAAAGACGGCGACGCTCTCGTAGTTGCGCCGGCCGGGGCCGAGATCGCTGGACCAACCCGTGTCGTTATTGCCGTCGATGGCGTAGCTGGCGGGGCCGATTACGCGCTTCTTTGGCTCCTTCTCGTTGAAGGCGGGATCGACCGCGGTATCGGCGGGCGCATGGATATCGTCGGTCGCTTTCGCGATCTTGATGGCCGCGTTTTTGCCTTCGGCATCGGCGGCTTCGACCTGAAATTCCGAAAGCGCGAAGGTGCCGAGGTGCGAACGGCCGGGTCCCTGCGCAGGCAGGTTCGGGTCGTGGAGCATTTCGAGGCGGAAGCCGGTGATGTCCTTGAGCGATTGTTTCAGGCGCAGGATGCCGGTGCTTTTGGTCGGCTGAAAACCGGCCGTCATCATCGAGCCATCTTTCAGCGAGAGGTAACGCTGGCCGCCGGTGGCGTTTTTATCGATCTCCGGCGTGATCGTCGTCCACTCCGGCTTCGGCTGGGCGTGCCAGGCCTCCTCCCATTGGGCGAGGCGCTGTTCCCAATCGGGCTTGGTATGCTGGAGCTTCGCTTCGATCTCGGTGATCTGCCGAAGGATATCGGCCCGCCGGCGCAGCTCATCGGCGGCGTAGACGCGCGGCTGAGCTTCGTGGTCGTTGTTCAGGAAAGCGAAGACGCGGTAGTACTCCTCCTGCGTGATTGGATCGTACTTGTGCGTGTGGCACTGTGCGCAGGCCAGGGTGAGACCGAGCATCGAGCGCCCGATGGCATCCATGCGATCGAACATCGCCTCCATGCGGAATTGCTCGGGGTCGACGCCGCCTTCTTCATTCAGCATCGAGTTGCGGAGGAAACCGGTGGCGACGATCTGACCCTGCGTGGCGTGCGGGAGTTCGTCGCCGGCGAGTTGCTCGATCAGAAAGCGGTCGTAGGGCAGGTCGCGGTTGAAGGCATCGACGACCCAGTCGCGATAGAAATAGGCGATGCGCGGCTTGTCTTTCTCGTAGCCATCGCTGTCGGCATAGCGCGCCGCATCAAGCCAATGGCGCGCCCAGCGTTCGCCGTAGTGGGGCGAAGCGAGCAGGCGGTCGACGGCGCGGTCGTAGGCGTCCGGCTCCGTGTCGGCGAGGAAGGTATCGAGTTCCGCGAGCGTGGGCGGCAGGCCGGTGAGATCGAGGTGTAGCCGGCGGAGCAGGGTGGCTTTGTCGGCCTCGGGGGAGAAGGCGAGGCCTTCCTTGGCCAGGCGGGCGCCGACAAAGGCATCGATGGGATTGGCTGTGGGCTCTGGCGGGGCGGGGCGAACCGGCGGTTTGAAGGCCCAGTGATTGCGCTTGTCCACCAGCACCACGCTGGCGCTCTCGGGGAAGTTTGCGCCTTGATCGATCCAGGCCCGGAGCAGCGCGATCTGGCCGGTACTGAGCGGATCGCCCTTTTTTGGCATCCGGCCTTCGGGACGCAACCCGGCGACAAAATGGATCAGCAGCGATTCGTCGCTTTTACCTGGGACGACCGCGATGCCGAGCTCGCCCCCCGCGAGAACGGTCGGTTTATGGTCGAGGCGGAAGCCCGCTTCCTGCCGTTTCGGCCCGTGGCAGCCGAGGCAGTGCTCGGTGAAGATGGGCTGAATATCGCGAACGAAATCGACCGTCTGCGGGGCGGGTGGTGGCAGTTTGGCGATATCCTTGGCGTCGAGCTTGAAGCTGTCGACGGCGGTATTCCGAATCACAAAGCCTTCGGGAAAAGGGGCACCTGCATCGACCCACGCGCGCAGTTTGGCCACATGCTCCGGCTTGAGCGCCCTGTCCTTTTTCGGAGGCATGGCGGTGTCTTCGTCCAGGCGTCCGGCGAATTGGATGAGGGGGCTGTCCGCACTCTTTCCGAGCTTCACCGCCTCGCCATTCTCACCGCCTTTGAGCAAAAAGTCGCGCGAATCGAGACGGAACTGTCCTTTTTGACGCTCCGCGCCATGGCACTCGACACAATTTTGTTCGAGGATCGGACGGATTTCGCTGTCGAAGTCGAAAGTCCGGGCCGGCGGGGGGAGAGCCGGAGCTGCCGCCGCGTGGTGCAGAGGCATCAACGCGAGGGAGATAAGCGGGATCAGGAGGGCACGAAACATGGGGCGGGGAAGCAGCGAATGGTCTCCCAAGAGTACCCGCACGTCTATCGACTAAAGCGGCGCGCTCTTTGCAGTTTAACGTCTTCTTATGGATGTCAGGACAATACTGATTTCCGGGGTTGGCAGAATTCGTGCTTTTGCACGGACGATAATTACCCGCCTAAAATAAGGGGGTCTCGTTTTTTTTGCCCATGACATCATCCGTTCCTTCCGCCGGACCGTCCGAAGCGACCTATCGTAGTATCGTCGAACATGCCATCGAGGGCATTTTTCAGACGACCCCTGACGGGCGCTACCTCCTCGCCAATCCCGCCCTCGCCCATATCTATGGCTACGCGTCGATCGAGGAACTCTTTGGCAACGTGCAAGAGATTGCCCGCCAGTTGTACGTCGATCCCGAGCGCCGCACGGAATTCATCCGGCTGATGAATGAGCATGACTCGGTCTGGGGTTTCGAGTCGCCGATTTATCGGAAGGATGGCAGCATCATTTGGATTTCAGAAAACGTGCGCGTGATTCGCGGCGCGGATGGCAAGGTGGAATACTACGAGGGCACGGTGGAAGACATTACCGAGCGGAAGCGGGCCGAGGAGGAGTTGCGCCGGGCGAAAACTGCGGCGGAGGAAGCCAGCCGTTCGAAGAGCCAGTTCCTGGCCAATATGAGCCACGAGCTGCGGACGCCGCTCAATGCGATCATCGGCTACAGCGAGCTGATGCGCGAAGAAGCCGAGGACATGGGGCTGGAGAGCTTCATCCGCGATCTCGCGAAGATCGAGAGCGCGGGCAAACACCTGCTGGAGCTGATCAACGGGGTGCTCGACATCGCGAAAATCGAAGCCGGCAAGATGGAGGTGCACGCGGAGACGTTCGAGGTGACCAAGATGCTCCATGAAGTCGCCACGACGATCACGCCGGTGGTGGAGCGGAACAACAATCACTTCGAAGTCGTGCCCACGGGTGAACTCGGCACGATGCACACGGACCTGACCAAGATCCGGCAGAGCCTTTTCAATCTACTGGGTAACGCGGGCAAGTTCACGAACCAGGGGCTGATCCGGCTCGAAGCCGAGCGGGTTGCGACGCCGGAGGGCGATTGGCTGCACTTCAGCGTGCGGGATACCGGCGTGGGCATGACGGCCGAGCAGATGGCCAAAATCTTCGGCGCCTTCACCCAGGCGGATGCTTCGACCACCCGCAAATTTGGCGGCACCGGCCTTGGCCTGGCGATCACCCGCGAATTCAGCCGCATGGTCGGTGGCGATACCATCGTGGAAAGCCAGCCAGGCAAAGGCTCGGTTTTCACGATGCGGATTCCCGCGAACTTCAAAAACGCCCAGGACGAACACCCAGTGGTCGAACCCGAGCCGGTGCGGACCGGCGATATACCGATCGCGGAAGGCGATCAGCCGCTCGTATTGCTCATCGACGACGATCTTACGGTCCACGATTTGGTGCGCCGCTTCCTGCACAAGGAAGGCTTCCGGGTGGTCTGTGCTTCGAGTGGCGCAGAAGGGATCGAATTGGCGCGCAAGTTGCAGCCCTCGATCATCGTGCTCGACGTGATGATGCCGACCATGGATGGTTGGTCCGTGCTGACGCGACTCAAAGGCGATGCTGAGGTCTCGGACATTCCCGTGGTGATGCTCACCATGGTGAATAACAAGGAGATGGGGTTCTCGCTGGGCGTCGACGACTACATGCTGAAGCCGATCGAACGCGGTGGTTTTGTCTCGGTGCTGCGGAAGTACTGCTCGCCGCAGGGCAGCCCGACGGTGCTGGTGGTCGAGGACGACCAGACCACGCGGGAAATGTTGCGCGCTTCGCTGGAGAAGGAACACTTCACCGTGGTCGAGGCGGTCAATGGAGCCGACGGTTTACGCCAGCTACAGAATGTGCGGCCGGCGGTGGTGCTGCTCGATTTGATGATGCCGGAGATGGACGGCTTCCAGTTTACTCAGGAAGTGCGGGCGAATTCCCAGTGGCGCGACATTCCGATTCTGGTGATGACGGCCAAGGACATCGATGCAGATGATCGGGCGCGGCTGGACGGCCAGGTCAGCCGGATTCTCCAAAAGGGAGCTTGTGGCCGGGATGAATTGCTGGCGGAAATTACCAGCCGTATTGCGCGGGCGACACGGCCGAACGAATTGATTGCTGTTTGAACCAATGAAGAAACTGCTGTTGGTCGAAGATAACGAGATGAATCGGGACATGCTTTCCCGGCGCTTGGAGCGGCGTGGCTATCAAGTGTTGATCGCCATCGACGGAGCGCAGGGGATCGCGGAGGCGACGCGCCATCTGCCCGATTTGATCATCATGGACATGAGTCTGCCGGTGCTGGACGGGTGGGAATCCACCCGCCGGCTGAAAGAGCAGAACGAGACAAAAACCATCCCGGTGCTGGCGCTGACCGCGCATGCCATGGCCGGCGAACGCGACAAAGCGCTCGCCGCAGGCTGCGACGATTACGATACGAAGCCGGTGGATTTCACCCGGCTGCTGGGGAAGATCGAGAATCTCCTGCCAGGGGCAGGAGCCGTGGCATGATGGGGCCGGGTTCCCAGACTCAACAGGACCCCGAGCGGCGGCTGGCTGGTCTCCTCCACGATTTAAGGACCCCGCTCAATCAAATCATCGGCCTCAGCGAAATGCTGATGGAGATCGCCGAGGAGGAAAATCACCACGACCTGCTCGAGGGCTTCACCACCGTGCGGGAAGCGGGCCTCGAACTCGCCAATCTGCTCGGCGACCGGGCGGTGCTCGCGGTTGAGGCGGAAGTCGGGCGTGAATACTGGGTGCTGGGCGACGCCATTCGCGCGAGCGCCAGCCGGGTGCTGGGTTTTGCCGATCTGGTTTTATCCGAGCCGCCCAATCCGAAACTGGATTCCTATCGCGAGGATCTCGGCCTGATTCGGCAGGCGACGCAGAATTTTGTCAACGCAGCGCGGGTGAGCGGGCTGCTGCTGAAGCTGGAAACCGCGCGGCACTGGGATGAGACCGGTTCGACCGGGCGCCGCGGTGCCGGTGCATCCGGAGTCAGCGCCAATGCGAGAATCTTGATCGTCGACGATGAGAGTCTGAACCGCGAAGTGCTTTCGCGCCGTTTGCAGCGCGAGGGGTATCGCCCGACCGGGGCGCGTTCGGGTCCGGAGGCATTGCAGTTGATGGAGGACGAAGCGTTCGACGCGGTGCTGCTCGATATCCAGATGCCCGAAATGAACGGCATCGAGGTCCTGCAGCGGCTGAAGAAGGATGCGCGCTGGTTGCACCTGCCGGTGATCATGCTTTCTGCGCTCACCGACGTGGATCGCGTCGCGCGCTGCATCGAACTTGGCGCCGAAGATTACCTGCCGAAGCCGATCAATGCCGTACTGCTGCGCGCACGACTCGGGGCCTGCCTCGAGAAAAAGAAGATGGCGGAGGAGCTGTTGCGCACGAGCAAGCTGCAATCGATCGGAGTGCTCGCTGGTGGCCTGGCCCACGATTTTAACAACATGCTGACGGCGGTGCTGGGAAATCTTTCCCTGATCCAGCACCGGCACAAATTGCCCTCCGATCTGCTCCGCGGGATTCGCGAGGCGGAAGCCGGGGCGCTGCGAGCCCAGGAACTCACGCGTTATTTGCTGACCTTTGCCGAAGGCGGCGCGCCGGTGAAACAGGAGATCGCGGCGCGGACGATGATTGAGGATTCGTGCGCCTTTGCCCTCCGCAGCGGCAACGCCGAGGCGAAGTTTTTCCTGCCGGGAAATCTCTGGAAAATCGAAGCCGATCCAAACCAGATCGCGCAGGCAATCGGGAACATCGTGCAGAACGGCCTCGAAGCGATGCCGAATGGCGGAGAACTCCAGATCGGTGCGGAAAATCTGAGTACTCCAGTGCGCGGCGTGCCGCAGCTCCCGCGCGGGGATTATCTCTGCATTTCGTTCAAGGATTCCGGCACCGGCATTTCGCCGGAACATCTCACGCGGATTTACGATCCATTTTTCACGACGAAGAAACAGGCGCGTGGACTGGGTCTCGCCGCGGCGTATTCGATCATTCAGCGCCACGGTGGAGATATTACGGTCGATTCGATGCTCGGCTTCGGCACTACGGTGACGGTGTATCTGCCGGCGTTGCGGCCCGCAGCCCCCCCAGAGGAAGAGATTCCCGTCCTTCCGATACCAGCGCCGGTTCTGCCGCAGAGCCGCGGTGAAAATCTGCCGCGGAAACAGCGGGTGCTCGTGATGGACGACGAAGAAGCGATCCGATTGCTCGCGGAGTCGATGTTGTCCATGTACGACTACGATGTGGTCGCGACAGCCGATGGTGAAGCCGCGCTCGCGGCGCACGAAGCGGCGATAGCTGCGGGGCAACCTTTCGATCTCGTGATCATGGATCTGACCATTCCTGGCGGCATGGGTGGCAAGGAGACGATTCGCCGCCTGCGCGAGAAGGATACGACGATCCGCGCGATCGTTTCGAGCGGGTACTCAAACGACCCGGTGATGGCGAACTACACGGCGCATGGTTTTAATGCTGTCCTGCCGAAACCGTACGTGGTGACCGACCTGATTCAGGTCGTGTCCCAAGTGCTGGTGGCCTGCGGCGGTTAGAGCGCGTGGTAGCCGGCCCCATGTTCCACGAGCGGATGCGGTAAACGGGGTAGAGTAGTAAGCTGAATCGCGGGTGGTGAGTCACTCGACAGAACGGCGCTAATCGGTCATCGTGATGAGCGCATCGTCTATCGACATCCCATGGCCTGCTTTGTAGTTTGCTGATCCTGTGCCCCGCGCCCGCTCCCAGACCAAGCATCTCAAGTCGCTGACCTACGCTCCGAGCGATCACTGCCTCGAAGCCTTCTACTCCGTGCTCCGCGCCGGACATGTCGAAGCCGGTGCCGATCACCATTTCGAGCGCGACAATCACCCTGGCCACGAGATCATTCTCTGCCTGAATGGCAAAGGCCATGCCCGACTGGCTGGGCGGCAATACGAGATCAAGCCCGGCGCGGCGGTTTGGGTCAACGGGCATCATCCACATGCCTATTGGGCTGATCCGGAAGATCCGTGGGAAGTGTACTGGCTGCTTTTCGACGGGCCGCGCCTGGAGGATGTCTGGAAGATGTTTATGGATGGCGGTGGACCCGTGGTCCATGGCTGCGATGCCACGCAGAAAATGCTCATCTTCGAGCACATCTTTTCGTTGCTGGAAGACCCGCAGCCGAGTCTTGCGCTGCACGTGCACGCGGAAATGGCGCGCCTCATCGCGCTGCTCTTTTTCCCGCTCAAGAGCGCCGAGCCGAATGAGGACCCGAAACATGTGCCCGAGCCGCTTCGGCGCGCCGTGGAGCGGATGCGGATCTATCACCATCTGCCGCTGCGGATTTCGGAACTCAGCGCGATTGCGGGGATGAGCCCGAGCCATTTCATTCGCACGTTCAAAAAGGTCATGGGCAAGAGCCCCATCGACTGGGTGCGACACG
>Ga0209050_1001373_pt1 | contig 26568 bp, 22 predicted proteins | sample Araplavi_mTSA_r2_FD_184276 | JGI IMG/M metagenome (GOLD analysis project Ga0209050, IMG submission 184276) | Arabidopsis root microbial communities from North Carolina, USA - plate scrape MF_Cvi_mTSA_r2 (SPAdes) (version 2) | ecosystem: Host-associated > Plants > Roots > Endosphere | place: USA... | reverse complement strand
GAAATAGCTGAGCAGAGTGAGGCAAGCAATGACTGAACACGTTCAAGTCGGTGGCCTGCAGGTCGCCAAAGTCCTGTTCGACTTCGTGAACAACGAAGCCATTCCCGGTACCGGCCTCACCGCCGATAAGTTCTGGGCCGGTGCCGACAAGGTCATCCATGACCTGGCGCCGAAGAACAAAGCCCTACTCGCCAAACGCGATGATTTCCAGGCTCGTATTGATTCCTGGCACCAGGAACGCGCCGGTCAGGCGCACGACGCCGTGGCCTATAAAGCCTTCCTGCAAGACATCGGTTATCTGCTGCCAGAAGCGGCCGATTTCCAGGCAACGACGCAAAACGTCGATGACGAAATCGCCCGCATGGCCGGCCCGCAGCTTGTGGTGCCGGTGATGAACGCCCGCTTTGCGCTCAACGCCTCGAACGCCCGCTGGGGCTCGCTGTACGACGCGCTCTACGGCACCGACGCCATCAGCGAAGCCAACGGTGCGGAAAAAGGCAAAGGCTACAACAAGGTTCGCGGCGACAAGGTCATCGCCTTCGCCCGTGCCTTCCTCGACGAAGCGGCGCCATTGGCGGCCGGCTCCCACGTCGACTCCACCGGCTACAAGATCGTCGACGGCAAACTGGTGGTCGCCCTTAAAGGCGGCAGCAACACCGGCCTGCGCAACGACGCTCAACTGATCGGTTTCCAGGGCGATGCCGCTGCACCGACCGCGATCCTGCTGAAAAACAACGGCCTGCATTTCGAAATCCAGGTCGACGCCAGCACCCCGGTCGGCCAGACCGACGCGGCCGGCGTCAAAGACATCCTGATGGAAGCCGCACTGACCACCATCATGGACTGCGAAGACTCGGTTGCCGCCGTCGACGCCGATGACAAAGTGGTGATCTACCGCAACTGGCTCGGCCTGATGAAGGGCGATCTGTCGGAAAGCGTCGCCAAGGGCGGTCAGACCTTTACCCGCACCATGAACGCCGACCGGACCTACACCGCCGTCGATGGCAGTGAACTGAGCCTGCACGGTCGTTCGTTGCTGTTCGTGCGCAACGTTGGCCACCTGATGACCATCGACGCGATCCTCGACAAAGAGGGTAACGAAGTGCCGGAAGGCATTCTCGATGGCCTGGTGACCTGTCTGTCGGCGATCCACAACCTCAACGGCACCAGCTCACGCAAGAACAGCCGCACCGGCTCGGTCTATATCGTGAAGCCGAAGATGCACGGCCCTGAAGAAGCCGCGTTCACCAACGAGCTGTTCGGTCGTATCGAAGACGTGCTGGGCCTGCCACGCAACACCTTGAAAGTCGGGATCATGGACGAGGAGCGTCGTACCACGATCAACCTCAAGGCCTGCATCAAGGCAGCGAGCGAGCGTGTGGTGTTCATCAACACCGGTTTCCTCGACCGCACCGGCGATGAAATCCACACCTCCATGGAAGCCGGCCCGATGGTGCGCAAGGCGGACATGAAGGCGGAAAAATGGATCGGCGCCTACGAGAACTCCAACGTCGATATCGGTCTGAGCACCGGCCTGCAAGGTCGCGCGCAGATCGGTAAAGGCATGTGGGCCATGCCGGACCTGATGGCTGCGATGCTCGAACAGAAAATCGCTCACCCACTGGCCGGTGCCAACACCGCCTGGGTACCTTCGCCGACTGCCGCTGCACTGCACGCACTGCACTACCACAAGGTCGACGTGTTCGCCCGTCAGGCCGAACTGGCCAAACGTGCCCACGCTTCGGTGGACGACATCCTGACCATCCCGCTGGCGGTGAACCCGCAGTGGACCGCCGAACAGATCAAGAACGAACTGGACAACAATAGCCAGGGCATTCTCGGTTACGTGGTGCGCTGGATCGACCAGGGCGTCGGTTGTTCGAAAGTGCCGGACATCAATGACGTCGGCCTGATGGAAGACCGTGCCACGCTGCGTATTTCCAGCCAGCACATCGCCAACTGGCTGCGCCATGGCGTCGTCACCGAAGACCAGGTCATGGAAAGCCTCAAGCGCATGGCGCCGGTGGTTGACCGTCAGAACGCCGGCGACGCGCTGTACCGTCCGCTGGCCCCGAACTTCGACAGCAACATCGCCTTCCAGGCAGCGGTCGAACTGGTGGTCGAAGGTACCAAACAGCCGAACGGCTACACCGAGCCGGTCCTGCACCGTCGTCGTCGCGAGTTCAAGGCCGCCAATGGCCTGTAACTGAGCGTCTGCGCCGGACATGAAAAAGCCCTGATCGAAAGATCAGGGCTTTTTTGTTTGCATGATTTGTTGCTCTTTGTGGGAGCAGGCTTGCTCCGGGCGGCGTTCCGACGAAAGCGGTGCATCTGCCAAAAAATACTCGACTGACACTACGTATTCGCGAGCAAGCCCGCTCCCACAGGGATTGTGCAGGGTTTACTGGTTTGGACTAAGGCTCAATCCCAAGCTCATGCTTGACCAACTCCAGCAGCTTGTCGGCATCAATCGGCTTGAGCAGAAAGTCCACCACATTCAAATGCATCGCGGCGATCGCATCTTTTACGTCGGCATCGCCCGAGACGATGATGACCGGCAACGCCGCCCTTACCGACTCGCGCACCTGTCGGATCAGGTCCAGCCCGTCGACGTGCCCCATGCGCAAGTCGGTAATCACCAGTCCGATCGAAGGTTTCTCCTCCAGCATCTTGAGTGCCGCTTCGCCACTGGCCGCGCTCAGGCAGCGAATACCATCCAGTGCCAGGATCTCTGACAGCAGCTCCCGGGCGTCTTTATCGTCGTCGACGATCAGCACCCGTTGCGGTGGCAGGTCAGGTTCCAGCATGACTGCACTCAGCGCTTCGCGCTCGGCGTCGCTCAAAATATCGTGGTCGGACATGGCTTTCTCTACACGTTCAATACAATTCCCTAGCACAGTGGTGAGACATCGCTAAGCAGGCCATCAATGTGCACCTCGTCGGAAAATTTTCCAATAGGGCAGAAGAGAGGTTTTTCGCACGTTTGCGTAGGATTCTTCCGACATTTCAGGATACTAAAAGCCTACCTAGACTTACGTCCAATGGGCACCCCGGCCACAGGGGTCGACCATGTCCGGGTCATCCGACTACAACAATTCAAAAAAGACTGCGGTAATGGTTATGAGTAAAGCGGACGCCTTCACACAGGCAGGGAAAACCGCGGTGTTGCAGAACATCCAGGGCACGTTGCAATTCCTTCAGCGTTTCCCGCCTTTCAACCAGATGGAGCACGCGCACCTGGCGTATCTGGTCGAGCAATGTCAGCTGCGTTTCTACGCCCCCGGCGAGAGCATCATCAAACCCGTCGACGGCCCGGTCGAGCACTTCTATATCGTCAAGCAAGGCCGGGTCGTGGGCGAGCGTCCGGATACGGCAAAAGGTGGCACCGAAACAGTCTTCGAGATCACTACCGGCGAGTGTTTCCCCCTCGCGGCGTTGCTGGGTGAACGGGCGACCCGTACCGAGCACCTCGCCGGCGAAGACACCTTTTGCCTGCAGCTGAACAAGCCGGCGTTCATCCGCCTGTTTTCGCTATCGGACACCTTCCGCAACTTCGCCCTGCGCTGCGTCAGCAGCCTGCTGGACCAGGTCAACCAGCAAGTGCAGCAAAAAGCCGTGGAAACCCTCGGCACCCAATATTCGCTTAATACCCGACTGGGTGAATTGGCCATGCGCCACCCGGTGTCATGCGCCCCGCAGACACCCTTGCGCGAAGCCGTGACCTTGATGCACGAACAACAGGTCGGCAGCATCGTGGTGGTCGATGAACTCAAGGCGCCACTGGGGATTTTCACCCTGCGCGACCTGCGTCAGACCGTGGCCAACGGCAGCAGTGATTTCAACGAAGCCATCGAAGGGCACATGACCCGGGCACCGTTTTTCCTGTCGCCGGATCACAGTGCATTCGACGCGGCGATTGCCATGACCGAGCGTCACATCGCCCATGTCTGCCTGGTCAAGGACCAACGCTTGTGCGGCGTGGTTTCCGAGCGCGATCTGTTTTCCCTGCAACGGGTCGACCTGGTGCACCTGGCGCGCACCATCCGCAACGCGCAGAAGGTGGAAAACCTGGTGGCGCTGCGGGGCGAAATCGGCCAACTGGTCGAGCGCATGCTGGCCCATGGTGCGTCTTCGACGCAGATCACCCACATCATTACCCTGCTCAACGATCACACCGTGTGCCGGGTGATCGAACTGACCCTCGCCGAAAAAGGCGATCCCGGCGTGCCATTCAGTTGGCTGTGCTTCGGCAGTGAAGGCCGTCGCGAGCAGACCCTGCACACCGATCAGGACAACGGCATTCTGTTCGAAGCCAGGGATGCAGCCCATGCCGCCGAGATTCGCGGCAAGTTGTTGCCCATCGCCCAGCAGATCAACCAGAGCCTGGCGCTGTGCGGCTTCACCTTGTGCAAGGGCAATATCATGGCGGGCAACCCCGAGCTGTGCCTGTCCCGGGCCGAATGGGCGCGGCGCTTTGCGGCGTTCATCCGCGAGGCCACCCCGGAGAACCTGCTGGGTTCGAGCATCTATTTCGATTTGCGCGTGGTCTGGGGCAGCGAGCAAGGCTGCGAGCAGTTGCGTCGGGGCATTCTCGATCAGGTCGGTGACAACCGTTTGTTCCAGCGCATGATGGCCGAGAATGCGTTGCGCAATCGCCCGCCCGTAGGGCGTTTGCGCGAGTTCGTGCTGACGCGCAAGAATGGCGAGAAAGCCACCCTGGATTTGAAAGTTCAGGGGCTGACCCCATTTGTCGACGGCGCCCGGCTGCTGGCCCTGGCCCATGGCATCGAGGCCAATAACACGCTGGAGCGTTTTCGCCAATTGGTCGCCAAAGAGGTCATCGAACCCCTGGACGGCGCCGCGTACGAAGAGGCCTATCACTTCATTCAGCAAACCCGCATGCAGCAACATCAACTACAGACCCGGGAGAATTTTCCCTACTCGAATCGGGTCGATCCCGACAGCCTCAATCATCTGGACCGGCGCATCCTGCGTGAGTCCCTGCGTCAGGCCCAACGCCTGCAGAGCAGCCTGACCTTGCGGTATCAGTTATGAGCCTGTTTTCCTGGCTGCGCCCGCCGAGTCCCACCCTGCCCGCCGACCTGCAACATCGCCTGGAACGCTTGCCGGCCGCTGCAGCCCTGGGCGAATGCAGCCTGCGTGAGCAGCGCTGGGTCGTGCTCGATCTGGAAACTACCGGGCTGAACCTGAACAAGGACCATGTGTTGTCGATTGGTGCGGTAGCGATCGAGGACGGGGCCATCGACTTTCGCCAGCAGTTCGAACGCACCTTGCAATATCCGCAAGTCAAACTCGGCCCCAGCGTGCTGATCCACGGCATTGGCCCCAGCGCCATTGCGGCGGGCAGCGATCCCGCAGAAGCGCTGGTGGACCTGATGGAATACCTCGGTGACAGCCCGGTACTGGCCTTCCACGCGCCGTTTGACCAGCACATGCTCGGCCGTGCGCTGAAAGATCACCTGGGCTTCAAGTTGCAGCATCCGTTTCTGGACGTGGCGGACATTGCACCGCTGCTATGCCCCCAGGCGCACTTTCGCGAGGCCGGGCTGGACGATTGGATCGACTGGTTCAAGCTCGAAGTCTTCGAACGCCACCACGCCAGTGCCGACGCCCTGGCCACCGCTGAACTGGCGCTGATCCTGTTCAGCCGCGCACGGCAGCAGCAGATTCATAGCCCACTGAATTTGCAACAGCGCTTGAGTCAGTGGAAGCGTCGGCAACAAGCGCCGTCCTTCTAGTCTTCGGCGCCTGCTCTGGCCTCATCGCGGGCAAGTCCGCTCCCACAGGAGTACCGAACCCCCTGTGGGAGCGGGCTTGCCCGCGATGAACGATGACGCGGTCTCCCGACCAACGCCGATTGCGGACCTCCCGCGCCTCTGCCACAATCGCGAACAATTCTCGTTAGTTAATACTCCCCAAGCGGTGATGCGGCGTGTCGTCAGTCCCAAGCCCTCAAAGTGAGCTCGTCGGTGCGTTATATCGCGACCATCGCGGTTGGCTATTGGCCTGGCTTCGACGCAATGTCGCCTGCCCGCAGCGGGCCGAAGACCTGAGCCAGGACACTTTCGTGCGCTTGCTGGGCCGTGAGGAACTGAAGGAACCACGCGAACCGCGGGCATTCCTGGTGGCCATCGCCAAGGGCCTGCTGTTCGATTACTTCCGTCGCGCCGCACTGGAGCAGGCTTACCTCACCGAGCTGATGCTGATTCCCGAAGCCGAACAACCCTCGGCGCAAGAGCAGCAGATGATCCTCGAAGACCTGAAAAACATCGACCGTTTGCTCGGCAAGCTTTCCACCAAGGCCCGGGCGGCGTTCCTCTACAATCGTCTCGACGGTCTTGGCCACGCAGAAATCGCCGAGCGCCTGGGGGTATCGGTGCCGCGGGTGCGCCAGTACCTGGCCCAGGGCATTCGCCAATGCTACATCGCGCTGTACGGTGAGCCGACATGAACCCACTCGGTTCCAAACCGGTATCGGCCAACGTGCTGGACGCGGCGATTGCCTGGCAGCTGTCCATGGAGGGCGCCAACCCGGTAGAACGCGAAGAATTCGCCAAGTGGCACGCGGCCCACGAAGAGCACGCCCGCGCCTGGCGCCAGTTGGGCATGCTCGACCAACGCTTCAGCGCAGCCAGTGGTCCGGCCCGCACTGCCCTGCTGCAATCGCGCGAAGGTATCCACCGACGGGTGCGCAAGCTCGGCAAAGGCGTGGCGAGCGTGGTGCTCGTGATCGGCCTGGCGCTGTTTGCCGGGCCACGTTACCTGCCGATCGATTACTGGCTGGCCGACCAGCGCACCGCCGTGGGCGAGCAGCGCACCCTGCGCCTGGCGGATGGCACGCTGGTCAATCTCAACACCCACAGCGCCCTGGATGTGCGCTTCGATGAGCAGCAGCGGCGCATCGTGCTTCAGGAAGGCGAGATCCTGGTTGAAACCGGTCATGGCGATCCCCGGCCGTTCATCGTCGAAACCCGCGAAGGCAGCATGCGTGCGCTGGGTACGCGGTTTCTGGTCAAGCGTGAAGAAGAAGGCACACGCCTGAGTGTGCTGCAGTCGGCGGTGGCGGTTCACCCAGAGTCCAGCCCGGATGAACAGATTCTGCGCGAAGGCCAGCAGGTGTTGATCCGCAATAACGGCCTGGGCCCGGTTCTGGCCGTCAACTTCGGCGCGGATGCCTGGACCCGCGGCATGCTGGTGGTGGACAACACGCGACTGGAAGATCTGGTGCATGAAATCGGTCGCTATCGAACCGGTTACACAGGCGTTGCGCCGGAAGTGGCCGATCTGCGCATCACTGGCAGCTTCCCCCTGCGTGACACCGACCTGGCGCTCAATGCCCTTCTGCCGACTCTGCCCGTGCAGATTGAACAGCACACGCAATGGTGGGTGAAGGTAATAGCCAAGGCCGAAACAAAGCCCTGAACCCGCACACAGCTCCTTTGTGGCGAGGGAGCTTGCTCCCGCTCGGCTGCGAAGCAGTCGCCAAACCGCAAATGCGGTTTACCTGATAAATCGCGGGGGCCGCTTCGCGACCCAACGGGGGCAAGCCCCCTCGCCACAAAGGCGCACGCCTGAAACCCTTCAGTGCTTATTGAATAACTGAATCGAAATTATTTTCATCCAGCCCTATCACTTTCTGATTCTCGTTCGGCACACAGGCAATTGAGAAATGTTTCCATTCAGGAGCCGCTGTATGCCCCGTTCGCTGAACACCCTGTTGCGCCCCAGTTTGCTGGCGGTCGCCGTTGCCCTTTGCACCCCTTTGGCGAGCAGCCAGCTGGTCGCCGCTGAACAGGCGTCAAGCGTTCGCGCCTACAACCTGCCAGCCGCACCACTGGCCAGCACCCTGAATCAGATCGCCAGCCAGGCCGGCCTGGCCTTGTCGTTGAACCCATCCCTGGCGGCAGGCAAAACCTCGGCACCCGTCAACGGCCAGTTCGACGCCGCCGGCGCCCTGCGCGAGGCCCTGCGTGGCACCGGGCTGCAACTGGAGCAGAGCAGTGCCGGCACCTACAGCCTGGTGGCCGTGCCCGAGGGCGTGATGGATCTGCCGGCAACCAGCGTGATTGGCGTGGAAGACGCTGAAAGCGCCTGGGGCCCGGTGCAAGGTTACGTGGCCAAGCGCACCGCCGCCGGCACCAAGACCGATACCGCGCTGGTCGAGGTACCGCGCTCGATTTCGGTCGTCACTCGCCAGCAGATGGACGACCGCAACGCGCATACCCTTGACGCCGCCGTGCGCTACCTGCCGGGCATCACCGCCAGCAGCTACGGCAGCGACACCCGCGCTGACTGGCTGCGCGTGCGTGGTTTCGAGCCGACTCAATTCCTCGACGGCCTGCCCCTGCCAAAAGGCGTATACGCCAACCCGAAACAGGAAACCTGGAACCTCGACCGCCTGGCCTTGCTGCGCGGCCCGGCCTCGTCCGTGTACGGCCAGACCCCGCCAGGCGGTCTGCTGGACATGGTCAGCCGTCGCCCGAGCGCCGAAGCCAGCAGCGAAATCCAGCTGCAGTACGGCAGCGACAACCATCGCCAGATCAACTTCGCCAGCACCGGCAAGATCGACGACGAAGGCCGGTTTCTCTATGGCGTGAGCGGCGTGGTGCGTGACGGCGGCACCCAGATCGACCATATCGATGACAAGCGCTACAACATTGCGCCAAGCCTGACCTGGAACATCGACGAAGACACCCGTCTCACCCTGCTGACGCAGTTCACCCGTGACGATACCGGCGTTACCAGCCAGTTCTATCCGATTCAGGGCACCAAGATCGACATGCCGTTCGGCAAGATCTCGCACCACAAGAACCTGGGTGATCCGGACTACGATTTCTACGACCGCACCTATTACGCACTGGGTTATGCCTTCGAACATCGCTTGAACGATGTCTGGCAGTTCCGCCAGAACCTGCGCTACACCAAGTCGGACTTGTCGTTCCAGACGGTGACCGTCAACAGCTACTTTCCCTCCATCGGATTTGTCGTAGACGATGAAGGCAACACCGGGCGCGGCACGACCAATGTCGACGAAGACATCAGCCAGTTCGCCGTGGACAACAACTTCCAGGCCGACTTCGCCACCGGCGACATTAATCACACGCTGTTGATCGGCCTGGACCACCAGCGCAGCAACACCAACTACACCTCGATCTTTGGCAGCGCACCGGCCATCAACGTCAACGATCCGGTCTATGGCTTGCCGATCACCCGTCCACCACGCTCCTCGGCGTTTTATGACTATGACCAGAAGACCTACCAGACCGGTCTGTACGTCCAGGATCAAATGGCCCTCGACCAATGGCGCCTGACCCTCGGCGGTCGTGAAGACTGGGTCCATACCGGCACCAAATTCTTCAACAAGGGTGATGCCACCAACACCGAGCGCGACAAGAACTTCAGCGGCAACGCGGCGATCAGCTATGTGTTCGACTCGGGCTTTGTGCCTTACTTGTCCTACGCCGAATCGTTCCAGCCGGCCAGCAATGCCGTCGCCTCGCCGACCGATTCGTTCAAGCCGACCGAGGGCAAGCAGTGGGAACTGGGTATCAAGTACCAGCCACCGGGCAGCAACACACTACTGACGGCCGCTGTGTATGACCTGACCCAGAAAAACGTTTCCGTCACCAACAATGTGGGCAACGTGACGGTCACCAGCCAGACCGGCGAAGTAAGGGTCAAAGGCCTGGAGCTGGAAGCCGTTTCCGACGTGACCGAAAACCTCGAGGTCACCGCCGCCTACACCCTGGCCAGGTCCGAAGTGCAAGACGGGGCGTTCAAGGGCAATCGCCTGCAACTGATGCCTAACCAGCAAGCATCGGTGTGGGGCGACTACACCTGGCACAACGGCGTGCTCGACGGCTTCGGCATCGGCGCCGGCGCGCGCTACACCGGCAACACTTACGGCGACGAGGCCAATACCTGGCTGGGCAAGGCAGGTGCCTACACGGTGTTCGACGCCGCGGTACACTACGACCTCGGCCGCCTGGACAACAGCCTCAAGGGCGCTTCGCTGGCCGTTAACGCCACCAACCTGCTCGACAAGGACTACATCTCGACTTGCGACAGCTTCTACTGCTACTACGGCGACCAGCGCAGTGTCGTCGCCAGTGCAACCTACAAGTGGTAACACGTTGAGCTGATACGCCCAATGACCAGGCCGTCCTTCGTGGACGGCTTTGGTTTTTCTGAAGGCTATGAAATGAAAAGTAAAACAATTCGCCGCTGGTCCGCTGTTCATACCTGGACCAGCCTGATTTGCACGGTGTTCCTGTTGCTGCTGGCACTGACCGGCCTGCCGTTGATCTTCCATCACGAGATCGACCATCTCCTCGGCAATGCGGCCGAGCTGAAGCAGATGCCGGCAGACACCCCGCGCCTTGATCTGCAGCAGCTGGTAGCGGCGGCTGAAAAGCATCGCCCTGGCGAGGTCATGCAGTACTTCGGCTTCGAGGATGACGAACCCAATGCCGCTATTGCGATCATGGGCCCCACCGCCGGCACTGAACCCAATTCATCCCACACCTTCATGCTCGACGCCCGTACCGGCGAGGCCCTGGAGATGCCGTCGGCAAACGGTGGTTTCATGATGGTCATGCTGCGCCTGCACGTGGACATGTTTGCCGGCTTACCGGGCAAACTGCTGTTGGCGTTCATGGGGATTCTGTTCGTGGTGGCGATCGTCTCCGGCACCGTCTTGTACCTGCCATTCATGCGCCGCCTGAAGTTCGCCACCGTGCGCCAGGACAAATCCACCCGCCTGCGCTGGCTCGACCTGCATAACCTGATCGGCGTCGTGACCTTGACCTGGGCCCTGGTGGTCGGCGTGACCGGCGTGATCAGTGCCTGCGCCGACCTGATCATTGCCGCCTGGCGCAACGACAGCCTGAGCGCGATGGTCGCGCCGTACCGCGATGCGCCACCGTTGACGCAACTGGCGCCGGCCACCCGTTTGCTCGACATCGCCAAGGACGTCGCACCGGGCATGCAGCCGGACTTCATCGCCTTCCCCGGCACGCGGTTTTCCAGCGAGCACCATTACGCGGTGTTCATGAAAGGCAGCACGCACCTGACCTCGCACCTGCTGACGCCGGTGCTGATCGACGCCAGCACCCTGCAAGTCACAGCCGTGGCTGAGCGCCCCTGGTACATGGATGCCATGGGCATGTCGCAACCGCTGCACTTCGGCGACTACGGCGGCATGCCGATGCAAATCCTCTGGGCGACCCTGGATGTGCTGACCATCATTGTGCTCGGCAGCGGAGTCTACCTGTGGGTGGTGCGGCGCAAGGCTGCCAGGCCTGTGCTGGAAAAAGCGGAGAACGTGGCATGAAGCCCCGGCAGTCGAATTTCTGGAAGGTCTTTGCCATTCCCACCGTTATCGCGGTGCTCAGCACGGCAGGGCTGTTTGCCGCGTTGCTCGGGGATGGTGTGTGGGATTCACTGAGCTGGGTGGGGCTGGGCATCCCGGCTGTGCTAGCCCTGCGCGGCCTCCTGCAACGCCGCTGACTCCTGTAGGAGCGAGCTTGCTCGCGATGGACTTGAGAACGCCGCTGGGTGTCAGGTTCCCCGCGTTATCGTTAACGCCCATCGCGAGCAAGCTCGCTCCTACAGGGGTGTTTGCCATCTTGAGCTATCGCCCCAACACGCTATGCTGCCCGACACTGCCACCGATCGAGACGCTGCCATGTCCGCCCCGAGCATGACCCTGTACCACAACCCGCTCTCTCCCTTCGTTCGCAAAGTCATGGTGCTGCTGCACGAAACCGGTCAACAGGACCGCGTGGCGCTGCAGACCAGCGTCCTCACCCCGGTTACCCCGGACCCGGCCCTGATCGACGATAACCCCCTGAGCAAAATCCCGGCATTGCGCCTGGCCGACGGCAATGTCATCCATGACAGCCGGGTCATCCTCGACTACCTCGATCAGCAGCACGTCGGCAACCCGCTGATCCCCCGCGAAGGCTCGGCCCGCTGGCGGCGCCTGACCCTCGCCTCCCTTGCCGACGGGATCATGGACGCGGCCGTGCTGGTGCGCTACGAAGTCGCCCTGCGTGCCCCGGAGAAACACTGGGACGAATGGCTCGACGGCCAGCGCGACAAGATCCGCCGCGCCCTGGCCCTGCTGGAAAAAGACGCGATTGCCGAGCTGACCAGCCACTTCGACGTGGCCGCAATCAGCGTGGCCTGTGCACTGGGTTACCTGGATCTGCGCCATCCGGATCTGGATTGGCGCGAAGCCAATCCACAGCTGGCGGCGTGGTACTTCGAGGTGAGCCAGCGGCCTTCGATGATTGCGACGATGCCCAGGCTTTAAGCCTTCGAAAAATCAGCAGTCCGGCTTGTCGGCCGTAAACCGCCGCGCCGGGTTCACCGCCGCACCGAACTCGCGCAACGCCTTGGCGCCGATCAGCAACGGGTAGTTGAAGCTGCTGCGGTCTGTCAGGTTGACCTCGACCGTGCGCTTGATGTGACCCAGGCACAGCTCCAGATCGACCACCGGACGCTTGGTCGGCGCGACGACTTCGCTGTCCTCCTCGTCCTCTTCGGAGCGGGTCTTGATCTTGCTGATGCGCGCGATTTTGTGTTCATAGACCTGGTTGCCCGCATCCTTGGTGGCCAGGCGGAAACGCACCCAGTCTTCGCCGTCACGCTTGAAGGTTTCGATGTCCTTGGCCGACAGCGACGCGGTCAGGGCGCCGGTGTCCATTTTCGCCTTGAGGACCTGCCCGCCGATTTCCGGCAGGGCGATGTATTCGTAACGCCCGTACAGGGTCGGCTCGGCGGCCAAGACCGGCAGGGCCAGGAGGGAAAGCAGTGCGAGGAGCGGTTTCACGTAGGGCTTCCTTGAAGGATGGGCAGCGAGATTTTAGACCGTGGCCGTTGAATTCGTTCGCAGATATTTGAAGATCAAAGCCCTGTAGGAGCTGCCGAAGTCTGCGATCTTTTGATCTTCAAAACAAAGTCAAAAGATCGCAGCCTTCGGCAGCTCCTACAGGGACGAGGGTATCCAGCCTACCGCCGCCCAGGTGAAGCATTCGTCATAGCGATTTGGCCTGTCGCCCGAAGCTGCTTATCATGGCGCGCCCAACCGCTTCCACGAGTAACTTATGCGCCGCCTGCTCACCGGCTGTTTCGTGACCCTACTGCTTCTGCTCAATACCCTGGTCCTGATCGGGCCATTGCTGGTGTTTGCCCTGCTCAAGCTGATCCTGCCCGGCCGATTGCGCGATTTCGCTTCCTGGGCCGTGATGTGGATCGCCGAAACCTGGTCGGAAATCGACAAGCTGATTTTCCGCGTCTGCATCCCCACTCAATGGGACATTCGTGGCGGTGAAGATCTGCGCCGCGATACCTCGTATCTGGTGATCAGCAACCATCAATCCTGGGTCGACATCCCGGCGCTGATCCAGACGCTGAACCGGCGCACGCCGTTCTTCAAATTCTTCCTCAAGAAAGAGCTGATCTGGGTGCCCTTCCTGGGCCTGGCGTGGTGGGCGCTGGATTACCCGTTCATGAAGCGCTACAGCAAGGCGTTCCTGGCCAAACACCCGGAGCTGGCGGGCAAGGATCTGGAGATCACCAAAAAAGCCTGCGAGCTGTTCAAGCGCCAGCCGGTGACGGTGGTCAACTATCTGGAAGGTACACGTTTCACCGCAGTGAAAAGCGCTCAACAGCAGTCACCGTTCACTCACCTGCTCAAGCCCAAGGCTGGCGGCGTGGCATTCGTGCTGGCGGCAATGGGCGAGCAGCTGGACGCCGTTCTCGATGTGACGGTGGTTTATCCGCAGCAGAAGATTCCGGGGTTCTGGGACCTGATCAGCGGCAATGTGCCAAGGGTCATCATCGACATCACGACCCGCGAGCTCGATCCGGCGCTGTGGCAGGGCGATTACGAAAACGATCCGGTGTTTCGCGAGAAGATCCAGAACTGGGTCAACCAGCTCTGGATCGAGAAGGACCTGCGCATTGACGCCTTGCGCACCGATCGCTACTGAATCAGCTACCGGTGCCGGCGCCCCAGATGTTGCCCAGGCTGCTCAGCAACGTACCGCCGACGCCCTGCTGACCGAGGTACTGCAAGAGCACCGGGGTAAACAGGCCGATCATGCCGCTGTCCATGCCCAGGGCACTGAAGGCGTTGTTCAGGTCGTTGGTGTCCTTGACGTTGCCCAAGGCGTTATCCAGGCCTGCCGCTTTGCCGCTGGAGCCGAGCAGCCCCGCCAGCGCGCCCAACTCACCGCCGCCCGAGAGCATGTCGATGCCCGGCACGCTTTTGGCCAATTGCGCGTAGTCGGTCGAACTCAACTGGTTCTTCGCCAGGCCCAGCATCGCCCCGGCGCCGCCGATGGCTTGCTCCGGGGTGATGTCCAATTCACTGAGGGTGCTCAGCAAATCGGCAGTCTGCGGCGTCGGTGCGGCGGTCGCGGTCGCGTCATCGGCCTTCATGCCCGCAATGACATTGGCTGCATCGCTCAAGTTGAACTGTGCAAAGGCCGGGCTGGCAGCCAGGGTCAGGAGTGATGCCAGTGCAAAACCGCGTGAAATCTTCATTCAGACATCCTCGATGAACACCGCCCGGCAATGGGCGGCGAAAAACTGTCCATTGGACTGACGCCCTCAAGGATTGTTCCCGGCCTGTAGGAGCTGCCGGAGGCTGCGATCTTTTGATCCTGGCGTGAAGATCAAGATCAAAAGATCGCAGCCTCCGGCAGCTCCTACAAGGTCGGTGTCGTGGCAAATAGCGATCCACTGCATCCAATCCCACCCTGTCTGCGTATATCAAGCACGGACAGACACTCCTGGCCGATTCTCATCACAAGGATCATCACCATGAAACGCAATTCGATCAAAACGTCATTGTTTGCCAGCCTGCTGACCCTGGTCCTTGGTGGCGGACTCGTCCTGAACACCGTGCAAGCGGCGGACATGGGCCACGGCACCGTCACGGTCGGCGGCCAGACCATGCTGCCGGGCAAGGACATCATCGATAACGCAGTGAACTCCGCCGATCACACCACCCTGGTCGCCGCTGTAAAAGCCGCCGGCCTGGTTGACACCCTCAAGGGCAAAGGCCCGTTCACCGTGTTCGCCCCGGTCAATTCGGCCTTCACCGCCCTGCCCGCGGGCACCGTCGACACCCTGCTCAAACCGGCCAACAAAGCCACACTGACCCACCTCCTCACCTACCACGTGGTCGCCGGAAAACTCGACATGATGACCCTGTCCGAGAAAATCAGGGCAGGTGGCGGCAAGGCCGAACTGACCACGGTGGCCGGCGGCAAACTGTGGGCCATGATGAACGGTCCGCACAACATCACCATCAAGGATGAAAAAGGCGACGTCGCCGACATCACCACCTACGACGTGTACCAGTCCAACGGGGTGATTCAGGTCATCGACAAAGTGCTGATGCCGAAAAGCTGAGCCGTGCCGCCGCTCCCGCACATCGGGGGCGGCGGTTCGCCCGAGGTGTTCGCCGTGAATGGAACAACTGCACGCCGTGAACTAACCTCTGCCTGCAACCGGCCACCTGCCCCGCTTTCCGGGAGAACCGCCATTCCCATCGCCGACGCCGATCAGCTCAGGCAATTGCTGGCCCAGTGTTCACTGGGCGACCGCCGCGCCTTCGAGACGCTGTACCGCAGTGTCGCCCCGCGCCTGCACGGGGTAGCGCTGCGCTTCATGGGTCGTCCGGACCTGGCCGAAGAGGTGTTGCAAGAGAGCTTCGTACGCATCTGGAACAATGCATCGCGCTACGAAGCGCATCTGTCGGCGCCGCTGACCTGGATGATCAACATCACCCGTCACCAGGCCATCGACCAGTTGCGCAAACACCGCGATCGGCCATTGAGCGATCTCGAAGAACAGAGGCTCGTGGATGAAAGCCCATCGGCCCACGAGCAACTGGACAGTGCTCGCGAAGCCAGCGCCTTGAACCGTTGCCTGGACAGCCTCGAAGGCATGCAGCGCCAGTCGATTACCGTCGCCTATTTCCAGGGACTGTCGTGCTCCGAGCTGGCCGAACACCTGGCCGCGCCGCTGGGCTCGGTGAAGTCCTGGATCCGCCGCGGCATGGAACGTCTGCGCAGGTGCCTTGAATCATGAACTATCGAACCCCGACCCTGCGCCGCGCCCTCGCCGCCGACTATGCCATTGGCCTGATGCCTGCCACCGCGCGCCGGCGTTTCGAACAGCTGCTAATGGAGGATGCGGCCTTGCGCGCAGAACTGGCACAGTGGCAGGAAAGCCTGGTCAGCCTGACCGATGCCCTGCCGGAGCAGCCGGTGCCGGATCGCGTCTGGCAAGGCATTACCGCGCGAATCGAACCACAAGTGCTGCACGTGCCAGAGAAGCGTCCGTTCTGGAATTGGCTACGAGTGACGGCGGCGGTTGGCTCGCTACTGATCGCAGTGACGCTCGGTGTGCTCTACCTCCCCGACGACGCCCGCTACAGCGCCACGCTGGTGAGCGCCGACGCGCAGCCGGCATTGCGCGTGCAGGCCCACGAGGATTACCTGCAGGTCGAGCCACTGGCGTTGGCCGCAATCGGGCCGGATCGCAGCCTGGAATTGTGGGCGATACCGGCGGACGGCAAACCGATTTCCCTCGGAGTGATTCCGCCGAACGGCAAAGGCAAGGTCGAATTGAGCGAGGCGCAGAAAGCGCTGATCGGCAAGCCGATTGCGCTGGCGGTCAGCCTTGAAGCGAAGGGTGGCTCACCGACCGGGAAACCGACTGGCCCCGTCCTTTATCAAGGTGCTTTGGTTTTGCTTTGACGCGAACAAAGCGCGCTTCATGAGCGCGCCTTGTGCCTTTCCTTTCCCTGACTATCACCCTGGCCGTTATCTCGAAACGCCACGCAAACCTATCAATACCGACAGTACACACCGCATCCATCCTCCTCCAACATGACTACTCAAAACCATGTAAAGGAGTACATCATGATACGTAAAACACTCGCGGCAAGCGCCGTATTACTGTCGGTATTCACAACTAACGCCCTGGCAGCAATCGCTGTGTGTCCGTCAGCTGAAAGCATCACACAAAAGGAAGATGGGCCAGGCTATAGCTATTCCGCTCCCGGCCCGAATGGCCGCCTCTGGGTAGGCGAAAACCCCATGGCCGAGGAAGGAGATCTTGAAACCTTCGTGTTCAAACGTGCGCTCTACCGGACTGTCAGCTCCGAAGGAAACTGGGATGTGGTGTCCTGTGATTACGAGGGTGACGGCGATGACGCGGGTGCCCGAATGACACTGTATTCCTTCAATGGGTGGGCACCCGTCAACGGGACGAAGTGGAAGCCTCAGCCCTTTAAAGAACAGGCCGGCGCCTCCCATAAAGCCAACTACTTCGCGCAATGCGAGTCACTTGTCCAAAAGGAATGTGAATTCAACTACAAGTTCCTGACCACGCCCCCAACAGGTCATTGAACACAAAAAAGGGCGACCTCGGTCGCCCTTTTTTACCCGACGCTTACGCCGCGCTGAACATCTTGTGCGGATCGATCACAAACTTCTTCGGCACGCCCGCATCAAACTCGCCATAACCCTGCGGAGCCTGATCCAGGCTGATCACCTGAACGCCCACCACCTCGGCGATGTTGATACGGTCCCACATGATCGCTTGCATGAGCGCGCGGTTGTACTTCATTACCGGGGTCTGGCCGGTGTGGAAGCTGTGGGACTTGGCCCAGCCCAGGCCGAAACGGATGCTCAGGCTGCCCATTTTCGCGGCAGCGTCGACAGCGCCCGGGTCTTCGGTCACGTAGAGGCCGGGGATGCCAATCTTGCCGGCCACACGCACCACGCCCATCAGCGAGTTGAGCACGGTGGCCGGCGCTTCGTGTTTCACGCCGTCATGGCCATGGCCACGGGCTTCGAAGCCGACGGCGTCGATGGCGCAATCCACTTCCGGTTCGCCCAGCAGTGCGGCGATCTGTTCGTGCAGCGGCGTGTCCAGGGACAGGTCGGCGATCTCGAAGCCCTGGGCCTTGGCATGGGCCAGGCGAACGGTGTTGACGTCACCGATGATTACCACCGCCGCGCCCAACAGGCGAGCCGAAGCCGCCGCCGCCAGACCGACCGGACCGGCACCGGCGATGTACACAGTGCTGCCTGGGCCAACGCCGGCAGTCACGGCACCGTGATAGCCGGTCGGCAGGATGTCGGAGAGGCAGGTCAGGTCGCGGATTTTTTCCATCGCACGGTCGCGATCCGGCAGTTTCAGCAGGTTGAAGTCGGCGTAAGGCACCATGGCGTATTCCGCCTGACCACCGGTCCAGTCACCCATGTCGACATAACCGTAAGCACCGCCCGGGCGGGCCGGGTTGACGCTCAGGCACACGCCGGTGTGCATTTCCTTGCAGGAACGGCAGCGCCCGCAAGCCACGTTGAACGGTACAGACACCAGGTCGCCGATTTTCAGGTTCTCGACGTCGCTGCCCTTCTCGATCACTTCGCCAGTGATTTCATGGCCCAAAACAAGGCCGGTTTGCGCCGTGGTACGCCCGCGCACCATGTGCTGGTCGGAACCACAGATGTTGGTGGAAACCACTTTGAGAATGACCCCGTGCTCGATCTTGCGACCGCGCGGGTCCTGCATTTTCGGATAGTCAATCTTCTGTACTTCGACCTTGCCAGCGCCGAGATACACCACACCACGATTGCCAGACATGCTTTCACCTCGCTGTTGTTTTTATGGAACCGCGTCGCCCAGGCAGGCAACGCGTTGAGTGCTCGGGTTATTGCCTGTGTGTCTTGTGTTGCTTGTCAGAGCCCCATCGCGAGCAAGCTCGCTCCCACAGTGGATCGGGGGTGGACACAAGATCTGTGAACAACACAAAACCTGTGGGAGCGAGCTTGCTCGCGATGGGCTGCGAAGCGGCCCCAAAAATCTAGAGAACGACCGTTCTGTTGGCGTTCAAAAACACTCTTCTTTCGATGTGATAACCCACCGCCCGCGCCAGCGTCAGCCCTTCGATATCCCGCCCCTTGGCGATCAGATCTTCCGGGTAATGGCTGTGGTCCACTGCCTCGACGCCCTGGGCAATGATCGGGCCTTCATCAAGGTCGTTGTTGATGTAATGCGCCGTGGCGCCCACCAGTTTCACCCCCTTGTTGTAGGCCTGGTGATAGGGCTTGGCGCCCTTGAAACCCGGCAGCAGGGAGTGGTGGATGTTGATTGCCTTGCCATCGAGCTTGCGGCACAGCTCTGGCGACAGCACTTGCATGTAGCGCGCAAGGATCACCAGCTCGGCACCGGACTCTTCGATCACCTGCCACACCTGACGCTCTTGCGCCGGCTTGTCGTTCGGGTCCAGCGGGAAGTGGTAGTACGGAATCTGGTGCCAGTCAGCCAGTGGTTTGAGGTCCGGGTGGTTGGAGACCACTGCGGCCACGTCCATCGACAATTGGCCGATGCGCTGGCGATAAAGCAAATCGTTGAGGCAGTGATCGGCCTTGGAGACCATGATCACCACTTTCGGCCGGTAGTTCGGTTCAGTCAGTTCGAAGATCATGCCAAAGGCTTCACCGCGTGAAGCGAGCCCCGCGCGGAATGATTGCTCATCGAAGCCGTCGGGTTGACGGAATTCCACACGAATGAAGAAACGGCCCGAGAGCCGATCATCGAAAGAGTGGTGCTCGGTGACGTAGCAGTCCTGCTCGAACAGAAAGCGGGTCACCGCGTCCACGGTGCCGAGGACGCTGGGGCAGTCGGCGGTCAGAATCCATGTGTCTGGGGCGCGGCTCATGGTGCGGTGACTCCTGTGAGATCTGTAAACGACGCTTCCCCTGTAGGAGCGAGCTTGCTCGCGATGGACTTGAAGGCAACGCGTTGATCCAGGAAGTGCGCGTTATCGTTGTCGTCCATCGCGAGCGAGCTCGCTCCTACAGTGGCGGTGTGATCAAGCCTGAACGCTGAGGCCATACTCGGCAGAAGCATCCTGCAACCACAGCCACCAGTAGTCCGAGAAGCTGCGACGAATCAGCAGTTCCCAGGTGTCTTCGGCGGTGTGACGGATCATCAGTTGCGACTTGGCGAACACCGTGCCGACCGCTTTACCCACCGGGAAGTTGTTCGGGTGCACGTCGTAGCTGGTGGACTTCATCAGCACCTGGCGCACGTTCGGACCGCTCAGTTCGAGGAGTTGCTGGCCGCCGCTGACGTTGACGATTGCAATGTGCAAATCGCCCAGCGCCTTGCGCAGTTTTTGCTCGGCGGCCAGTTCTTCACCGGTCGGCACGATCAGCAGCCATTCATCCGGCCCCATCCACTGCAGGCTGGTTTCGCCTTTGACGATGACGCTCAGTGCGCCCGGCAATTCGATGCCCAGGGCCTTGTGCACACCGGCGGCGAACGCGGCATCGTGGCCGTCGCCACGAATGGTCAGGTGGCCGAGGAGTTTTTTCTCACGCACGGTCACGCCGGCGTTCTTGCGACCCTTGCCCACCAGGCTGGCGAGGTCGGCATGATGCAACGACGACTCGGCCTTGGCCCCGGAGGTTGGGCGTTGTTGGTAAACATTGGCTGCGGTCATAAAGCACCTTTCCTGAATTCGTAATCCCTGTGGGAGCGGGCTTGCCCGCGATAGCGATTCGTCAGTCACAGTTGTGTTATCTGGTCTGACGCCATCGCGGGCAAGCCACGCTCCCACAGGTACTGTGGTGTCACACGTTCTGGCGTTCGCCTTTCGGATCGAAGAACACCGAAGAAACGATTTCCGCCTCGATCACGCTGCCGTCGGCCAGCGGTGCGAACACTCGCTCGCCCATCCGCTGCAACCCGCCCTTGACCACGCCCATGGCAAACGAATAGCCCAGGGAGTTGTGCAGGTAACTGGAAGTCACGTGACCCACCATGGTCATCGGGATGGCTTGCTTGGTGTTGAACACCAGTTGCGCACCTTCCGGCAGCCATTTGTTCGGATCGATAGGCTTCAGGCCAACCAGCTGTTTGCGCTGATCACGCACGCAGTCTTCACGGTTCATGCCGCGCCAGCCGATCCACGAGAACGGTTTGGTGCGACCGACACACCAGCCCATGTTCAGGTCGTCCGGGGTCATCGAGCTGTCAGTGTCCTGACCGACGATGATGAAGCCCTTCTCGGCCCGCAGTACGTGCATGGTTTCAGTGCCGTACGGCGTCAGGTTGTACTTCTTGCCGGCGTCGACGATTTTTTCCAGCACGCCCATGGCGTAGTCGGCTTGCACGTTGACTTCGTACGACAGTTCACCGGTAAACGAAATCCGGAACACTCGCGCCGGCACTCCGCCGACCAAACCTTCTTTCCAGGTCATGAACGGGAAGGCTTCGCTGCTCAAGTCGATGTCGGTGACTTCGCTGAGCAGCTTGCGGCTGTTCGGCCCGGACAGGGTCATGGTTGCCCAGTGGTCGGTGACGGAAGTGAAGTACACCTTCATGTCCGGCCATTCGGTCTGGTGGTACAGCTCCAGCCACTGCAGCACGCGAGCTGCGCCGCCGGTGGTGGTGGTCATGACGAAATGGTTGTCGGCCAGGCAGGCCGTCACGCCGTCGTCGAACACCATGCCGTCTTCTTTGCACATCAGGCCGTAACGCGCCTTGCCCACATCAAGCTTGGTCCAGGCGTTGGTGTAGACGCGGTTGAGGAACTCGCGCGCATCCGGGCCCTGGATATCGATCTTGCCCAGGGTCGAAGCATCCAGCAGGCCGACGCTGTCGCGCACGGCTTTGCATTCGCGCTTCACGGCGGCATGCAGGTCTTCACCGGATTTCGGGAAGTACCATGGACGTTTCCACTGGCCGACGTCTTCGAACTCGGCGCCGTTTTTCAGGTGCCATTGATGCAGCGCGGTGTAACGCACCGGCTCGAAGATGTGCCCACAGTGACGACCGGCCACGGCACCGAAAGTCACCGGCGTGTAGTTCGGACGGAACATGGTGGTGCCCATCTGCGGGATGGTCACGTTCAGCGAACGGGCGGCGATGGCCAGGCCGTTGACGTTGCCGAGCTTGCCCTGATCGGTGCCGAAGCCCAGTGCGGTGTAGCGCTTGACGTGCTCGACCGACTCGAAGCCTTCGCGGGTCGCCAGTTCGATGGCGGCGGCGGTGACGTCGTTTTGCAAGTCGACGAATTGCTTCGGCGCACGTGCGGTGTTCTTTTCATGGGGTACCTGGAACAGCGCCAGGGTCGGCTCTTCGAGACGGCTCAGGGCTTTTGGCAACACACCTTCAATCGTCTGGAACCCGGCTTCGGCAGCGGCGCGGGCGCCACCTTCAAAACCGTCAGCCAGAGAATCGCCAAGGCCGTAGACGCCGTTGATGCCACCGACGCATACGCGTTTCTGCGGTGCTTCGCCCGGTACGAAACCGAGGATGTCTTCACGCCAGATCGGCTTGCCACCCAGGTGCGAAGCCAGGTGAACCACCGGGCTGTAACCACCGGAACTGGCCACCACGTCGCATTCAAGCCATTCGCCAGGACTGGTCACGGCGTGGGCCTTGACGTCGATGGCGGCCACACGGGCAGCGGTCACGCGCTTGCTGCCACGAGCCTCGATCACGGCGCTGCCGGTGAGAATGCGGATACCTTTGGCACGCGCCTCTTCCACCAGCGCACCACGCGGGTTACTGCGGGCGTCGGCGATGGCCACCACTTGCAGGCTGGCATCGAGCCAATCCAGGGCAACGCGGTAGGCGTGGTCGTTGTTAGTGCTCAAGACCAGCTTCTTGCCCGGTGCCACGCCGTAACGACGCACGTAGGTCGAGATGGCGCCGGCGAGCATGTTGCCCGGCACGTCGTTGTTGCCGTAGACCAGTGGACGCTCGTGAGCGCCGGTCGCCAGCACCACACGCTTGGCACGAACCCGGTGAATGCGCTGACGCACCTGGCCAATCGGTGCGCGGTCGCCGAGGTGATCGGTCAGGCGCTCGTGAATGGTCAGGAAGTTGTGGTCGTGATAGCCATTGACGGTGGCGCGCGGCAACAGCAGCACGTCCGGGGTGTTCTTCAGTTCGTCGATGACGCTGGCGACCCACTCGGTCGCCGGCTTGCCGTCGAGGCTTTCGCGGGAATCGAGCAGGCTGCCGCCGAACTCTTCCTGTTCGTCAGCCAGAATCACACGGGCACCGCTGCGCGCAGCCGCCAGTGCAGCCGCCAGGCCGGCAGGGCCAGCACCGACGATCAGCACGTCGCAGTGCTGGTTCATGTAGTCGTAGGTGTCCGGATCATTCTCGGTCGGTGAGCGGCCCAGGCCGGCAGCCTTGCGGATGTACTTCTCGTAAGTCATCCAGAACGATTGCGGGTACATGAAGGTTTTGTAGTAGAAGCCCGGCGGCATCAGCTTGCCGCCGACCTTGCCGAGAATCCCCATCATGTCGTTGTTCACGCTCGGCCAGCCGTTGGTGCTGGTGGCGACCAGGCCTTGATACAGCGCCTGTTGCGTGGCGCGCACGTTCGGGATCTGCGTGGCTTCGGTGGCGCCGATCTGCAGCACCGCGTTCGGCTCTTCGGCACCGGCGGCGAAGATGCCGCGCGGACGGGAATACTTGAAGCTGCGACCGATGATGTCGACGCCGTTGGCCAGCAGTGCAGCGGCCAGGGAGTCGCCTTCGAAGCCTTTGTAGTTCTGGCCGTTGAAGGTGAAGCTCAGGACTTTGTTGCGGTCGATCCGTCCGCCGTTGGACAGGCGATTGATCTGGCTCATACCTTCTCTCCCAGAGCCGTGCTGGCCGCTTTCGGGCTATCGGTCTTGTCGGTGAATTGTGGCTTGGTGCCGATCTTGTAGGTTTCGAGAATCTCGTAGGTCACGGTGTCGCGGGTGACGTTGAAGTACTGACGGCAACCGGCGACGTGATCCCACAGCTCGTGGTGCAGACCGCGCGGGTTGTCGCGGAAGAACATGTAGTCGCCCCACTCCTCGTCGGTGCAGCTGTTCGGATCCAGTGGGCGCGGGATGTGCGCCTGGCCGGATGCATGGAATTCCTCTTCGGAGCGCAGTTCGCCGCAGTGAGGACAGAAGATATGCAACATGGGGATTTCTCCTGTTAGTGGGCAACCGCAGCAGCGCCGTGTTCATCGATCAACGCACCGTTGTGGAAACGGTCGATGGAGAAAGGTGCGGCCAACGGGTGCATTTCACCCTTGGCCAGGCTTGCGGCAAACACGTTGCCCGAGCCAGGTGTGGCCTTGAAGCCACCGGTGCCCCAACCGCAGTTGAAGAACATGTTCGGTACCGGGGTTTTCGAAATGATCGGGCAGGCATCCGGCGTGGTGTCGACGATGCCGCCCCACTGACGGTTCATGCGCACGCGGGACAATACCGGGAACATCTCGACGATGGCCTGGATGGTGTGTTCGATCACCGGGTACGAACCACGCTGGCCGTAGCCGTTGTAGCCGTCGATACCGGCGCCGATCACCAGGTCGCCCTTGTCGGACTGGCTGATGTAGCCGTGCACGGCGTTGGACATGATCACGCTGTCGATAATCGGCTTGATCGGCTCGGACACCAGTGCTTGCAGCGGGTGGGATTCGATCGGCAGGCGGAAACCGGCGAGCTTGGCCATGTGCCCGGAGTTACCGGCAGTCACCACGCCGACGCGCTTGGCGCCGATGAAACCCTTGTTGGTTTCCACGCCGATGCACACGCCGTTTTCCTTGCGGAAACCGATCACTTCGGTCTGCTGGATCAGGTCCACGCCGAGGGCATCGGCGGCCCGGGCAAAGCCCCAGGCCACGGCATCGTGACGGGCCACGCCACCACGACGCTGGACGGTTGCGCCCATCACCGGGTAGCGAGTGTTTTTCGAGCAGTCGAGGTACGGGATCTCGTCGGCCACTTGCTTGGCATCCAGCAGTTCACCGTCCACGCCATTGAGGCGGTTGGCGCTGACCCGACGCTCGGAATCACGGATGTCCTGCAGGGTGTGGCACAGGTTGTAGACGCCACGCTGGGAGAACATCACGTTGTAGTTCAGGTCCTGGGACAGGCCTTCCCACAGTTTCATCGCGTGTTCGTACAGGTGGGCCGATTCGTCCCACAGGTAGTTGGAGCGCACGATGGTGGTGTTGCGCGCGGTGTTACCGCCGCCCAGCCAGCCTTTCTCGACCACGGCCACGTTGGTGATGCCGTGTTCCTTGGCCAGGTAATAAGCCGTGGCCAGGCCATGCCCGCCACCGCCGACGATGACCACGTCGTAGACCTTTTTCGGGGTCGGCGTGCGCCACATGCGCTGCCAGTTTTCATGGTGGCTGAGAGAGTGTTTGAAGAGGCCGAAGCCCGAGTAGCGTTGCATAGTCATTTACTCCAAAACCGCACTCAGCGATAAACCGGGAAGTCCGCGCACAAGGCTGCCACTTGCTCGGCGACATTGGCCTCGACATCGGCATCGCCGAGGTTGTCGAGGATGTCGCAGATCCAGCCGGCCAGCGTGACGCACTGGGCCACCTTGAAGCCGCGCGTGGTCACGGCCGGGGTGCCGATGCGCAGGCCGGAGGTCACGAACGGCGACTGCGGATCGTTCGGCACAGCGTTCTTGTTCACAGTGATATGGGCGCGACCGAGGGCGGCATCCGCGTCCTTGCCGGTCAGGCCCTGACGGATCAGGCTGACCAGGAACAGGTGGTTGTCGGTACCGCCGGACACTACATCGTAGCCGCGTTTGATAAACACGCCGGCCATGGCCTGGGCGTTGTCGATCACTTGTTGCTGGTAAGCCTTGAAGCCAGGCTCCAGCGCTTCCTTGAAGCACACCGCCTTACCGGCGATCACGTGCATCAGCGGGCCGCCCTGGGCACCCGGGAAAACTGCTGCGTTGAGCTTCTTCTCGATTTCTTCGTTGGCCTTGCACAGGATCAGGCCGCCACGCGGACCGCGCAGGGTCTTGTGGGTCGTGGTAGTGACCACGTCGGCATAAGGCAGCGGGTTCGGGTACAGACCGGCGGCAACCAGACCGGCAACGTGGGCCATGTCGACGAACAGCAGCGCACCGACCTTGTCGGCGATCTGGCGGAAGCGCGGGAAGTCGAGGGTCTTGGAATAGGCAGAGAAGCCGGCAACGATCATCTTCGGCTTGCACTCGACGGCCAGGCGCTCGACTTCGTCGTAGTCGATCAGACCGGTCTTGGTGTCGATGCCGTACTGCACGGCGTTGTACAGCTTGCCCGAGGACGACACTTTGGCGCCGTGGGTCAGGTGACCGCCGTGGGCCAGGCTCATGCCGAGGATGGTGTCGCCAGCTTGCAGCAGGGCCAGGTACACGGCGCTGTTGGCCGAGGAACCGGAGTGCGGCTGGACGTTGGCGTAATCGGCGCCGAACAGTTGCTTGGCGCGCTCGATGGCCAGCGCCTCGACCTTGTCGACGTGCTCGCAGCCACCGTAGTAGCGCTTGCCCGGGTAACCTTCGGCGTATTTGTTGGTCAGGCCGCTGCCCTGGGCCTGCATCACGCGCTTGCTGGTGTAGTTCTCCGACGCGATCAGCTCGATGTGATCTTCCTGACGTTGCTCCTCGGCATTCATCGCCGCCAGCAGTGCATCGTCGTAACCCTGGATCTGGTCTTGCTTG